>FWPU01007993.1_pt1 | contig 18601 bp, 13 predicted proteins | sample 2228361 | NCBI WGS metagenome assembly FWPU01 (sample SAMEA103939777, study PRJEB20133) | metagenome
TCTGGAAAATCCGTCGCAGCGGCGTGCGGGGAAACACACTCAGGAAAGGATTGGTGACCGAAGCGGTGATATCGGGATGCTTCAGCTCGGCCCAGCTATCGACGCCGAACACCACGTCGGCCCATTCGCACGAGGTGGACCACCACCACTCGTGGACGCAAATCATCTCGATCCGCGGCAAGACGTTGACCACCGTGTTGTAGTGCCATTTGACGTTGCCGAGGATCGAGTTGGCGTTGGCAAACCACAGCGCTTTGGTAGGCGTCGGGATGTGGGTCCTGCCAGTGAGCAGTTTGCGCCCCACGCGCAGCGGATGGTCCTCGTGGTTATAGTAATGGGCCGACTCCGGCGTCCAGTACTGCTTGACGCGGGCGGGCCTGGCCGGGTCCAACTCGATATCGAAGGGGTTCTCGTTGATGTACTGGGGCGCCCCGTTCAGCAAGGCGACCCGGTAATTGCCTGCATAGGAGCCCACGTTGCCTCCGAGGCGGCCCACGTTGCCAGTTAAGGCGGCCAGGAGGAAGATATCGCGGTCCTTGTTATCGTTGTTGAAGAACTGGTTGGGGCCCATGCCGATGGCGAACAGCGTGGTCCCCGGCTGGCGGGCCAGGTGGCGTGCCAGGGCTTCCACGGCGGCGGCCGGCGCCCAGGTGATTTCCTCCACCGTTTTCGGGTCGAAGTGGGCGGCATATTCCCGGATGAGGTCGAAGGGCGGAGGGCCGCGGGAATGAGGATTTCGCGCTGGTCTTTGGGGGGCGGCTCTTTTTCGTCGGGCCCCAGCACGCGCGTGGCGTTGGACAAGGAGGCCGGCGGGGTGCCGAAGACCTCCTGGGCCCGCAGGCACTTGAGCGTATCCATGCGCACCAACAGGGGCAGATCGGTCCAGCGGCGCACGTAGTCGGCGTCGTAAAGCTTGTCGCGCAACAGGACGTGGACCAATCCCAGGGCCAAGGCCGGCGTGGTGCCCGGCCGTACCACGAGCACGTCGTCGGCCTTGGTGGCCGTGGCCGAGTACTCGCAGGCGATCACCACCACGCGGGTGCCTTTCAGGCGGGCCTCGGTAAGCCAGTGGGCATCCGGCATCTTGGTGGTGATCCAGTTCATGCCCCAGACCACCAGGGTTTTACAGTGCTCGACGGCCGAGAGGTCGAACTCGACGGTCTGCTGGCCGGTGACCATCGGGTGGCCGGGCGGCAGGTCGGTGTGCCAGCTATAGTTGTCGAAGCCGCGGGCGCCGCGGGCCTCTTCCGGGGGGACCTTGCGGATGGCGGCATCCAGCAGAGCCATGGCATTGGCCATCCGGTACAGACCGAAGACCCGCGTCATGCCCAGAAGCGGCATCCCCCCGCGGAACTTGAGGACCTGGGTGCCGGCCCCGCGCATCGCCTCGATGGTCACGGGGTCATAGTGCTGGGCGGCCAGCCGTTTCTGGCCTTCGGGACCGCTATAGGTCTCGGCGATGTTTTTGAGGGCTGCGGCCACGATGGCTGCGGCCTCGTCGTGCGATAGTCTCAGCCACTGGTCGCGGGCCCGCTGGAAGTATTCGGGGGGCGGGGTGCCGTCGGCACGGCGGGGGAATCCCTCGTCGTGCCAGCGTTTGAAGCCCGCCCGCACCATGCAGCCGCTGATCCGCCGGTCGCCGTAGAAGCGGCGGGTCAGGGCCAGGCCCTTCTGGCAGACGCGCGGGTCCCAGCGGTGCGTGGCGCGGCGGCCTTCCAAATCGGTCGCCTCGCCGTAGCGCATCGTCGGGCCGATGCGGGTGATAATGCCCGATCGCACATAGGCCCGCAGCAGGCAGTTGTGGGTGTCGTTCGGCGCACAGAGGAAGGTGAATGTGGAATCGTACTTCCACAGTTCGCGGTAGGCTTCTTCCCAGGTGCGGTCGGGATAGGTGGCCAGGGGATTGTCGATGGCCTCGAGGCCCCAGGCCTGGCGGGCCGAGGCAGCCAGGCCCGCAAAGCCCGCGGCCGCCACCGCCGCCAGAAAATCGCGACGCGAAAGGCCGGAATCGCTCATGGGGACTTCTCCCAACTGCGGAGATAGGCGACAAGGGATTCGATCTGGGCGGGCGTCAAGGCGGGGAACGCCGGCGTTCCGCTGCGGAACGACGGCATGGGCGTACCGCGCCGCCCACGCCCAATTGTCTCGACCAGGTAGTCGTCGCTGGCCGCCGCCAGGAAGGCGGGGTTGCGCAAGGCCGGGCCTTCAGTCCCTTCCCCTTCCGGGCCGTGGCAGCCCGCGCAATGCCGGGCGAAAAGGGCTTGCCCGGCCCGCGGGTCGGCTTGCACCCACCGCCGCCTTGCGTGGACCGGCCTGGCCTCGGGCACGCCGGCCTGTTGGCGCAGGTAGGCCACAATCCGTGTGATCTCCTCGGGCCGCAGCCCGCCTTCTTTTTCGCCCCAGGCGGGCATGCGGCGTCCCGGCCGGCCACGGCGAATGGTTTCAATCAGAAACGCGTCCGAAGCCGCGGCGAGGAAATCGGCATTGCCCACGGCGGGAAACGGCGCCATCCCCGGATAACGCCGGCCCTCGCCTTGCTGGCCATGACAGGCGGCGCAAAACGTGCCGAAGAGCGTGGCCCCATCGGTGGCGAACTCGCGTTGGCCCAGGCGTTCGGCCCGCAGCCGATCCTGCGGCCAAAAGGCCTCGGGCACCTCGCTGCGCCGCAAGGCCAGCATGGCCAGCACCAGCAAATCGATCTGGGATTCGCTCAAACCCAAGGCAGGCATTTGCGAGCCGGGGACCACGCGGGCCGGGTTGCGGAAGTGCTCGGCCAGCCAGTTGGCCAGGGTCTTGGGGCCTTGCACGTGAGTGAAGTCCAGCCGGGCCGGGTCGCGCTGCCCGATATGCGTCAAATCCGGGCCGTCGTCGCCCCCCACGCCCCCCACCTTGTGGCAGCCCCGGCATCCCAGCGAATGGAACAGGGCCTTGGCTTCCACCAGTCGCGGGGCTCCGGCACGCGAGCCCAGGTACACCTCGAGGGCCTGGCGGTCGGCCTCGGGCACCGGGCCGAAAGAAGTCTTCCACGGCCCGTCGCTGGCCGCCTGGTGTCGGGCCAGATGTGCGGCATACCACTGGGGATCGAAGCCCGCCACGCCCACGCCCGAAAGGTCCGGACCCTGCACTTCGGCAGGCAGTCCGGGGCGGAGCGTGCCGCCGCGCCCATCCACCCGATGGCACGCCAGGCAATCGTAACGTTCCAGCAGATTGCGGCCGCGGGCCAGTTGCGCCTCGTTCGGCACCCGCAAATGGGTGTGGCACGTGCCGCAACCCGCTTCGGCGTACTCCAAGGGGAGCATGGGGGTCGGCCAGAAGGGGACCCGGCCGTGGGCATCATCCTTTTCCGTGGCCCGGCCTTGCCCCGCATGGCAGACGGTGCATCCGAACCGGCCGGGGTCATGGACCACGGGTTTATGCGGGGCCAGCACGGGGTGGCCATTGGCGGCTGCCTCTCCCGGCGCCATACCCAGGTGGCATGTGACGCAGCGGTCGGTAACCCGCAAAGCCGGCACGACGATCTGGCGGAGGCGGACCTCCACCGGGCCCGTCTCGGTGCGGGCGGCTGCCTGGATCTGCCGCCACGGCTGCAAGTAGTTCTCTTCCACGGCGGCAGCCACCAGCAGCGCCAGCGTGCCCAAGCTCGACCAAAGCAGCAGATGCTTGTTCTTGTTCATCGGCTCGCGAACGCTAGTGTGTCGGCCAGAGGGTCGGCCACCAGTAGAAATTCCAGTTCGGCCCGCGGAACCAGGTGCCGATAAGCGTCAGCACCACGAACCCGCACAAAAAACAGGTAAAAAGCGCCATCGCCCCCGAACGCACCGAGTTCCAGCGATACACCGCCCACAGCGAGAAGGCGGCATAGACCGCCGCCAGCACCGTTCCCGGATTGATCGCCGTAACGACCAGTTGCGGAATCTCGGGGAACCATGGAACCATTCCCGCAGCCAGCCGAAACGGATGGCCACCGCCTCGATAGCCAGCACGGCCCCCAGTCCGAACGCCGCCGACCCCAGCACCAGTCGGGCCCCTCCGGGGCCGCCAAACCATTGGCCGGTGCCCGCCTCCTCCCGATCCAGGAAGGGTATCAGCCCCAACCCCAACAGGACGACCATCGGAATTCCGATTCCTCCCATAAAGGCCGAAAACGAAACCAGCTCTTGCAACCCCAGGAAGTACCAGGGGGCCTTGGCCGGGTTCTCGGGCACACTGGGATTGGCCAGTTCTTTGAGCGGTGCATCGATCACCAGCGCCAGCGCCAGCGAAACCAGGACCGTAAGCATCAACACGCCCGCCTCGGCATAGAACAGATGGGGCATGGAGGGGACGGTATTTTCCGGGCCGCGTCCCACGGCCGGCGTCTGGCCCCGGACCAGGGCCGCCAGGTGATAGGTCTTCTGCGGGGCTTCGGTAAATACCGGTCGAAGGTCGGGTTCTGGAGGCAGGCGCTGGTCGGCATCGGCCGGCCGCACCAGGCCCCCGTCCTTGCGGATCCGCCAGAAATGCACGGCCATCAAGATCCCCAGGGCCAAGGGGAGGATCATCACGTGGAACAGATAGAAACGGATCAGGGCCTCCTCGCCCACCACGTCCGAGCCCAAAAGCAACTGCCGCAGCAGTCCGCCCGGATCGAACCCCTCGGTGATGCCTAATGCATCGGTCAATTCGCGAGGCGACTGGGCGATATTGGCCCCGATGGTGATGGCCCAGTATGCCAGTTGATCCCACGGCAGCAGGTAGCCGGTGAACGACAGGCCCAACGTCAGCACCAGCAATCCCAGCCCCACCAGCCAGTTGAACTCGCGGGGCTTGCGGTAGGCGGCCGTGTAGAAGGTCCGGGCCATGTGCAGGAAAACCACGACCACCATCAAATTGGCCGACCAGCGGTGGATGTTCCGAATAAACCGCCCCGTCGGGACCACATAATGGATGTCCTTGATCGAGTCGTAGGCCACGTCGGGGTACGGCTTGTAGTAGAACATCAACAGCACGCCGGTCACCAGGGTGATCAAAAACGCGGCGGCCGCCGCCACGCCCAGCCCCCAGGTGGTCGACCATCGCAGGCTCCAGCGGTGGGTTCGCACCGGGTGGATGTGCAAAAACACGTTGCCGAACACGAAGCTCGAGCGGGTGCGGTCGGTTACCGGGACGCCGGTGCGGAACACGGCCCGGTGGAGCCGCCTGGGCACGGCCACCAGATTGGACCATAACTGCCCAAGCGCTGATGGCGGCGGAAGGTTGGCGGTGCTCATGCCTTCACCTTGGTTCCCACGGGCACCGTGGCGTCTTCGTCGATCACGTAGTTCCCCCCCGCCTTGCTCACTTTGTGCCACGGGAGGGGCTTGGGTGCCGGGCCTTTCACCACGCTGCCGTCGGCCGCGAACCGCGACCCGTGGCAGGGGCACTCGAAGCCGTCCGGCGTGACCCGCACCACGCACCCCAGATGGGTGCAGATGGTCGAGATGGCGTACACCCCCTCCTCGTCACGGAACACCGCCACCGCGTGCCCCTCCGGCACCAGCGCCTGGCCAGGGGGAAGCGACTCCGGCAAACTCACCCGGAACTTCTTGGAAGGGGAGGACAGCACCGCCGCCTTGGGGAGCCGGGCCATGCCGATCACCGCCACGGCCAGGGCGGCCAGCGCCGACCCCAACGCCCCCAGCCCCAAGAAATCACGGCGGGGCAGGGGCTCCGGATCCAAGCGCGAGCGGGGTTTTCCGGCTTGCGTCGTCATACCGACCTCCATTGGGTCTGGCACACCACACGTTCCATCGTGATTGCTTCGACCGGGCAGCGCGCCGCGCACAGCGCGCAGCGGATGCACTGCTCCTCGTCCTTGATGATGGCCGAATGCGGTTCCTCATCGTCCGGGCCGAAGGCGGCGGCCACCGCGGCCGCAAGCGACGGGTTGGGCACCAAATCGGCCAGCCCGACCAGCTTCAAGCATTGCGTGGGGCACACGTCGGCGCACCCCCCGCACAGCACACACCGCGAGGCATCGAACACCGGCGTGACCGCGCAGTCCAGGCACCGCGAGGCCTCGCGCTGCGCCTGCTCGGCCCCGTAGCCCAACTCGACCACCATGTCGGGCCGCTCCAGCCGCTCGGCCGGCTCACGAACCGGAATCGGTACCCGGCGCAGGGCCTCGTAGCCCGGCTCGCGCGCATAGCGTTCCAGGGGCAAGTGGGCCACGAGCGCCTCGGCCCGGATCTCCCGGCCGGTCAAATAGCGGTACACCGAGCGGGCCGCCGCCTTGCCCGACGCCACCGCATCGATCAAGAGCCGCGTGCCATGCGCCAGGTCCCCTGCCACGAACACCCCGGGTGCGGTCGTGGCCAACGTCTGCGAATCGACCTTTGGCCAGCCGGGACGATGCAGGGCGATGTCTTCGCCTCCGTCGGCCAGAAAATCCAGTGCCGGGGCCTGGCCCACCGCCAGCAGCACCGTGTCGCAGGGAATGGTCTCCTGGATGCGGTCGTCGAACACCGGGGCGAATTGCCGCTGGCCGTCGTACACCTGGAGGCACCGCCGAAAGACCACGCCGACCACGGCCCCGCCGCTATCGCGCTGGATTTCCACCGGGCCCCAGCCGTTCCAGCGGCGAATGCCTTCCTCGTCCCCTTCGAGAATCTCCAGCGTATCGGCCGGCATCTCCTCCAACGTTTCCAGCGACACCAGATGGACCTCGCCGGTAGTCGGCAGCCGGGCGGCGGTTCGAGCTGTGTCGTATGCGATCTGCCGCAGCACCGTGCGGGCCACGTCATAGGCCACGTTCCCCCCGCCGATGACGACCACGCGTCGGCCGATCTCCAAGGGCTGGCCCAGCGCCACCGCCCGCAGGAGGTCCACGCCACCGTAGACCCGCGGCCCACGCTCCCCCGGCAGCCCCAAACTCCGCGACGACTTGGCCCCCACCGCGAGGATGACGGCCGAAAACTGCCGCCGCAACTCGGCCAGCGACACATCGCGGCCCACGGCAACGTTGCAGCGCACTTCCACCCCCAGGGCCTGGATGACGGCCACGTCGCGGGCAATCAAAGGCCGCGGCAGGCGGTACGCCGGTACCCCCAGGGCCAGCATCCCAGCCGGCACCGGTTCCATCTCGAACACCACCGGACGAAACCCCATGAGGGCCAAATCGTGCGCCGCCGCAAGCCCGGCCGGCCCCGCTCCCACGATGGCCACCGGCTGCCCCTCGGCCGGCCGGAACCGGCCTTCCACCGCCGCCCGAACCAGCGCCGCGATCTCCTCCGCATCGGCCGACGCCTCGCCGGGCAGATCCGCCTGGCGAAGCATCGCCACGATGTCTTGCGCCGGACGGACTTCCGGCCCCGCATGCTCGCAGGCAAAGCGCTTCAGCGCCCGAATGGCGATGGGCTGGTCGGTAGCGACGAACCGCCCGTCGGCATCCACCCGCGGCACCTTTCCCCGCCGGCATGCGGCCTCGCAAGGCGCCCCGCAGACCCGGCCGCAGATCGAAGCCAGCGGATTCGGGCCCCGAGCAATTCGATAGGCCTCCTCGTACTTTCCGGCTGCGATCGCCCGAACATACCCGCGGGCATCGGTGTGCACCGGGCAAGCCACCTGACAGGAGATGAGGTCGCGGTGGTACCTTTCGTCGGGCACCTCGACCTGGAGGCGTTGCGCGGCGTTCATGACCGGCTCCCCCTCGTTCGGACCGGCCCCTTGCGTGCCACCACGGCCTTGCCGGTGCGCGGCTGGCGGGCCGAGGCTAAGCCCTCCTGGGCCACGCACCCGCCCAAAAAACACGGCACTTTGCCCCGCAACGGGGGCAAGGGCTCCGGCTGGGCCAGGAAATCGGCCAGCGTCCACCGCACCAAGACCCCCACGATCGCCCGATGCAGTTCGGCACCCGCCTGGTGCAACGCACAAACCCTGGAAAGGTCCTCCGTTTCGTTGCAGAAATCGCCGAGGATGGCCCCCTGGCAGGCCTCGACGATGGCTTGCAGGGTCACCCGCTCCGCCGGGCGATGCAGCACCACCCCGCCCCCCACTCCGCGGTGGGCCCGGAGGATGCCCGCCTTGACCAGATGGCGGATGACTTTGGCCAGATACGTGGGCGACTCGCCCAGAGCGATGGCGATTCGCCGCGGGGGGATGGGTTCCCCCGGACTGCGCAGTCCCAGATACACCAAAGCTCGGATCGCCGACAGCGAGGTCTTCGTGAGCACGAGATCGCCCAAAAAGGACAACGAATGTCCGCATTATCCCGCTTTTCTCGGCCGTGTCAAGCCCCCACCTCCAAGAAAATCGGCCGGTGCGATTCCCACCTCCTGCGGCCTGGCCGGCCCAACCCCTTGCCCCACGCCAGACTCCGCCCCATACTTATGCCCCTGTGCGCCCGGCGCCCCTGCCAGCCGGACCAGTCCCTCGCAAACGCCGGCAGGATGAACTCCCGCGCGACAGGCCGAGTGAGGACGGGAAAATGAGCATTCTGGTGGACAAGAACACCCGCGTGTTATGCCAGGGTATCACCGGCAGTGCTGGCCGGTTCCACACGCGGCAATGTCTGGACTACGGCACCCAGGTGGTGGCCGGCGTGACGCCCGGCAAAGGGGGCAGCACCGTGGAAGGCGTGCCGGTGTTCGACACGGTCGAACAAGCCGTCGCTCAAACCGGCGCCAATGCCACGATGGTTTTTGTCCCTCCCGCGTTTGCGGCCGACGCCATCCTGGAGGCCGTCGACGCCGGCATCAAGTTGATCGTGGCCATCACCGAAGGCATCCCCGTGCTCGACATGGTTCGCGTCAGCCGAGTGCTGGCGCAAAGCGACTCGATCTTGATCGGGCCCAACTGCCCGGGGATCATTACGCCGGACGAGTGCAAGATCGGGATCATGCCGGGATACATCCATCGGCGCGGGCCGATTGGCGTGATCAGCCGTTCGGGAACCCTCACGTACGAAGCGGTGTGGCAATTGACGCGTCTGGGGTTGGGGCAATCGACCTGTGTGGGGCTGGGGGGGGATCCGACTCTTGCGCCGCTTCAACGAGGATCCGGAGACCGAAGGGGTGCTGCTGATCGGCGAGATTGGCGGCACCGCCGAGGAAGAAGCCGCCGAGTTCATCCGTCAGCACGTGCGGAAACCGATGGCCGCATTCATCGCCGGGCGCACGGCCCCGCCGGGCAAGCGGATGGGTCATGCCGGCGCGATTGTGGCCGGTGGGCGGGGAACTGCGGAAGAGAAGATTGCGGCCCTGGTGGCCGCCGGCATCACCGTGGCCGAAAGCCCCGCCGACATGGGCGCGGCCATGCAGCGGGCGCTGGCCGGCCGGTGACGCAGCGAAAGCCGCCACCCAGCTCAATGAAGACGGCAGGACGCAAGCTCATGCCCCCTCGCTAGCTTCCTCCTTCCCAAGGCGCCGGAATGCCCGGCCCCGGCCCTGGGGTGCACCTTTGCCGGGCCGGCAGTTCTGCGCCGCCGGCACGTCGCCTGCCACGTCGGGCTGCCGGCTCGGCTGCGGCCGGCTTGCCAATCCCCTGCAAGGCCGGCAGAATTGGGCAGTCGGCCTTTCGCCGGCCAGGCAATTCAAGACTTCAGGCACGGGAACTCGAGCGATATGTCGCGGTGTGTGCTGGCGTATTCCGGAGGGTTGGATACTTCGGTCATCCTCGGCTGGCTTGTCGAAGAGGGCTACGAGGTTCATGCCGTGTACGTGGACCTGGGCCAGCCCTGCGAGGACCGGCAGGCCATTCTCGACAAGGCCCGGCAGATCGGGGCGTCTTCGGCCCGGATTGTTGACGCCCGCGAAGAACTCTGCCGCGACTTCGCCTTTCCGGTGCTCCAATGGCAGGCCCGCTACGAGGGGATGTATCTGCTGGGCACTTCGATCGCCCGGCCGCTGATCACTCAAGTGTGTCTTCAGGTGGCCCGCCAGGTGGGGGCCGATACCTACGCCCACGGTGCCACCGGCAAGGGAAACGACCAATGCCGGTTTCAGCTTGCGGCCGATGCGCTGGCCCCCGACATCCGCGTGCTGGCCCCCTGGCGCATCGACCGCTTCCGCCAGAAGTTCCCCGGCCGAAGCGAAATGATCGCCTATTGCCAGGCCCGGGGCATCCCCGTCAAGGCCACCTCGGCCAAGCCGTACAGCTCCGACGAGAACTGCCTGCATATCAGTTACGAGGCTGGCAAGCTCGAAGACCTTTCGGTCAATGGCGTCGAGCTGGTCGAGTTCGGCATGACCGTCGCGCCCCAAATGGCGCCGGACCAGCCGGAGACCGTCACCATCGGCTTCGAATCGGGCATACCCGTGGCCATCAACGGCCAGCGCCACTCGGCTTACGGCGTGGTCCGGGAATTGAACCGGATTGGCGGCCGGCACGGCATCGGACGCATCGACATGGTCGAAAACCGCTTCGTGGGCATGAAGAGCCGCGGCGTGTACGAGGCCCCGGGGATGACGATCCTCTACCATGCCCACCGCCTGCTCGAACAGATCACGTTGGACCGGGATCTGATGCACCTTCGCGACCGCCTGGCCCCCGAGGTCGCCGAGATGGTCTACTACGGCTTTTGGTACCACGCCAAGATGGACGCGCTGATGGCCTTCATTCGCCGGGCGCAGGAGCCGGTTACGGGCGAAGTCGCTCTGCAGCTCTACAAGGGTAATATGATCGTGGCCCAGCGCTTGAGCCCCAACAGCCTCTACGACGAGGGGATCGCCACCATGGAAGGCGGGGGCCAGTACAACCAGAGCGATGCCGAGGGGTTCTTGCGAATCCAGGGGTTGCCAATCCGGGTGCAAGCCCGTTTGCGGCGCTGGGGATGATGGGCCCATGCGGTTGCGGGCGCCCGCCCATCCCGGCAAGCTGCCACGTCGTTAAAAGCGGCTCCAGAGTTCCATCGCGCCCTGGGCGCGCCGGTACAGGTGGCCGACCATGGCCCCGCCGCCGCGCTACAACCGTGTGCGCTGCTGCCCAGGGGCCGGTAGAGCCTCCCGTGGCCGAGGCGGCCAAAAAAGGGGCCATCCACGCCTACACCTAGCGCGCCGCTGTGCCGGCGGCGATCATCTGGCGCCATGGCGCTGGCAACAACCACAGCGGATGGATGTACGACATCCGCCCTACGAACTCCGGGTCCACGTTCTCGAAAGTGGGGACACCAACCAGGCGCCATGCCTGGTCCAAGGCCGCGCCCCCCGAGTTGCCCGGGCTGATGGCCGCATCGGTTTTCAGCAAGGTCCCGATCGGCGTGCGCTCGAACCCGCTCACCACGCCGCGGGTCAGGGTAACACTCACCCGGCCGGCACTCCCCCCCACGCCTGGAAACCCCAGCGTCATCACGGGATCGCCGATTTGCATCCTTTCGGGATCGCCCAGCGCAACCACGGGAAACCGGTACCCGGCCGGCAGCGCCTGGCCATACAACCCCGAAGTGATCCGCACCAATGCCAGGTCCAGATTCTTGTCGAAAGCCACCACGCGCCCGCGGAAAAGCTCCACCGGCGGCTGGCGGGGATCGAGCGTCACGGCCACGATCACCGGGTCGGGGTCGGGCGGGTTTTGGGCCACGTCGGCCACGCAGTGGTGGCTCGTCAAGATCAGCCCGTCCTCCCGGACGATCGTCCCCGACGCCGCCCCCAATTCCGTCGCCACCTCGACCGTGGCATGCAGCGCCGCGGCGCGCGGCTCCGCCGGCCGCGGCACCGGAGGAATCGCCAGCACCGCCGCCGGCGGGTCCCCTCCCAACGTCACATACAACGTGAAATCGGCCGTGCCGTAATCTATCGGATGGACCACGCTCACATACCATCGCCCGGGGCGCAAGGGCCGCCCCGCTTGTGCCCCAATCACCAGGCTTTCGCGCCCCAGCGGGCTGATGGCCGTCTCCTCGGCATCCTCGTTGCGGATGACCGGCTGGCCATGTCGCGCCAAAAGGTCCAGATCGCTGTTGGTGCCATCCAGGTCCAGACGCAATACCTTGGCCTCTGCCGGCACCTCGATGGCGTAGATCCGCACGCTCCCCTCTTCCGCCACCACACGCCCCGACACCCGCTCGCCGGGTTGCAACACGCCTTCGGGCCTGGCCCGCACGATCGACGCCTGGATCGTAAAAGGAATCCTCCGGACCGGCCGCTTGCGCACCACCGCCACCGGCGACTCGAGATAGCCGACCGCCACGTGCCATGTCCCCGCGTCCAGCGGCGGGTCGCTCTGCCGGGAGATCAACAGCCGCGGCTGGAAAGCATCCGGCTCGGACGACAGCTCGGCATCGCTGGGCGACTCGATGGGCTCCTGCCAGCGGGCCAGAATGTCCAGCGGTAAAGGGCTCCCCGTGATCTCCACGCGCAACAGCACTGCATCGGCCGGCACATCGACGACGAAATGGGCCAACTGTCCCCGATCCAGATCCAATTCGGTCCGAACCGGTACGCCTTCTTTGAGCACGATGGCCTCGGCCGCCCGGACCGGCATGGCGGTGGCCCAACCGCTGGCCAAACCAACGGCCAGGGCCACCACGGGGCCCCACGCCACCTGCCATGGCCTGGGCGTCGTTCCGACTCCGCTTCGCATCGGCTGGTCTCCACACGCCGCAGCAGAGGGAGACTCGTGCGGCGTCGCACGAGCTTCCCAAACTGCATGAATTCGTGGATTTACCCCGATCTGCCCGGCGCCATGCGATGAGTTCAATTCGCCGCCAGGCTATGACCGATTGTAGCGATAGCGACCCGCTGGCGAAGCGTTCAACCCCCGCTTTCTCATGACCCAGGCCCCCATTCGGAGGACTACCACCGCCCCTGCTTCGCACCCGGACCACCCCGGTGGTGGGTCGGCGGATACCCTCAATGCAGCTACGCACATCGGCGACTGGGTCCTTACCGACCTCATCGCCGAGGGCGCTGTAACCAGGGTGTACCGGGCCAGGCCCCGCGCGGCCATCGATTCGCCACCAGGCTATGCGATCAAGGTCTTGCAGCAAGCCTGGGAACACAATCCTCACGCGGTGGCTTTGATACGTCGGGAAGCCCTGGTGGGACGCCGCGTCGCTCACCCCCATCTGATCGCCGTGTTGGCCGCCAGCACCTTCGCCCCACCCTATTACGTCGCCATGCCCTGGCTACGCGGCGCCACCCTGGGGGCATGGTTAGCGCAACGACCTCGAATCGACCCGCCCCTGGCCTTCTGGTTAGCGCGGCAAACCGCCGAGGCCCTGGGCGCCTTGCACCGCGCCGGCTGGATGCACGGCGACGTAAAGCCCGAGAACATATTCGTCTCGCCCGAGGGACACGTCACTCTCCTGGACCTGGGTTTTGCCCGGCGGATCGACGGCTCCGAGAGACTCTCCGCCCAGCGCCTGGTGGGCACAAGCTTTTATCTTGCCCCCGAGCTGGCGGCCAGACCGCCCCGCGCCGACATTCGCAGCGATCTGTATAGCCTGGGGGTGGTCCTGTTTGAGATGCTAACCGGACAGCGACCCTTTGCAGGCAGCGCGCCCGACGAAATCCTCCGGCAACACCGGCAAACCCGCGCTCCGGACCTCCAGGCGCTCACCCCGGGCTTGCCCGAAGACGCCTACCGGCTTGTGGGTCAGTTGCTGGCCAAGGAGCCGCTACGGCGCCCCGGCGACCCGGAGGAAGTGGTCGCGCGACTTGTCGCCCTGGAAATTGCCACCTTTACTGAGCGCACGTGGGTTTGCCAACCATAACGGCGCTCCGATCGCCAGACCATCCGAGCCGCGACGGAAAACCGAGCCGCGACCGCAGCGAGACCATCCGAGCCGCGACCGAAAACCGAGCCGCGACCGCAGCGAGACCATCCGAGCCGCGACGGAAAACCGAGCCGCGGCCGCAGCGAGACCATCCGAGCCGCGACCGAAAACCGAGCCGCGACCGCAAGGGAGCGGCCTGCTGGTACTCGAGTCCTTTCCCTCCGCGAGGCTATGAGTCCTTTCCCTCCGCGAGGCTATCGGGCCGCAATAGATGGCGCCGCGGTCTTTCCAGTGTGGGATATCCAACGTGTGGTTTTTTCCTGCACGTCGTGCCAGTGCCGCTACCGCGTGATGACTTTCACGACCAAGCGGTAAAGTACTTGCTCGCCGCGCGGCGCCCCAGGAGGTCCCAACGGCCCGAAGCGGGCACCGCGACGGACCGCAGCCCTTCGGCCATTGGCGCAAGCAAGCGTCTTCGGGTATCGTAGGCAATACCCCAGCGGGCGTGTGGCGAGTGTGACGATGTGGCGTAAAGGAATCGGCTTATGAACTTCCGAAGAGAGTTCTTCGCACGAGCCGGGCAGACGTGGATGGCGGGCATGGTGTTGGGGTGCCTGGCGGTGGGCCTGGCGGGGGCCGACGGTGCCGAGTGGCCCGGTTGGCGTGGCCCGGCACGCGATGGATACATCCCAACTTTCTCCGCACCCAAGGAGTGGCCTGAAGAGCTTAAGCGCTTGTGGCGCATTCCGGTGGGCGAAGGCCATGCCTCGCCCGTGGTCCACGCTGGCCGCGTGTTTGTGCTCTCGCGCGAGGGGGATCAGGAGGTGGTGCGGGCGGTTCGGCTGGAAGACGGCAGGCAGGTGTGGCGCCAAAGCTATCCCGCACCATTCGAGCCCAGCCCGTGGGCTTTGTCGCATGGGAAAGGCCCCAAGGCCACGCCAATCGTGGCCGAAGGGAAGCTCTATACCGTCGGCATCGACAGCATCATCAGTTGCTGGGATGCCGAGACTGGCCGCCTGTTGTGGCGACGCCAGTTCTCCGACCGCTTCAAGAGGATCTCCCCCTACTTTTATGGAATGGCTGTCTCGCCGCTGGTCCATCGGGACCGGCTGCTGGCCTTTGTGGGACGGTATGGCGAAGGGGCGTTTGCCGCCTTGGACACGGCCAACGGCAAGACGGTGTGGGAATGGAGCGGCGATGGCCCCGGGTATGCCTCGCCGGTGGTGGCGGTCTTCGGCGGCGTCGAGCAGGTTATCACCCAGTCGCAGAACGCTTGCGTGGGTCTGTCGGCCTCTGACGGAAAGCTGTTGTGGTCCATCCCTTTCAAGACCGACTATGACCAGAACATTGTCACGCCGGTGGTGGCCGGGGCGCTGGTCATCTTCGGCGGGCTATCGAAGCCCACGAGCGCTTACCGGATAGTCCGTTCCGATACCGGCTGGGCACCTGAGAAAGTGTGGGAGAATGCCGAGGCGTCGATGTATATGAGTTCGCCCGTGGCCGTGGCCGGACGCCTGGTAGGCTTTTCGAACCGCAAGAAAGGGCAGTTCTTTTGCCTCGATCTGGCCGATGGCAAGACCGTTTGGACCAGCGATGGACGCCTGGGCGAGAACGCCGCCCTGCTGGCAGCCGGGCAGACCGTACTGGCCTTGACCACCCAACGGCGCCTGGTGGTGTTCCGGGCGAACGCGTCGCGCTATGCTCCGCTGGCCGAGTACGAAGTGGCCGACGAACCCACGTGGGCGCACCCGGCCGTCGTGGGCAACCGGCTGATCGTCAAGGACAAGAGCACGCTGGCATGCTGGACGTGGTAATCTTGGCGGGGCGAAGGCCTGGCAGTTTTTTCGGCCCCCACATCAATCCGGGCTGTTGCCGGCGGGCCTCAAGCCGCGCCGTTACGGGGGACATCTTCGCGGTTTTGCCCCCTGGCGAGCCACGGCGTTACCGACTGGCTTGGGGCCGCAGGCCGGCATAGCGTCGCGGGTTCTGGCGGAACTGCGCCAGCGTTTGCGGGGAAGAGAACATGTAGAGCCGGCCGTCGTACACGGCGCAATAGTCGGTTTGGCCGGGCTGGGGTTGGCCTTCCAGCAGCGTCACCGGGTCGGTCCCCGAGTGGGCCGGGACGTAGCGCTCGGGGTTAGCCAGGAACTCTTGCTGTTGGGCGGCACCGGCCAGAAAGTAGATTCGGCCGCGATACTCCGCGGCATAGCCGCGGCATAGCGGGCATCGCCTGGGACCCAGCGTTCGTTCCGCACGAGTTCGACCGGACAAAAGCCCTCCAGCGCGGGCATGGCGCGGCCGCCGGCGCGAAGGTTCTCCTTCTCCCCATCCGCGGCCAGGTGGGTCGCCTGGCGGATGGCCTCTTCGGCAGGCCCCATGGCACCGGCGGCAGGCTGTGTAACCAAGGGCATTGGCCACCGAGCCTGCGGCGGCCTCTCAGCCGGCGGCTGGCCTGCAAGCGAAGCAGGTGGGGCCCAGGTTGGCTCGCTGGCGCGCGGCAGGGCATCGTGGCTCCACCAGGGCAATGGCGCGTCCTCCGAGGCCGACTTGGCAGCGGGGCTGCTTGCCGGCTTGGGCACCGGCAACGGCTGAGGGGGTGGGACGGCCGGAGCGGCCGGAGATGCTGGCTTGCGCAGCCGCTCGACTTCGGCTTGGCCCTTCTGTTTGGCGGCAGGATGCTCGGGGGCCGGTGTGGAGGGTTTTTCAGGCGGTTTGACGGCGTTGGGCCCGGGTTTCGTTTCGTCTGGGGCGGGGCTGCGCTGGGGGCTCTGGGCGACCGGTTTGGGAGCCGGGGAGGGTTTGGCGGGGCCAGCCTCCGGCTTCGCCCCGGCAGCACGCGGCCCGGCCGGGGAGGGTGGCTCGCCCGGCGGCATCGGCGGCACAGAAAGCTCGGACGGCAGCCCAGGACGCCCCTCGGGGGTCGGCCCAAGCGGGGCTGGCGTCGCTACCGGCGTGCGTCCCACCGCCTGGGGAAGGTCCTGGTCCAGGCGCGGCTCTCCCGGCCACACCCGCCATTGTGTGGGGAAATACCCGAATGCCCCCGCGTTCGGTGTACAACACGGCGCGCTGGCCCAAACGCCGTGATGCCGTTCGGCCGCCCAGCCCAACGTCGCGCACGGCCCCAAGATGACAAGCAGGACAGCCGCACAGGCCAAACACCGCAATCCATGCTTCACTGCCATCGCGTGTTTCCCCCAATTTTGGCTGCAAAGGCCCGGTGGCTCGCCATGGGACAAAGGAACCGCCGCAGCGGCCTGCACCTGTCCGGTAGGTTTGGGTCTTCGGGCTACCGTGGGATCCTTTGCATCGCCGTAAGGGCCGTCAAGCCGTCAAAAGCCGAATCCTCCGCCCCAACCGCTCCCGCGGCCGAGGAACTTGTAGTTGCGGATGGTCGAGGCGGTCAAGCCCGCCATGCCGGCCACACGCTCCACTGGCCCAAAGAGCTTGCCCATCCAGTTGGCCAGCGCCACCGATTGGTCCTCGGCGACGAAGATGCGATCGCCCGGAAAAACCTGGTAGTTGGTGGCGGTGGCCCCGCCGCGGGTGATGGCCTCGTAATCGACGGGCAGGATCTGCTCGCAGTAGAAGCCGTGCGGTGCAGGCCGCGCAATCCACACACGTGTGCTGGACACCTGCGATAACCCTTGCACCTGCGCCAGGGCATCCAGCACGGTCTCGTTGCCGGTGACCGGCACGCGCACAATATGGTCCCCCAGCCCCGCCCCCGAGGTGATGATGTAGTACACCTTGCTGTTGTAGGCCACCACATCCAAAGCCACACGGGGGTTATCAAAGAACTGGGCCAGATGCTGCTCGACGGCCACCCGGGCCTCGGCCAGCGTCTTGCCCGCCAGATGCACGGTGCCGTACTGCCGGAGGTTGATCGTGCCGTCCGGCCCGACGAGGTACTGGCCGGTAACTTGCTGGACATTGGCCGGCCGGGCAAGCTGTACCGACACTTCGGGCAGGCGGAGGATCTGCCGGAGGTGGAGATCAATGGCTTGCTGGGCTTCGTCGACGGTCAGGCCGGCCACGCGCACCGCCCCGTACGACGGCCCAAGCTGGACGCGGCCCTCTTCATCGACGAGGTAATAGCCGGCGATCGGCTGGTCGGGCAGCGTGCCCTGCACCAGGATCTGCAACATGTCGGCCGTTTCGATACGGTAGGGGGGCTTGGGGACCAGTTTGAGCACTTCGAGCTGGATGATGTCGGGCGGCTCGATGCGATATGCGGGGAGACTGACCTTGGCCAGCTCCCGCGGGGGCTCCTGGGCCGCTGGGGCCGGACCGTCCAGCGTGTGATCGTAATGATCGAATGGCTGGCACCCCCCAAGGGCCGGTAGCAAAGCCGCCAAGAGCACCAGCGCCCCGCGCGGTACCCGGAATGGGCGGACCAGTTGGGCAGCGTTCATTCGGGGTAGCCTTTGTCGGAAAGTTATGGAGTTTGCGTGGGTGGTCCCGGCTTCGACCCGCTGTGGGCGCGGCATGGAATCGGGCCAAACCCCGCCGGACCGCCTCGTATTGAGGCAGACCGATGGGGTAGACCGATGGGGTATCACCCTCGGAATAATCGGCAAAGTCGGGCGAAGGACTTTGCCGTATCTGCCGGGTATGACTTGTTGCACGGCAGAGAGGACTGGTGGGGGACCACTCCGGAGGCAGCAACTCCCACCCGTAAGTAGCAAATGCACCAGCTCGCGTTCTCTTTGTGAGCAATCTTTTGGCCGGCCTGCCCAAAGGGGGGGGCCAGGCGCCATGCACGCCCACCGGGTGCTGCCCCACGGCCGAGGTCCCTCTGGGGGGCCACCGCCGCCAGTGCTGGCTGGGAAGTGCCCGTGCTGGCCGGTTCCGCTTTACGGCCCGGGTTCTTCCTGGAAAAGGCTGCCCTGCTGGCCCGCACCCTTCTGAAACTCTTCCACGGGTGCCGGATGA
>FWPU01007994.1_pt1 | contig 18599 bp, 17 predicted proteins | sample 2228361 | NCBI WGS metagenome assembly FWPU01 (sample SAMEA103939777, study PRJEB20133) | metagenome
AATAAGAGGGCTCATTATATGCACCTCGCAGTCTTCCCTCTTGAATCTTGATTGTTTTAGACCCTTTCGGTGCGTCGATGACACAGAACAGTTGTATCATATTCCATTTGGCACAGTATTATATATCAGACACAGTATTATATTTTAGATTAAAAGTAACCTTTTTCACTTGACACGAGTGATATTCAATAAAGATAAACAGGGAGACAAAATCATGGCCTCTGGTGACGACTCCAGTTCAGAACGAGATGTGACCAAAGATACTACAGAAGTACTGGACATGGTCTCAGTCCTCCGTGGTACTGCAACATTGACATTTCTTGTGGAGGTAGTCACAGCCATCATGATGCTGGGTTCTGGAGTTGCTTTTGTCATCAGTCGTTCTGGGTTAGTGAACACGGTCGATCCAGAGATTGGAATATTTCTCCTGGGGATTGGTGGATTTATCACACTCCTCTTCATTCTTGCCTCCATCAGTTTCTTCCTCAGAGTCAATCGTCGAATCAGTCGTGCATTCATCTGGTCTAATGCCGCCTCAATAGATCTGAGGAGAAGAGGCGCAAAGACAGTAGTCACCATCTATGGATTGGCCATTGGTATAATTCTGCTATTAGGTGTCTACGGATATTATATAATATGGAAGAACTACTTTGCTGTCCCCGCTCAGACGTCGCTGAGCGTATTCGGTATTGGAATATCTCTTGGTGGATTCATTGTCGCCTTCTTTGTACAGGTAGTTGTTGTGGTATTTAGCCGAACGGCTGGCGGCATGATTAAACGCGTGCTTGTCGAAGATTGATGGTCACCTTAAACTCACGGCTGTGCTGTGTATCACGAAATTATACAGTCTTTCAGAAGGTACGTGTCTCTGGAACAAACTGGATCCTCGTCAAGCAAGAGATGAGTATGTATTCGTTGGGGTCGTCTCGGTCTCTCTGTTTCAGGGCAACAATATTCTCGCCTACGGAGGCGACTTTACCCTCTGCAATGACGTTTCCAGTTGGTCCAAAGAATCGTACTGTCTTGCCGCTCTTGGATGCCTCTACAAGCACAGAACGTAACTCTGTAATCATGTCGACCTCTGGCATTGTATTCCCATCCTTATTCTATCTACACGGACATTTGTAAACTTCACGCTAAGGTCAATACAAAACAAGATGAACGTCCATGCCACAGAGGCATGGACTGTCTTCCATTGAACTAGAGTGTAAACGGAGTCTATATGATCTTCAGACGCTTGCCTACCTTCTCGTATGCAGCAAGTGCCATATCAAGATGACTTGTTGTAAGACCCGAATTCATGATGTTTCTTATACGCGCCTTGTCTCTTGCAACCATTGGAAAGACAATCGGCAGTGCCAGAATTCCCTCTTTGTAGAGCCCCTCGCTGAGTGCTACGGCCTTGGAACTCTCCCCGACAATGGCTGGCACGATTGGGGTCTGACTCCTTCCTATGTCATATCCCATCTGAGTGAGTCCCTTTACAAAATACTCACGGTTTCTCCACAGTGTTTTGACGTGTTCCTCTTCTGTCTCCAGAACGTCTATAGCTGCTATACATGCAGCAGTGGTTGCTGGAGTATGAGATGCGCTTAGCAACCAAGAACGGCTCTTGTTGAGTGCATAGTTGACCATGTCATGAGAACCTGATACATGTCCACCCATCACACCAAAGGCCTTTGAGAAAGTACCCATTTCAAAGTGGACTTGCTTGTGTGTGAGATTGAAGTGTGACACAATACCCCTGCCTCCTCGTCCCAATACGGCCTCTCCATGAGCATCATCAACATAGATCATTGCACCGTGTTCACTAGCTATCTTCACTATCTGATCCAATGGTGCAATATCACCATCCATGCTAAAGACACCGTCTGTGATGACCAAAATACGACGTGGATTCTCCTTTTCGGCCTCTGCGGACACGCGCTCAAGGTCAGCCATGTCACAGTGCTTGTAGACGTATCTTGTTGCCTTAGTCAGACGTACTCCATCAATGATACTTCCATGGTTGAGTTCATCTGAGATTATTGCATCGCCCTGATCAACAAGTGTTGGAATGAGTCCCTCGTTCGCAGTGAATCCTGCAGAATAGGTGAGTGAGGCCTCTGCACCCTTGAACTTTGCCAGTCTTCTCTCAAGCTCAAGGTGAAGATCCATTGTACCAGCAATTGCTCGCACAGAACCGGATCCCACACCATGGGTCTGAACCGCCTTGACTGCAGCCTCCCTTAGTCTCGGATGGGTACTCAGGTTGAGATAGTTGTTGCTACATAGCATCAGCACCTCAACACCATCCACCTTCGCCATAGGTACGCTTGGCCCCTGGAGTTCACGTATCTTCCAGTCGAGATTCTGATTCACTAGATTCTCATACTCGACCCGCATCCATCCTATTGGATCTCGCTTGGTCATGATATTCACCCACATGAATTCATTAAAGCCTGTGATTCTACAGGTTCTGTGACGATTCGCAAGGCATTATGCGACCTATTTATGACCTTCGGTAAGTTGCATGTTCCATCTCTTGAAACAAGAATCTCCTAAATTGTCTATGCTGTGTTCTATACTAGAACACGTGTTCTAATAGACCTCTTGCATGCCAACAATCTCTGTTACCTTTAGACATCGATATTGTTCCAGATGTCTCTGTCTAGTATCTATGAGTCTATGATCGGTCTGTATGAGGTCTAGATGCAGGCCACTCTTCAATCAGTCAGTTGTGAGGTCTTTGGCCTCGACAACCCAGTTCTTCACATCTCTAAGAGTGAGTCTATATTTCTCTGGCATCTTTACGTGACCAAGTTCTACAGCACTCTTAATTCTCTCATATAGGCTGCTGGGATCTGCAGCGGCAAGTTCATTGATATCCAAAATACCTCCACCATAGACGATTGCCTCTGCATCCTCCTGTGAGACTGATTTTAGCCATGAGAATCGCCCTATTGCAATCCATCTATGAGCAATGTCCTCTGTGACACCACATATTCGGACAATGTCTTCTACTGCTGATTCTAGGAGATCCTGTACAGTGTAGATACCTGCTTTTCTCATCTTATCTCCATAGACTGCACCTATCCCCTCAACAGTTTCAACGGGTAGTTCCTCGGGTTCCGCACGTGCGTCTACCACCCGGCTGGCGTATAACTCATGATCTGCGTCTTGGATCTGACTGTGGGCCATATGCTTTCCTGCAGAATGTTGTTGGTCACCGGATCTATTGCATATCATACCCACCAATGAGAGACACACTATGCTCAATACTATCTGCTCTCTAAGAGTCGTTACAAACAGTATTGTAGGCGTGCTTAGTGCGATACTCGCTGCTATGATGCGTCGTGTATGTAGAAGATATCCTCTCAATCTGTTGATGTTCATGCACTCCAATAAGAGCTTCTTAGGTAATTAGTGTTGTTGTAATTGTGTCACGATGAGGACATGAAGACATCCTAAAGGCTGTGGAAACTCCTGCTGCATACATCTCGTTTCTACTGCATCTGACTCTTCTCTGATGTGCATGAAGGCTCCTCAGACGACGAGGATATATTGTCCAACTCGTGACTGAGTCTATCCCTACGTCTGTTCAGGTGTACTGCAATTGACATAGGTATGACACTCAATGGATACATCAGCATTGCAATCGGAAACACTATCTTACCAAAGTCAACTATTCCACCAAATATTCCTACTGACAATATCATTGAAGTCAAAAGTGTTCCAGTCTGGCGTGGAAAGTTCCACATGATCCTTGTCACTGCCCATGACCGTGCTCTTCTTGTCTGACTGACCTCCTCCATGAATAGCGAGTTTGTTGCAGGTCGGGTCATGTTTGCGACAGCCTCTCTCATCACATAGAACACGGCCATGAGAAGGAAGAATGGTGTGGTCACCAGTCCCAACATGAGTAAAGGTGCAAGAAGATAGAGAATCATCATTGTCCGTACCTTTCCAATCCGTTCACTTATCATTCCGACAAGAAGTGTTCCTGAGGCGAGAGTTAGATTTGCCACTGCGGATAGAGTTCCAAGTTCAGACTCCTGTGGTCTGAAGGACGCATTTATCCATGGGATGAGGTATGGCACAACCATACCCGAACTAAGCCCCATCATCAGTTCGCCCAGACCAAATAGCGACGAGGTCCTTGCATCATCCTTGGCTGTTCTGTTGTTGTCAATCTCGGGTGTGATTTTGATTCTCTGTGTGTCTACTATAGGATCAACTCGTTGGAGCCATCTCTCTGTGAGGAATCCACCAATCCCACTCATCAGACGCATTGTTCCAAGCAGATAGAATAGTATCGTATAACGAAACAGGATTGGACCGATACCCGGCAGCGATGTCTCGTCAAGTATAAGACCACCCAGCATAGGACCCATAGCCGCTCCGAGAGTACCTACTGCTATCGTAATGCCATAAGATCTGGTTCTCTCATCTCCACGAGTTGTATGGTCTGCTAACATTGCCTCAACAGCGTTCATCATCAGACCATCTCCAACCCCGGATAATGAGAAAGTCACAAGTACAGAGAATGGGTCCCCTACTAGAGGTAGCAAGAAGTATGCTAGTCCACTGACTGTACCGCCCATCAGAGTGGCAACACCTCTTCCCCATTTGTCACTCACTGTACCTCCCGGGAAGAGAAACAACGCCTGTGCATAACCAGCAGTTGCCATCATAAATCCATAGAATGCCTCATCACTGTTGATCTCAAGTACAAATAGCGGTAATACAATTAGTCTTAGTGTCATTACGGACCTGTTAAGTATAGTCAGAATAGATAGTCTCCATATCTTTGGAGATGTGAACAATGAGAGTTCGTGTTCGTTCAGAACGACCACCAACATAATACAGAATCGTAGTCTATGAGTGTGGCCCGCACAGAGCGACATTGGTAGAAATAAACTATGGGTTTGTGGTCATCTTCAATGCGTCTGTGATCTATAAAGTTCATAATAGAGTTCTTCAACAGTCCACCTGCTATCAGACAACATAATTGAGGTGTCAGATAATTCCCGAATGTTCTTATCTGCGTATGTACTCTACTAGTGCAAATACTATTTTGGTGAGTTGAATATTATGAGCGTGCCACCTCCCGCATCCGTGTCTGACCGTGATATGCGTCTGGACCTTCTCAGAGAAAATCCACCTCTCCGGCGTTACGTGTCAAGGGGCGACACTCGGGACAATATCGACATTCCCGGTCCCCATGAGGCAGTGGACTATGCTGTTCTGAGATGCATTCGAATGACACGGCAGGATAGCACACCTCGTTTTCAGCCCATACTTGGCAGTGCTGGTATGGGCAAGACACATCTCTTCTGGGTATTGAAGGGGATGGAGAACGAACAGAGATCTGGACCATTCTGTACTGTCTATGTACCCTCTCCACCATCTCCTGTGAGAGTCCCACTTCACTTCTATTCATGTCTTGTGGATGAGACCGGTGACACACTGTTTGACAAGGCATCCGAGATGTTACTGAAGAGATTTGGTCAAGGCACCATTGATAGCAGCCAGATGCGGACCATAATGGATCGTGCACTTCTCAATTATTCAGGCATATCCTCTGATGTGGTAAAGGTAATGCTTCAGTATCGCCTTACTGAGGAGAAGCAAACACTTGCAAGGCGTTGGTTGTTAGGCGACACACTCAGTCATAGTGATCTTGAACAACTTGATGTCAGAACAATTCTTGAGGAGGATGATGTGACCCTTGCCACCTTCAGGCTTCTAACCGAGAGTTCTGAGCGTCCTGTTGTTGTATTTGTTGATGAGATACTCATGGTGAGGAGGGCGAACGAAGATTCATGGAGGTGCTTAAACGCCTCTACAATCAGTGTAGAAACCTGGTCCTAGTGGCGTCGTGTCTGAGTGATATCTGGCCTCGAATATCAAGTCTTGCAGATGCCCCCATGCGTTCTAGGATGGAACCACCTGTTAGCCTTCGTGCGTTCACAAGAGATGACATCAAGAGTTTCTTTGTGGTATGTATGCAAAGCTACTGGGCAGAACAGAATCTAGACCCACCAGCAGATCCACTCTTCCCACTGACAGAGGCTGACATAGACATGGCATTTGAACGTTCAAGGGGAACGCCCAGAGAGGCCATTCGTTGGCTCATCAACCGCCTTGACTCAATTCTGATAGGTCAAATTCAGACTGCAACCGTTCCTCAGGATGACCATGTGATTAAGCTGACGTCGTCTGTTGTCATTGGTTCAATAGTAAAGGCGTTCCTAATGGTCGGTATGAAGAGGGGTGTGGATGTAAAACTGCAGACAGCCTCTGGTGGCGGAACGCGACAGGCCTCTGCCATTGTACAACTGAGGAAGAATAGCATCAGCAGGTCTGTCTGTATAGATGTCCCCAGTGTAAAGGACTGGGATCGTAGTGGTGGCGTTGCAGCATTCTACTCCGCTCAGAGGATAAAGACCTCCCTCGATGAGAGACTGTGTGATATGGGAATTGTGGCACTGCCAGAGTCCACAAAGGGTGCTAAGTTTGAGTCGCTCAGCACAGAATTGGGTTCCCGGCTCATCACACTTCGGTTCACCACAGAGACCGCAACACGACTCGTCTTTTCTACAAATCAGATGCGATTAGAGAACGATGATCATGATACGTTTGTAGATGTGTTGAATCGTATATTTCATGACTGATGTGTTCCAAGGCCAGTAAGTATTATTATACATGGAGAACAGACTAAGCGGATTATCTCAGAATGACCCGCTGATGAAAAATATCAGTTTGTAGGACTCTCTTCGTTTGAATGTATCTTTCTCTTGATCTCCTCTCCATTTGGAAGCAATATCAGCGCGATTATGACCAATACAACTAGGATGCGGCCATAGATAGTCTGAAGAAATAGGGATAAGTGTCCAACTAGTGGGACTCTAAAGATGACTACACCAACAATGTCTTCATAGACCCTATATCCCTGGTCTTCAGCGAAATTGTTATCCCCCTTGGTAAAGTATCTGTATTCACTATCAACTATCTGAATCCGGATCACTCGGTGAACAATTGGTGCCTCTGTGTACCACGATGCTCTGAATACTATGATGTCTCCTAACACGATGTCTTCACTGGCCCGATGCTGAAGAACGAGAAGGTCTCCAACCTCAAGTGTGGGGCGCATTGATCCACTTGTAACAACAACTAGAGGCGAGGTGGTACCCATGGCGACTGTGAATAGTCCATAACCGCCTAGCGTTCCGACAACTACAATTGACAAAATGAATGCAGTCTTAAACAGTTCTGAACGCTGGTCCCATTTTAATATATTTTGAACTCTCTGCAATCGGTCCAGCCTCCACGTTTGGCATCGTATCTTGTTCTAATAAGACTGATGTTTTTAGTTACTCTATAGTTGTGTGTTGTTATGGTTGGTGCTGGACAACTCTAAGACTTAAAACATATTCAGTATTAAACAGTCGTGAGTGTTCATTAATGAGTAGCGTGTGGTCAAAGGCACGAACAAATACACCTCAGATTGACTGTGGTCTATGCGGTCGGTCCAGTTGTGCTGCATTCTCCCGAGCTGTAATTGCCGGCATATGTAGTGTTGATCAATGTCCGATTCTTACACTTCCGCAGTTCGCAGAGCAACGGACCACACTTGAACAACTGACCCAGCAACGTCCTCGACCTGTATTGGCACCACCTCGTGTCGAGGGCGGTGTGACTTTCACTCGTCCCTGTGTGGAGACCGAGTCACGATTCATGGCTGAAGTGCGTGTGTCTAATGGAGTTGCACCAGGCGAGGAGATGCGATTTCCACTTCTCGATGGAACTGTGCTATGTAGCACGATGGAATGCCTCCGTTCTGTCTTTCAGGAGATAAAATGCAGTCGCGAACTCGGTTATGGCAGAGCTGACACAGGAGAACTAAACATCACAGTTCTACAGGATGGCCGAATCAACATGCGACGGGTGGAGAGTGTAGAACGTGTCAAAGCCCTTTCAGAGTCAATTGAGCGGACCATACTGGGCGCGGTCATATGCAACTGTTGTGGCGATAATCTCCTGTGGGTACTCTCCGCCTCTGAGACCGATACAGACTATCTGCGGCATCCTGTTCTAAAAGCCGGCTCGTCAACAGTCATTGATCAGTCTGTTGCAAGAGTCCCATTGACAAAAGAACTGGTCCTCTCTGCTATCGGCCAAGACTCGACCCAATTAATCACAGATGTTGACAGGTCAATAAAACACATCACGTCCCGAGTCGAACGTCTTCAGGCCGAGGCGGATAGGTGGATGGGAAATGTTCCTGACATGAAACAGATATTATGTAGTACCACTGAATTGATGCGAAAGGACACCATACGAGGTAAGGAAACCATTGTATTAAAACTACAGGCATTGGTATGGGCATTGATAGGTGCAAATACAGCGCTTGATGCGGTGTACGTCTTGATGAATCGGCTCTCACCAGAATCAAAAGACATAGTCCAGAAGATGCTTGCAAAGGTGAGTTTCGGTATGTTGAGTACAAGACGCAATCCATTATGGTCCGCCGAGACCGTTCTCTGTCATGCCCATCTCTGGCGCGTGAGCCAAGCTATGCAGATAAGTGCCAAATTTTCAACCCCCAGTCTAATCTAATTGCAACTGAGGGAATATTTACTGTATCTTCCTAGCTAAATGTCATGTGATTATGGACCTGATATTTTCACTGGCGCGTCTTGTACCACATAGCACTTTTCATTTCTGCCAAGATATAGTCTACTACCAGAGATATTGAGTCATTATTTTAGATGGCAGTCATAGATTCGATCGTATCAGGGTAGAATCCTTGAGCCATCTCTCCAGATCACTACCACTTCCATCATGTTTAGGTCATACAAGTCCCTGTGCCTGGCAATCAGGATGATAGCAGTGGAGTCACCTGAGAAAAATAGAAGTGCCCCAGTGGTGAGTAGTCCAGTCGAGCAGATGCCACAACTATGTCCTGAATCTCATCACCACTAATGACTAGGTGATCAGACTCGCATCTGCTACAATTTAGAAAGATAACATGAAACATTAGCCACCCGCCGGCAGTTCTGCATGGGTGACCAGACAGTGAGATTGCCCTTGTCCTGTATGATAATTATCGTGTCCTGACCATCACCATCCAGATCAGCAGCACAGAGGTCCAGTGCGTTTTACCAGAGACAATTGATAGGTCGCGTGTATTCCTCTCAGTGATGAAATCTTCTGGAGGTGTTCCGCATGATCTGTAGAACTCTTTTGGCATCCGCCATTTGATCCGGATGCCATTTTTCAGGACTCTTTATAGTGACACCCTTCTCCTTGCTGAGAATCTCTTTGAGTAGTCTGAGTCTCTTCAGTTCCGCCTCTGCTGCTTTCGCTGCATCCTTTCCTGTTGGAAAACCGGTTGAAGGATGCTCAGATGTACTCATCACAAACCATGTGTCCTTGCCAATATTTGCTGCGACTATCTCAGCAGGCATGAGATCAATATCTTCTTTGAATATGATAGTATCCCCCAACTGGATTGGTCCAGATAGCGGGTGGTGTTTCCCCTCTTCGGTCTGTATGAATTCGATGAAGTCTACTAAGACTCGCTCCACAGCTCTTCGAAGTGCGTTGAGGTCGCAATAGACAATTATTCCATCTCCACTGGGTGCTCTAGCGTTTGTTGTTTGATTCATTCAGTCACCCCTGTATTGACCAGATGTGATATTGTCTTAATTATTTGTGCACATAGGCATAACTGGTTCACTTATATCTATGCCATACATGAGCAATGTCAAACTGATTGATAGTACTTAAGAGGAGGCATCTCTTCTCACATACGGGATGACTTTGAAGCGCTCTATGTCAGTTGGACGATCCGAGGTTCTTGCAGTCCGGGGCATGGTGGCAACCTCTCAGCCTCTTGCGACGCAGGCAGGTATTGAGATACTTCGTATTGGTGGAAATGCTGTAGACGCTGCTGTTGCAGCGTCTGCGGTTCTTGATGTGGTGGAACCATTCTCCACCGGCTGTGGTGGTGATGCATTCGTGTTGATTCATCAGCCTGGTGCAAGTCGACCTCTCAGTCTCAATGGTTCGGGACGTTCTGGTTCTCTTGTAGATCTTGATGAACTACTGGAACGAGGTTGGACAAAGATGCCAGCGCGTGGAGGTGCTCCAGTCACAGTGCCGGGTGCAATGCATCTCTGGTACACTATTCAGAAGGCATATGGTGCCTTGGAATTTGAGGATGTGCTTGCTCCCGCAATATACTATGCACGTAACGGGTTCCCAGTGTCACCACTGATTGCATCATCATGGTCCTCTCTGGTGGGTGTGCTTCAGAACGAGTATGCTATTCGAACATTCACTATTAATGGTCATGCACCAAAAACCGGCGAAATTATGCGTAACCTTGACCTTGCCAACACATTCGAGACTGTGGTGCAAGAGGGAATTGAGGCCTTCTACAATGGTGCAATAGCTGAGTCCATTGTCAATACCGTACAACAACATGGTGGATTTCTCACACTGGAGGATCTAAGAGCACATCGCACCGAACAGACAGAGGCAATCTCTATCGATTATGGACCCGTACGCGTGTTTGAACACCCTCCAAACAGCCAAGGATTCGCTGCACTGTTGATGTTAAAAATAATGCATGAACTCGACATCTCCAATCTTGGGCCTAACGATCCTGATAGATATCATCTGATGATTGAGGCTAAGAAATTGGCATATGCCGACCTTCATGAACACAATGCCGACCCTGCATACTACAGTGTACCACTTGATCGACTCCTATCATCAGAGTATGTTCACTCAAGAGCTGGGTTGGTCCATATTGACCGAGCCCTGTCATCTGTATCACCGGGCATACCAATGGGTGATGACACAATATATCTTGCGACTGCAGACAGCGAGGGGCGTGCTGTATCATTCATCAACAGTCTATATCAGGGATTTGGAAGTGGTCTTGTTGCAGATGGTACTGGTATCAAATTACAGAATCGTGGAAGCCTATTCTCTCTTGATCCAAGACACCCCAATAGGTATGCTCCCCGAAAGCGCCCCTTTCATACAATCATTCCTGGTGCACTCTATAGTGAAAGTTCTCTATATGGCGTGTTTGGTATTATGGGTGGTGCACATCAGGCACAGGCACACGCTCAGTTTGTAAGCAATCTCATTGACTGTGGAATGAGTCCTCAAGCGGCTCTTGACCACCCACGTTTTAATCATGATCAGTCGACAAACACAGTCTCCATAGAGGCTGTACCACGCAATGTTCGGGCTGTGCTCCGAAGACGCGGTCACACACTTGTCGATGCCAATCCATCAACATATGGTGGTGGACAGGTGATACTCAGACTAGAGTCTTGTTGGATCGGTGCCTCTGACAAGCGAAAAGATGGTCAGGCCGCGGGCTACTAGACTATTGACAAGTGTTCTTATGTGATATGTGTACAGTCCACCTACAGTGATGACAATGAGCATCGAGTACAGAGAAGAGAGTGATCTCTTAGGAACTCGACAGATACCTGTCAATGCATACTGGGGAGTCCAGACACTCAGAGCAATAGAGAACTTCAATGTCTCACTAGTTCCCCTGCGCAATTACAGTACACTCGTAAGAGCAATGGCCATGGTGAAGAAGGCATGTGCTCTTGCAAATCGTGACTTGGGACATCTGTCAAAAAAGTATGCAAATGCGATAGTGCAGGCCTGTGATGAGATAATCGCAGGTGGTCTTCTAGACCAGTTTGTGGTGGATATGATGCAGGGTGGTGCAGGCACATCCACAAACATGAATGCCAATGAGGTGATTGCATCTAGAGCCAATGAGATAATCGGGGCACCACGAAACTCTCTGGAGCCTATCAATGCAAATGACCATGTGAACATGAGTCAGTCCACAAATGACGTCTATCCCACTGCCGTCAAGATTGCCACCATCTATAACTTCGTAGAGCTGTCGTCTGCTCTTGAGCTACTAATTCGCAGACTAGACGAGAAGGCTGAGGCGTTCAAGGACACTCTAAAGCTGGGCCGTACTGAGATGCAGGATGCTGTACCAATCACACTTGGGCAGGAGTTTGGTGCATGGTCTGCTGCACTCAAGCGAGATCTACACCGTATCGCACATGCGAAGGAGGCTCTCGAGACCCATAACATTGGTGCAACTGCCATTGGCACCTCATTGAATGCAGATCCTGAGTATATTCGGCTCGCTGAGAAATATCTGCGTGAAGTCACAGGCATTACGACTCTGAAGACCGCAGAGAACCTTGTTGATGAGACTCAGAACTGTGACGAGTTTGTTCATGCGTCATCACTACTCAAAGTAGTTGCTACAAATCTCGCTAAGATATGTGGTGACCTGATACTTCTCTCCTCAGGCCCAATTGGTGGTTTCCATGAGATACTCCTCCCTCCTGCTCAACCCGGCTCATCAATAATGCCCGGTAAGGTCAATCCCGTCATCCCTGAGATGGTGATCCAGGTCGCATACCAAGTGATTGGTCATGACCATGTCATTGCTATGGCTGCACAGGCGGGACAACTTGAATTGAACGCCTTTGAGCCACTCATAGCGTACAACTTTTTCCAGGCACTGAAGGTGCTTAAGAATGCCATTCCAATTCTAGCAGAGAAGTGCATTGCTGGGATCAGACCCAATAAGGCTGGCCTTGATGTGGTGTATCGAAGTGTCGGTCTTGTGACTGCACTCAATCCTGTCATAGGTTACAAGGCCGCATCACGTGTTGCCAAGAAGGCACTCGAGACCGGTCGTCCTGTGAGAGAGATTATTCTCGAGGAAAAATTAGTAGAACCGACATTGCTTGACACCCTGCTCTCACCTGAACGAATGACTCGTGGTGGTGCAAGGTATACTCATTCTGATGTTCTGCATGAAGACACTACAACTAGTGCTGAGACCGAGTCAAAAAAGACTTGTTGAATGGCAGACTCTGCGAATCAATTAATTATAACAAAATATGCCTGACCGGGTGTCCATTAGCCTTCAGGTCTTTCCCGGTCAGGTTGCGTGGATCAGTACTCCGCGGCCCAGAGGCGATCCTTCCAGCGTATGACCTCATACTATTACTCCAACACAGGCTCCTCCGCCTTGACATATACTATGGGGAGTAATTGTGGGGATCCGCTGATCCAACACTTGGACCACAACAGACCGTAGTGTCACAAACATCTTGTTTAATATCATTGTGCATTTAAACACACAAAGAATTTATTCTTACTATCGACAGGATGAACCATACAACTCTTACGCACTATATAACTGTGCCTAGTATGGAAATAGAACGAAACCTGATATTATTAGGGCGGTCTATATTGTATAAGGTGTCTGGTGATTTAAAATGAGTAAAGCAGCTGAACGTGGTGGAAACATCACTTACCGAGTACTCTCCCAAGACTTCTATGCCACTAAGCTTCATGGTGACACAATAGGGATCATGCAGGACGAGAAGTGGCGGGCGAAGAGTCGTCAGTTCACAACGGACTCTGAGATCATTGGAAAGATTGAGGAGGCTGTGTTACAAAAGGATAAGCAACAGCTACCAACCGCCAATAAAGTGGGTTTCATAGTTGTTCGCAATCTCACATGGGAAGATGAAAAAGACGAACTCGAGCGTCGTCTTGTGATCAAACTCTTTACCGACTCGGGAACTTGGCTTGCATCAGGTGAAGAGATGGTGGCCGAGGAGTATGCTCTTAGTGCAGCCTGTGAAACTCCCCTCATCACGTTAGCAGTTCTGACAAAGGAGTCTGAAATTGTGACCTATATCCGACAGGTACGCCGTGGACCCATGGCAACTGAGGGATTCGCCTTTTATCTTCCCGGTCCAGATGGTAAGTTCGAGGCATTCACTATTGAGGGGCAACGTGGAGCAGTAGGTGACGATTACAAGGTCACACTAGCCTCGGGAGATGTGGTTGTTGCACGTATTGACAGTCGTGTTGCCGATATTGGTGGTCGTGTTGTAGTATCGGTGAATGACAGTATTCTTGCTGAGAATGAGTTATTCTGCCGTGTACTACAGTGTTTCTCAGTGATGCTTCGCTATCGACAGGCGATTTTAAACAAGATTCAAAAGGGTGTCAATGACTGGGCAAAGGGTAAAGTTCAACCAGTCCAACACCGTCATGAGCTCAGTCTGTTGGCCAATCCTCGACGACTCACACTCAATAAGGACGAGTTTGAAGAGGTATGAATGTCAATCAATGTCACACAAATGGTCGTATCTTCTCTATCAGTCGTTTGTAGGCCTGCATTAGTTCTAGTTCTTCAATGGTATCCAGTGCTGACCTGCAGTGTTCCCGAATCTCATCTGAAACAGTCTTTGAGTCCATATGTGCCAATATCTCAACAAGGTTGTTCAAGTGAGTTGCTATTGACTGTTCAGGCAGACGAGTGATATCCACCTTCCACTCGCTGAATGCGGTGATATATCGTAGATTTGACCGGAGGAGGTTCAAGTCAGTCTGAATATTATCATGTCCAGTGACGATATACCTAGGCCTGAGATCCATATATCCTCTTAAAGTGGTACCATATTGCTCGAAGTTGGGTCCACGGAGATAGGGAATGGGACTCTCGATATTGTCTCCTGCTATCAAGATCTGGTCAACATGATCGATACATGATGCTGAATCAGTTGTATGACCTGGACTCCAGAAGAACTCAACACCCTCCTCCGGAAATCTTAGTCGGTCGGTGAAGACCAGATTAGGGCGAGTTAATGTCACACGCCCTCGCATATGTTCTCTGTACTGTTTCAGGTCATTGGCACCATTCTTGATGATATTCTCGCGACATTCAGCATGACTGATTATTGTACATGGACTAAAGTAGCAGTTTCCCCAATGATGGTCGTAGTCGCTGTGTGTGTTAAACACTACTATCGGTCGATCTTCACGCGCCTCCATGAGCACGTTGTGTACCTCTGCCATGGGTTCTGGGCCACAGAATGTATCGCATAGAAACACATGTTCAGTACCCAAGATGGCATATGAGTTAGTCAGATAGGGGTCATCAAAAGACAACAACAGACCACGTGAACCAACTCTCTGGACCTTCGTATTAGACACCCATCACTGTTGTACAATACTGAGAGTTACTCTTTTCGGTCTGTTTCTGCTAATGGAGGACAATAGCGTCTCGTTAATAAAAATATTGATCAAAGGTCTCTGTTTGTTCCTACTCATTATCACTCATCAATAGAGAACAATGATAGGTCTGTAAAAAAAGAGAGGTGCGGTATCGTATAAGATACCGTCATCATCTTTTAGAATGTGTTGAAGATGGTCATTTGCAGCAGATGTTCGTATGAAGTATCTCTGTCATCGTGTCCTGTTATTGTCCTAAGTTGTTTCGAATATCTTTGTCTATTCGATGTTAGACAGCATAGGACCGCACTATTTGAGATAAGACCTTCCGTACGCGATTGCTGCAGAGAACGTCACCTATGCATGTGATCTCTCACGTGTGTTCAGTAACGTCTGTCGCGTCTGCCGCGGCCACGCCCTTGACGGTCTCGTCCGCCATATTCGTAGTCACCACCGTAACTACGACCAGCTCCTCGTCCGCCAAAGTCACTACCATAACGGCGTTCGCGACCACCGCCGTAGTCGCGTCTGGGTCTTCGAGTGTCCTCGTGTTCCTCGGCTGACATGTCTACATCTCTGTTGACATCTTCGATGGGTGTTCCAGCTGGACTCAGTTGACCATAACGTCCAATGTTCAGACGCAGGTTTCCTCGAAACAGGCCTGTATATCCGTTAGTGAGAGTGTATGACTCTCCGACTTTTACTGAGTCAATAGCACCGTCCCACAAAGGCATTAGAACAGTACCTGTTGAGTCACCTACGACTGCATCAACAATGCGGTGTCTTGAGTCATCATCCCGTGAAACAACTTCACGTTCTTCACCAAGTTCAACAATTTTGAAGGTCACAGTGACGCTCTTCATTCTTGGCCGTAGTTCGGCCACAGTAGCCAGAATTGGCTCTTCTTCGTTGCTCATCTCTATTACTCTCTTAGTACCAATTGCAGGTCTTCAGAAGACGTGTTCCTCAGGATGTGTGCGATGGGATGACCACTCACCAACTCCGAACCAGAATCCGTTCCTTCATGTTTGAGCTGCCTGCACTAAATGTCTGCACATACTGCCTTATTATCTTGTTTATGTGCTCATCACGGCACAGAAATCACTGGTAAGGCCTTTTCTAACTGCTGCAGAATGATTCTGTTCTGCATTCTACTGATGATATCTGTGATATCTGTTCGGTTCTTCGTAGAGTCCTGAGTGCTCGTAGAGTCACCCATTTACTGGGTTCACCCACCTCGTCTATCGTGATCCATGCACGTCTGGTCTCTGAGAAGTCCAGACGCCATGCACCATCTGAACTCTGTTTACTTCGGATGACACTGAGTGCGTCCCTAAGACGTAGATCTCGCACCCCCAGACTGGTGAGTACATCCGTCGCCTCAAGAATATCACTACGCCAATATCTGGGAAAGGCAAACTTGAACCATGCTCGCTTTGGAGTTGCTTGTCCATTACGGTCTATGTGATAGAGATATACTCGGTTATCAAGACAGGTGTTGACCTCTCGTTCAATGATCTCTCTGACACGGTCTGAACGTCTTTTCTCAGGTATCAATGAGAGTGCAGACAACGCCTTGATAGTTCCCATGTAGCAATTGGGTGGCCTGACTTTGGCAGGATTACGCGAGTAGGCTGAACATGACCATCCACCAATATTCTCGTGGTTCTTCTCCAAAAACGAGAGCGCCTCTCTTGTCAGAGGATGGTCTGTATGCCCCAGAAGGAGTGCAGCACGAAGTGTGACTGCTGTCATGCACCACCCCCAGGTGGGACTTCGTCGACTATGGCTGCTAGCCTTGTCCACGGGTCTGTAGTAGATGCGTCCTGATGGTTCCTGGTATCGTGAATGAAGATAGTCAAGTGCCTTCTCAGTCTGCGAACACGACTCCACTCCAAGTTCCCCCAGAAGCAGCAGAGTGAAGACAGTACCTCTCTCATTCCATTGATTATCGGTCGTTCCCCAACTGCCATCTGGTTGCTGATGGCTAAGAATGACCGTCACAGGGGTACTGTGTTGAATATCTTCACGCGCCCTCCTCACTATGGTGTCATCTTCAGGTCTGTCCATTAGATCTCTCAGTGCCCAATATCTTACTGAGGGGTCTTGTGAGTCTAGTAACCAGCTGAGCGGACAGAGTTCTCTACTCGGTCCATTATGATGCGACCTTTCGTACATAATGTCAATATTGTGGCAACTATGGTGTATATGGACTCTCTTATGACTGCATAATCACTATTGTTTCGATCTATTGAAATAATTCCTTGCAGACAAAAAGAAGGCTGTTCTTTATAGATTCTTGTTTGCTTTTTCGAATAGACATCTCACGACTCAGATAATATAGCACAACCACAGAACTTGTGCTGACATATGATGCGGCTGCTGTGTCTGATATATTCCTGTGAATGTGTTGAACTGCTGGTTCTGTTAACGCTTGAAGTACTTCAATTACAGTCTCTTCCCTACTCGTGTCATCTCTGTTGCAAGTATGTCTATAACTTCGCTTCAAGTGATACGCTATCAATGACTGCTGCAACATGCGTCATGTGAGCTATCGGTCTGGTCACATTCTCTTGTATTAGACATTGAATCTTCACATAGATCTGATATCTACCAGTTATGTCTTTCTAAAGGAGAGAACGAACGCGTAAATGGATATAACTAACAAGGGCAGATGTAAAACTCCATTCCACCATAAGATATCCGGTCTGAACAAAAAATTCACTACTACATTCAAGAAACCAATGATTATTCCCACAATCCCTGTCACTCAAAGTGTTGCAATATTGACCTTGGAATAATAAAGAGTGAGTATTCCAAGATATACGGGGGTCATGGTACAAAAGGCCAGGCCTGCTGGATTTGTGAATAAATAGATCGGATTAAAATCAGGTTGCATTGATTCAAGGTTGATTGGAAACCAGAATGCTAAGAATGCTAATGGAACAACCCAGTATCTTATGATGGGTAGTTTTTGAGGGCTAAAATTATTCTTATTGACAACGGTTTCCCAGTACCAAAAAATAGCAACAAGTAGCATTAGAATAAAATTGCCCGTCACTATTCCAAGACCATATTCTTCAGTTATCGCAATACCTTGAATAAATGCAAAAAGAAGATATTTACTACCACCATAGAGAGAAAAGACTCTGCCAGCTCGATTTCCAAATAGGAATAAAGCAGATACTAAAATTATTGGAATGATCTTGAAAACAGGATACACTGGGGTAAAAAGTATAATCAATGAATTTTGGAGAATGTACATTATAATCTCGTCTATTTTTGAGGGATCAAATCCTTTTGTGACAATAGGTGGGTCATAGTTCCGATCAGAATAAGAATAACTAAAAACCACCATTTGCCAGTTATTAATTCAAACCTACCTTAAAGTCTTTCAAGGCTCTCTTTGTTCATTCTCTTTCCTCGATTGATTATAACGATTGCATTCTTCAGATTCTGTTCTATTAAATATTAAGTAAATATTCGTGAGTGGATAACGCAGTCTTTGGAAT
>FWPU01007995.1_pt1 | contig 18599 bp, 20 predicted proteins | sample 2228361 | NCBI WGS metagenome assembly FWPU01 (sample SAMEA103939777, study PRJEB20133) | metagenome
GCCCGGCCCCCGCCAGCCCGCGCAGACCGGCGGAGCCCTCGACCCAGCGGGCCACGCCGAGGGCGCCCAGGAGCAGGAAGGGGCACATCAGGAAGTCGCGCTGGCCCGCCTGCCAGGGACCGGCGGCCAGGTGGTGGAACGCGAACAGCAGGCCGCCCCCCGTGGCCGCCTCCCAGCCCCAGGCGGCGGCGAACGCCGCCACCGCGCCGGCGCCGAGGGCCAGCCAGCCCAGGTCCACGGCGCGCCAGGCGGCGTCGCCGGGGCCGAGCAGTTCGAGCACGCCCAGGTGCAGCAGGTAGACGCCGGGGAAGTTCATGTCGAACAGGTCACGGTAGGGCGCGGCCCCCTCGCTGATGCGCCAGGCGATGTAGTGCATCAGCGGCGCGTCGTGCACGAGGGGCCAGCCGCGCGAGCGCCAGCCCAGCGTCCCCACCGCCACCGCGTACCCTGCCAGCAGCGCGAGGGGGACCACACGCGCGAGGAACGCCGGGGTTCGAGCGCGGGCCTCGCCCGCGCAATCCAGGGGGGAGGCCGAGGTTCTCACCGGCCGAAGTAGGCCTCGATGACGCGCTCGTCGGCCTGGATCAGCCCGGGCGGCCCCTCGGCGATCTTCTCGCCGTGGTCGAGGACGAAGACCGTCTCGCACAGCCCCATGACGACCTTCATGTCGTGCTCGACCAGCAGGACCGTCTTGCCCTGGTCGCGGAGGTGGCGCACCGCGTCCAGCAGCTCGTTGAGCAGCGTGCGGTTCACGCCGGCGGCCGGCTCGTCGAGCAGGATGAGCGACGGGTCGCGCATGAGCATGCGGACGAACTCCACCAGCTTCTGTTGCCCGTAGGAGAGGTTGCCGGCGTACTCGTCGCGCAGCCCGTCCAGCCCGACGAAGCGCAGCAGCTCCAGGGCCCGCGCGGTGGCCGCCTCCCGGTCGCCCCGCGTCACCACCAGCAGGTTCTCCAGCGCCGTCAGCTCGGGGAACACCCGGGTGACCTGGAACGTGCGCCCCACGCCCTTGCGGGCGATCTGCCACGGCCGCAGCCGGTCGATGCGCTCGCCGCCGAGCAGGACGCGCCCGGCGTCCGGGCGCTCCATCCCGGTGATGCAGTTGAACAGCGTCGTCTTGCCGGAGCCGTTGGGCCCGATCAGGCCGTGGATGCGGCCGGGGGCGAGGCGGAGCGACACGTTGCTGACCGCGGTGACGCCGCCGAAGCGCTTGGTGAGGCCGTCGATCTGCAGGGCGAAGGCCATCAGATCGTCCGCGGCAGCCGGTACCTCACCTGCAGCAGCCCCAGCACGCCGCGCGGCATGGCGAGGACGACCGCCACGATGATGGCGCCGAAGAGCAGCGGGTGGACGTAGGGGTAGCGGGCCCAGACGATCTCCTGGGCCACGAACAGCACCACGGCGCCCAGCACCGGGCCCCACACCGTGCCCTTCCCCCCGAACAGCGCCATGACGATCATGGTGACGGTGATGGCCAGGGGGAAGACGCTGAGCGGCTCGATGTAGCCCTGGTCGCGCGCGGTGAGCGCCCCCGCGATGCCCGGCCCGACGGCGGAGAGCAGGAAGGCCAGCAGCTTGTGCCGGAAGGTGTCGATGCCCATGGCCTCGGCGGCCACCTCGTCCTCCCGGATCGTCATCAGCCGCAGCCCGAAGCGGGAGGTGACGATCAGGTAGGTGGCGGCGACGACGGCCGCGGCCAGGGCGCCCATCGCGTAGTAGATCTGCACGCTGGCGTACAGGGTGGGCAGCGACAGGCCGTTGCCGCCGCCGGTGAGGCCCTCGAAGTACGAGACCAGGGCCCGCAGGACCTCGTTGAGCCCCAGCATGGCGATGGCGAAGTAGGGCCCCTTGAGGCGGAGGCAGGGCCAGCCGATGACGAGGGCCAGGAGGCCGGCCGCCACCCCGCCGGCCAGCGCGGCCGGCGGCCAGGCCCAGCCGATGACGAGGGCCAGGAGGCCGGCCGCCACCCCGCCGGCCAGCGCGGCCGGCGGCCAGGCCCAGCCGTGGGTCGTGATGAGGATGGCGCCCGTGTAGGCGCCGGTCCCGAAGAAGGCCACGTGGCCGAAGGACACGTAGCCGGTGAGCCCCGAGATCAGGTTCCAGGAGCCGGCCAGGGCCACCCACATGAAGATCTGCAGCATGGCCCGGATGCCGTAGCCGGTGCCGTAGGCCGGATAGACGGCCAGGGCGACCGCCGCCACGACCAGGGCCGGGAGGAGCTTCCGCTTCACGTCTGGCGGCCGCCGAGCAGCCCGGTCGGCCGGACGAGGAGGACCGCCACCAGCAGCACGTAGGCCACGACCTCGGAGAGCTGCGTGGTCAGGAACAGGGCGGCCAGCTGCTCGACGAGGCCCAGCAGCAGCCCGCCCAGCAGGGCCCCGGGGTAGTTGCCGGCGCCCCCCAGCACGATGACCAGGAAGGACTTGAAGGTCCACACCTGCCCCATCTCCGGCTGGATGGCGACGATGACCGCCAGGAGCGAGCCGCCCGCCGCAGCCAGGGCCGAGGCCAGCCCGAACGTGAGCAGGTGGATGCGGCCCACGTCGATCCCGCACACCATGGCCACCTCCCGGCTCTGGGAGGTGGCGCGGATGGCCTTGCCCAGCCGCGTCCGCTTCAGAACCAGGAAGGCCAGGGCGGTGACGCCGGCGGCGAAGAGGAAGGCGATGACCCGGGACTTCGAGAAGGCCAGCCCGCCGAGCACCCAGGCCCCGGTGATGTACTCCACCGCCCGCAGGTCGGAGGTGAAGGCCAGCTGGGCCAGGTTGACGATGGCGATCGAGATGCCGAAGGTCAGCAGCAGCGAGGACAGCTCGGGCGCGTCCACCACCCGGAAGACGAGCGTGCGCTGGAGGAGCACGCCGATGACGAACAGGACGATCATGGCCAGCGGCACGGTGAGGAACGGATTGAGGCCCAGGCCGGCCCACAGAAAGAAGGTGGTGTAGGCCCCCAGCATGAGCAGGGGGCCGTGGGCGATGTTGATCACCCGCATGACGCCGAAGATCAGGGCCAGCCCCAGCGCCACCATGGCGTAGAGGCTGCCGGCCAGGATGCCGGAGACCACCACCTGCCCCAGCATGGTGGGCGTGATGGTCATCGGGCGGCGTCGCGGGCGACCCCGCTAATTTAGCGCTGGTTCCACGGCGGCGTCGGGAACCGGGCCTTGGCGTGCGCCAGCTCCTCGGGCCACACGGTGACCTTCTTGCCATCCTGCCACTGGAAGGTGACCATCTTGTGCGCGACCTGGAAGCCGTCCTGGTCCACCTTGTACTCGCCGAAGGCGGTGCGCGTCTCCAGCTTCAGCAGCTGCTCGCGCACCCTGTCGCTGTCCAGGCTGCCCGCCTTCTTCACCGCCTCGGTCCAGATCAGGCAGCCCGCGTAGCCCGCCGCCGAGTGGTACACGGGCTCGCGCCCGAACTCCTTCCGGTAGGCCTCGAAGAACTCCTGGTTGCCCGGGTAGGGCAGGGTCGGCTCCCACTGGGTGGCGCCGTAGATGTACTCGGCGTTCTGCTTGAGGAGGTCGTAGAACTCGGGCAGGTCGCCGCCGACGGTCACCCCGAACATCTTGGGGTTGACGTTCAGCTCGCGCATCTGCCGGGTCAGGGCGACGGCGTCGTCGAAGTAGGTGGCGGCGGCCACCACGTCCGGGTTGGCCGCCCGGACCTTCGTGAGCAGGCCGGAGAAGTCGGTGTTGCCCTTGGGGTAGGCCTCCTGGAAGACGACCTGCATGCCCTTCTTCCGCGCCAGCTCGGCGGCGCCGCTGGCCGCCGCCTTGGAGAAGAGCGTGTCCTCGTTGACGATGGCCACCGTCTTGAGCCCGCGCTTGGCCGCCTGGTCGATGAGGCCCTCCAGGTAGACCTCGGCCGGGGAGATGATCATGAAGATGTACTTGCGGCCCTTCTTGAAGATCGAGGTGGTGGCGGCCAGCGGCGTCACCATGACCTTCTGGTACTTCTCGGTCACGTTGGCCACGGCCTCCGTGATGGGCGACGAGTAAGGCCCGATGACGGCGTCCACCTTGTCCTCGGTGATCAGCTTCTCGTAGAGGCGCACGCCGGTGGCCGGCGTGGACTGGTCGTCGTACACCACCAGCTCGACCTTGCGGCCCAGCAGCCCGCCCTTGTCGTTGACCTGCTTGAGGCAGAGCTTGTAGCCCTCGTGCTGGTAGTTGCCGAGCTTGGCGTAGGTTCCCGTGAGCGACAGGGACGCCCCGAGCCGGATCGGCCCCTGGGCATCGACAGGCAGCGTGCTCGCCAGCACCGCCAGAGCGGCAACGAGGGCTCCGAACGCTTTCCACGCCATGGGGGTCCTCCGTGTCACGGCAGTGAGTGGACCCCACGCATAGCATCCGGCCCCTGCCCTGTCAAGGTTACAGGGCCCGCAAACCACGCTACAGTAACGGCATGCCGGCCCCGCTCGACGGCCTCCTCGTCCTGGACCTCACCAGCCAGCTGTCCGGCCCCTACTGCGCGATGATCCTGGGGGACCTCGGCGCCGACGTGATCAAGGTGGAGCGCCCGGGCACCGGCGACGACACGCGGGCCATGGGGCCGCACGTGATGGGCGAGTCGGCCCCGTTCATGACCTTCAACCGCAACAAGCGCTCGATCACGGTGGACCTCAAGGCCCCGGAGGGCCGCGCCATCGTGCACCGCCTGGCCGCGCGGGCCGACGTGGCCCTGGAGAACTGGCGCCCCGGGACCGCCGCCCGCCTGGGCCTGGGCTGGGACGACCTGCGCGCCCTCAACCCCCGGCTCGTGTACTGCTCCATCTCGGGGTTCGGCCAGACCGGGCCCTACGCCCCCCGGGGCGGCTTCGACCGCATCGCCCAGGGCATGTCGGGGATGATGTCGATCAACGGCGAGGAGGACGGCCCGCCGCTGCCGGTGCCGATCCCCGTCTGCGACATCGGCACCGGGATGTTCGCGGTCATCGGCATCCTGGCCGCCTTGCAGGCGCGCGCGCGCACCGGCGCCGGACAGCAGGTGGACACCTCGCTGCTGGAGACGCCCATCGCCTGGGCCGTCTACGAGGCGGCCTCCTACTTCGCCACCGGGCAGGTGCCGCAGCGCCTGGGGCCCGGCCACCGGACGCAGGCTCCCTACCAGGCCTTCCGCACCGCCGACGGCTGGATCAACCTCGGCGGGGGCTCGGGCACGTTCTGGCCGATCATCTGCCGCATGCTCGGCGTGCCCGAGCTGCTGGACGACCCCCGGTTCGCGAGTCCCGCCCTGCGGGTCCGGCACCGGAAGGCGCTGGAGGAGATCCTGGAGGCCCGCTTCCGGACCGCGCCCACGGCGGTCTGGCTGGAGCGCCTGGAGCAGGCCGGCGTCCCGGCCGGCCCCATCCTGACCTACGACCAGGTGTTCGCGGACCCGCACGTCCGCCAGCGCGACATGGTGGTGGAGGTCGAGCATCCGCGGGCCGGGCGCACCCGCCTGCCGGGCATCCCGTACAAGCTCTCCGCCACGCCGCCCCGCGTGCGGCGGCCGGCCCCCACCCTGGGGCAGCACACCGTCGAGGTGCTGCGGGAGCTGGGCTACGACGAGCCGGCCATCCGGGACCTGCAGGACCGCAAGGTCGTGTGAGTCGAGCGCCGGCTCGGCCGGCGCAGTCCCGTCGCCGGGGGGGAGGCGGCGAAGCGGGCGAGCCCCCTCCGGAAGACTACTCGCGGAACTCGAGGTCGAGGATCTCGCGGATGAAGCGGTCGATGGAGACGGGGTAGAACCGCGGGTCGGGCGAGGCGATGAGGCCCGTGTTGATGACCTCCCGGCGGGCCAGCTCCTCCATCACGCGCTCCAGGTGGCTCTCGGCGTCCCGGTCCTGGCGGCTGATGGTCAGGTCCTCGCTCTCGAGCGTCAGGCGGGGGGCGTAGCGGAAGCTGAAGACCCGGGCGATCAGCCCGTGGTGCATCAGCTCGCGCTCGCCGAACAGCTCGCCATAGGTGGGGCCGTCGCGGCCCGGCGCCAGCACCAGCCGGGGGGAGACGCGGATGCGGCCCCGGACCTCGACCGCGCGGCCCGGGCGATCGGGCTCGGGGCCCACCAGGATGTAGGGCAGCACGTGGTAGCCGGCGATGATCCCCGTCAGCGGGCGCCGCAAGACGCGCGTCTCCTCGAAGATGTGGCGCAGCCGCTCGGCGTCGTCCCAGGACTCCATCGGCCCCAGTGTACGCCAGGGCCCCGTTCCGGGCTCGGCCGCCTTCGAGGCGGCCGGCGGGCCAGACACCCCGGGGCGAGCGGTCACGGATCGCTGCAGTCCCTGCAAAACGCGCAGCGGGGACACACGATCTTGCACTGGCGCTCGTCCATCCGCTCGCCGCAGCGGTCGCAGATGTGCACCCACTCGTCGGCCGGGGGGCGCCGCGGGGTCACGGGAGGACGATCCACGCCCGCAGCGTGGCACCGCGGTCCCGGGGAAGTCAACGAGGTTCGCGGGGCGGGGGCGGCGGGTCGCCGGCACGCGGCGTGCATGGCGTCCCGGCATGGCGTCCATCGTCGCCGGCAGCGAGGCGGTTGACCTCTACCTGGCCGCCCTGCGGAGCCTCCGCCGGGCGGGCGTGCCGTTCCTGGTGGGCGGCGCCTACGCGCTCGAGCGCTACACGGGGATCTGCCGCGACACGAAGGATCTGGACGTGTTCGTCCGGCCCGCCGACTGCGAGGTCACGCTGCGGGCCGTCCGCGAGGCCGGCTTCAAGGCCGAGGTGGTCTTCCCCCACTGGCTGGCCAAGGCGCTGACCGGCCACGAGACGATCGACATCATCTTCAGCTCGGGCAACGGCTGCGCCCAGGTGGACGACGGGTGGTTCGAGCACGGCGTGGCCGACCGGGTCCTCGACCTGCCCGTCCGCCTCGTGCCCCCCGAGGAGATGATCTGGTCGAAGGCGTTCATCATGGAGCGCGAGCGCTACGACGGCGCCGACATCGCCCACCTGCTGCGGGCGCGGGCGGCGACGCTGGACTGGGCGCGGCTGCTCCGGCGGTTCGGCCCCCACTGGCCGGTGCTGCTGAGCCACCTGACGCTGTTCTTCTTCGTCTACCCGGGCCACCGGCACACGGTGCCGGCCCGGGTCATGCGGGAGCTCCTCCGCCGCCTGGAGCGCGAGGCGGGACAGACCACGGCCGACGAGCGGACGGCCCGGCTCTGCCGGGGGACGCTGCTCTCCCGGGCCCAGTACCTGGTGGACACCGAGTGCTGGGGCTATCACGATGCCCGGCTGGCCGGCGGGACGATGAGCGAGGCCGACATCGCCGCCTGGACGTCGGCCATCGACGAGCCGCGCCCCAGCGACGGCCGATGACGGGCGAGGGCCGCGCCGTCCGGTGCGCCGCCCTCGGCGACCTGCACTGCGGCCGGGTGCCGGCCGACGTGCTGGCGGGGCTCCTGGGCCGGGCGGGGCAGGAGGCGGACGTCCTGCTCCTCTGCGGCGACCTGACGGACCGCGGGCTGGAGGACGAGGCGCGGGCGCTGGCCAGGACCATCACGAGCGTGGTGCGCATCCCGGTCGTGGCCGTGCTGGGCAACCACGACTACGACGCCGGCCAGGAAGCCGCCGTGCGCGGGTGGCTCGCCGCGGCCGGGGTCCGGCTGCTGGACGGCGACTCGCTCGAGGTGGCCGGCATCGGCTTCGCCGGCGTCAAGGGCTTCGGCGGCGGCTTCGGCGACCGGGCGCTGCAGCCCTGGGGCGAGGCCACGATCAAGCGGTTCGTGCACGAGGCGGTGGACGAGGCGTTGAAGCTCGAGTCCGCCCTGGCCAAGCTCCGGACGACCGAGCGGGTCGTGCTGCTGCACTACACGCCGATCGAGGCCACCGCGAAGGGCGAGCCCCCGGAGATCTTCCCCTTCCTGGGCTCGAGCCGGCTGGAGGAGCCGCTCACCCGCTACCCGGTGAGCGCGGTCTTCCACGGCCACGCCCACGGCGGCAGCCCCGAGGGACGCACGCGCGTGGACACGCCCGTCTACAACGTCGCCCTGCCGCTGCTGCAGCGGCTCCATCCCGACCGGCCGCCGGTCCGGGTCGTCGAGCTCCGGGCGTAGGTGTCCCTCCTCTCCGGCCTCGCTCAGGCGGCCCGGCGGGACTCCTGGCAGCAGCCCCACCATGGTCGTCTCCTCGGGCGCAGGCTGACCTCCTGCCCGCCGAGGGATGCGCATCCCGTGCCACGAGCGCCGGCAGGGAGGCGGCCGCTCGTGCTATAACCTGGGGCACTTTCCGCATGGGCCGGCCCGCCGCTCCGTCCCCGCTCCTGGCGGTCCGCGGCGTCTCGATGCGCTTCGGCGGCATCGTGGCGCTGGACGAGGTGTCGTTCGAGATGCCGGAGGGCCAGATCGTCGGCCTCATCGGCCCCAACGGGGCCGGCAAGACCACGCTGTTCAACTGCATCAGCCGTCTGTACACCCCGAGCCAGGGCGATATCCTGCTGGCCGGCCGGTCGATCCTCGACCTGAGCCCCCACCGCATCGCCACGCTGGGCGTCGGCCGCACCTTCCAGAACCTGGCCCTGTTCGCGTCCATGTCGGTGCTGCAGAACGTGATGGTGGGCGTGCACGGCCGCACCCGCGGCGACTTCCTGTCCAGCGCCCTGCGGCTGCCCGGCGTCAGGGCCGAGGAGCGCGCCATGCGGGCGACGGCCATGGAGCTGCTGGCCTTCCTGGGCCTCGAGGCGCTCGCCGATCACCCGGCCGCCGGCCTGCCCTTCGGCACGCTGAAGCGGGTCGAGCTGGCCCGGGCCCTGGCCGGCCGCCCCCGGCTGCTGCTCCTGGACGAGCCGGCCGGAGGGCTGAACCACGAGGAGGTGGACGCGCTGGCCGCCCTGGTGCGCGCCATCCGCGACGAGCGCGGCGTGAGCGTCCTGCTGGTCGAGCACCACATGAACCTGGTGATGCAGGTGTCCGATCGCGTGGTCGTGCTGGACTTCGGCCGCAAGATCGCCGATGGGCCGCCGGCCGCCGTCCGCCAGGACCCCGAGGTGATCCGGGCCTACCTGGGCACCGACGGGAGCGCGGGCTGATGCCGCCGCTGCTCGAGGTCGAGGACCTGGAGGCCCGTTACGGCTGGACCCAGGTCCTCCACGGCCTGCGGTTCGCCGTCGAGGCCGGCGGCATCACCACGATCCTCGGCGCCAACGGGGCCGGCAAGACGACCACCCTGCGGGCGGTGTGCGGCACGGTGCGCACCTCCGGCGTCATCCGCTTCGACGGCCGGCGCATCGACGGCCGGCCCACCGAGGACCTGGTGCGCCTGGGGATCGGCCACGTCCCCGAGGGCCGGGGCACCTTCGTCAACCTCACCGTGGAGGAGAACCTCCGGCTGGGCGCCTACGCGCGGCGGGACCGCGACCGGCTGGGGGAGGACTTCGAGCGGGTCTACCAGTACTTCCCCATCCTCCGCGAGCGCCGGCGGCAGACGGCCGGCACGCTCTCGGGGGGCGAGCAGCAGATGCTGGCCATCGGGCGGGCCCTGATGCTGCGCCCGCGCCTGCTCCTCCTCGACGAGCCCTCGCTGGGGCTGGCCCCGCTCGTCGTGCGGGAGATCTTCCGGATCGTGCGGGCGATCAACCGGGACGAGGGCGTGAGCGTGCTGCTGGTGGAGCAGAACGCGGCCCTGGCCCTGGCGCTGGCCGACCACGCCTACGTGCTGGAGACCGGGCGGGTCGTGCTGGCCGGCCCGCCGGCCATCCTCAAGCAGGACGACGCCGTCCGGCGCTCGTACCTGGGGTACTGACGTGGACATCTTCCTGCAGCAGGTCGTCTCGGGGCTGGCCACCGGCGGCATCTACGCGGCCCTGGCGCTGGCCCTGGTCATGATCTACCAGGCCACCGACGTCGTGAACTTCGCCCAGGGCGAGATGGCCATGTTCTCGACCTACATCGCCTGGACCCTGATCAACGCCGGCACGCCCTACTGGCTGGCCTTCGTGGCCACGCTGGTCATGGCCTTCGTGGGGGGCCTGCTCATCCAGCGCCTCGTCATCCGCCCGGTGGAGAACGCGCCGGTGCTCACCATCGTCATCGTGTGCATCGGCCTGCTGGTCATCCTCAACAGCCTGGCCGGCTGGATCTACTCGTACATCCAGAAGCCCTTCCCGAGCCCGTTCCCCCGGGAGCCCATCCGGCTCGGCGCGGTCGTCTTCGGCACGCACGATCTGGGGGCCATCGGCGTGACGCTGCTGGTGCTCCTCTTCCTGTTCGTCTTCTTCCGCTACACCACCCTGGGCCTGGCCATGCGCGCCGCCGCCCAGAACCCGGCCTCCAGCCGGCTGTGCGGCATCCGGGTGGGCTGGATGCTGGCCATCGGCTGGGGGCTGGCGGCCCTGGTGGGCGCGGTGGCGGGGATGATGGTCGCGCCCAAGGTCTTCCTCGACCCCAACATGATGTCGGGCATCCTGATCTATGCCTTCGCCTCGGCCACCCTGGGCGGCTTCACGAGCCCGGGCGGGGCGGTGGTCGGGGGGCTGCTGGTGGGCGTGATCGAGAACCTGGTGGGCACCTACGTGTGGTTCATCGGCACGGAGCTGAAGCTGACGGTGGCCCTGGCCATCATCATCATCGTCCTGGTCGTCAAGCCCAGCGGCCTCTTCGGCCGGGCCGCGGTGCACCGGGTATGACCGCCCCCCGCGGCTGGCGCCTGGCCGGGCTGGCGGTGGCGCTGGCGGTCGCGCTGGCGCTCCCGTTCACGCTGAGCGGCTTCCGCCTCTTCCAGTTCACCCAGGTCTTCATCTACGCCATCGCGCTCCTGGGCCTGAACATGCTCACCGGCTACAACGGGCAGATCTCGCTCGGGCACGGGGCGTTCTACGCCATCGGGGCCTATGCCGCCGCCATCATGATGGAGCGGTGGTCCGTGCCCTTCGTGGCCACGCTGCCCGTCGCCGGCGTGCTGTGCCTGGCGGCCGGCTTCCTGTTCGGCATCCCCGCCCTGCGGCTGGAAGGCCTCTACCTGGCCCTGGCCACCTTCTCCCTGGCCCTGGCCGTGCCGCAGATCCTCAAGTACTTCGAGGAGTGGACGGGCGGCTCCCAGGGCATCGTGCTCCTGAAGCCGGAGCCGCCCGGCGGCCTGCCCCTCAGCGCCGACCAGTGGCTGTACCTGGTGAGCCTGGCGGTCCTGATCGTCCTCGTCGTCCTGGCCTGGAACCTGCTGCGCGGCCGCACCGGCCGGGCGCTGGTCGCCATCCGCGACCACCCCATCGCCGCCGAGGCCATGGGCATCAACAGCGCGCTCTACAAGGCCCTGACCTTCGGCGTCAGCGCCGGCTACACGGGGGTGGCCGGGGCGCTGTCGGCCGGCGCCATCGCCTTCGTGGCCCCCGACGCCTTCAACGTCTTCCTGTCCATCACCCTGCTGGTCGGCATCGTGATCGGCGGGCTGGCCTCCATCAGCGGCGCCATCTTCGGCGCCCTGTTCATCCAGTTCGTGCCCAACTGGGCCCAGGACATCTCCCGGGCCGCCCCCTGGGCCATCTACGGCGCCTTCCTGATCGTCTTCATGTACCTGATGCCGCGCGGCATCGCCGGCGCCCTGCGCATGCTCGCCGGCCGGCTGCTCCGGCCGCGGCCCGGGCCGGCGGCCGCGGGCGCGCCGGCGCCGGATGTGCGATGATCTCCGCCACCCCGCTGCACCCCCGGTCCTGATCCGGGAAAGGAGGACGACTCCATGAAGCTCCGGATTTCCCTCGCGCTGGCCGTGGTCGTGGCCCTCGGCCTGGTCGCCGCCGGCGCCGGCGCCCAGCAGGCGCCGGGCGTGACGGCCACCGAGATCAAGATCGGCAACACCAACCCGTACAGCGGCCCGGCCTCGGCCTACGGCACGATCGGCAAGGTGATCGGCGCCTACTTCAAGAAGATCAACGAGGAGGGCGGCATCAACGGGCGCAAGATCAACTACATCTCCTACGACGACGCCTACAGCCCGCCCAAGACCGTGGAGATGGTGCGCCGGCTGGTCGAGCAGGACGAGGTCGCCTTCGTCTTCCAGACGCTGGGCACCCCGACCAACAGCGCCATCCACCGGTACATGAACCAGAAGAAGGTGCCGCACCTCTTCGTGGCCACCGGCGCCACCAAGTGGGGCGACCCCAAGAACTTCCCCTGGACCATGGGCTGGCAGCCGACCTACCAGACCGAGGGGAAGATCTACGCCCAGTACATCCTCAAGAACATCCCGGACGCGAAGGTCGGCATCCTCTACCAGAACGACGACTACGGCAAGGACTACCTCAAGGGCTTCAAGGACGGGCTCGGCGACGCCGCCAGGCGGATCATCGTGGCCGAGCAGTCCTACGAGGTGACGGACCCCACCGTCGACTCGCAGATCGTCAACCTCAAGAACAGCGGCGCCAACGTCTTCTTCAACATCACCATCCCCAAGTTCGCCGTCCAGGCGATCAAGAAGGCCCACGACATCGGCTGGACGCCGACGCACTTCCTCAACAACGTCTCCTCCTCGGTCCAGGTGGTGCTCCGGCCGGCCGGCACCGACGCCTCCCGCGGCCTCATCACGACGCTGTACCTGAAGGACCCCACCGACCCGCAGTGGGACAACGACCCCGGGATGAAGGAGTGGCGGGCGTTCATGGCCAGGTACTACCCGGAGGGCAACACGGCCGACGGCTTCAACGTGTACGGCTACACGGTGGCCCAGACGATGGTCCACGTGCTCAAGCAGTGCGGCAACGATCTCAGCCGGGCCAACATCATGAAGCAGGCGGCGAGCATCAAGGACCTGTCGCTGCCGCTCCTGCTGCCGGGAATCAAGATCAACACCGGCCCCGACGACTACTACCCGATCGAGCAGGAGCAGCTGGCCAGGTTCGACGGCGAGCGCTGGGTCCTGTTCGGCGAGGTCTACGACGCCTCGAAGAAGTAGCGCGGAGCTCGAGGCGAGAAACGAGGGGGAGGGGGAGAGGGGGCTCCTCGACCACGCCGACAACTGCTCACGGGTCTCGGAGCCCCCTCTCCCCCTCCCCCTCTCCTCTTTCCCGGTCGGGCTCCGCGCTACTTCTTCGAGGCGTCAGATGACGGCGATGGCTTCGATCTCGATCAGCCAGTCGGGGTGAGCCAGCGCGCTCACCTCGACCAGCGTGGAGGCCGGCCCCTTGCGGCCGAAGAACTCCTCCCGGATGCCGACCAGGTCGGCCCGGTACCGGACGTCGGTCACGTAGGTGTTGAGCTTGACGATGCTGGCCAGCGTGCCGCCCTGCGCCTCCACCAGCGCCTTCAGGGACCGCAGCGCCTCGCGCGCCTGGGCCTTGAAGTCGCCCCGGTGCGCCACGCCGCCGTCCTTGTCGTAGGCCACCTGCCCCGAGATGAACAGGACCGCCTGGGCCCCGGTGACCTTGACGGCCTGGCTGTAGGTCGGGGGATCGTAGACGCCGCTCGCGCAGTACCGCTCGATGTGGGCCATCCTCGCCTCCCGGATAGGGTGATGATCCTCGCTCAGGCCCGGCGCGAGCCGCGGAGGCCGCGGACGGGATGGCCCCGCCGGCCGGCGAGGTCCCAGAACAGGACCGGGCTGGCCTCCGGCGCCCACCCCTCGAGCCCGACAGTGGCCGCCCGGGCGGCCAGCTTCTCGCCCGGGGTGCCGGGCACGGCCAGGCCGGCCACGTCCCCCTTGACGTCGGCCATGAGGACCGGCACGCCGAGCCGCGAGAAGCCCTCGGCCAGCACCAGGAGCGAGACGGTCTTGCCGGTGCCGGTGGCGCCGGCGACCAGGCCGTGGCGGTTGCCGTACCGGGCCAGCAGGTGCACGGGCCGCTCCCCCTTGCCGAGCAGGATCCGGCTCACCCGCGCCCTCCTCGCAGCGCCGAGGCGTGCACGAGCCAGCGTCCCGGCCAGCCGGCCACCACGCAGTCGCCGAGCAGCGCGCCGGCCCGGACCAGGCGGTCCACCGCCGCCGCGATCTCCGCCCGGGGCCGCCGGAACAGGCGGGCCAGCACGCGCTCGTCGGTGTAGACGGCGCCGCGGGCGAAGCGCTCGATCAGCTGCTCGAGGGCGCGCTCCGGCCGCCGGCGCCGCCCCGCCGCCACCGCCTCCGGCAGCCACGCCTCCAGCAGATCCCAGCGGTACGAGAAGGTCGGCTCGTAGCGCTCCTCGGTCTTGACCACCCACAGCCCCTGCTGCAGCTCGGCCATCGCGCGCTCGAACTCGCGGGTCCTCGCCGGCTCCAGCATGAACGTGCTCGCCCGCAGCTCGGGCGTGTACTGCGGGTGCTCGGCGGTCAGCGCGTCCATCAGGCGGCGGGCCGTCAGCGAGAGGCGGCCGGCCTCGTACTCGGCGCGGTAGTCACGCGCCCGCTGCCGCCCCCGGATCAGCGCGTAGAAGGCCGGGAACAGGTCGAGGGCCACCAGCAGCGGCCGGCCCCGCAGCAGCTTGCCGTAGTAGACCTCGCGGCGCGCCGGCAGCCGGTCCTTCAGCTCCCAGGTCAGCCCCACCCCGGCGTCGTGATGCGAGCGCCGCGGCCAGCGCGGGCTGGCCCGGCCGACGACGGCCTCCCACAGGCAGGCCACGCCCTCGGGAAAGCGGTAGAAGGTCGAGCAGAAGCCGACCTCCTCGACGAAGGCCAGCGCGCTCCGCGCGCTCCGCACCCGGCGGCCGGGCCGCCGGCGCAGGCGCGCGTCGCGCAGCCGCTCCAGGGCGGCGGCCGTCAGCACTCCCGGCGGGCTCGGGCGCGCCCGTCAGCCCTGGAGCAGGGCATCGGTCTTGGCCGCCATGATGAAGTCGTTGCGGTGCAGCCCCCGGATGGCGTGCGTCCACCAGCTCACCGTCACCCGGCCCCACTCGGTGAGCAGGGCCGGGTGGTGGCCCTCGCGCTCGGCCAGCGCGCCGACCCGGCTGGTGAAGGCCAGGGCGGCGGCGAAGTCCGGGAACTCGAAGACGCGCTCCAGGCGGGGGATGCCCTCGCGCGACACCACCTGCCAGCCGGGGACCTCCCGGCGCAAGGCCTCGGCCTCCGCCGGAGTCACCGGCGGCGCATCCGGCCGGCAGGCCACGCAGCGCTCGCTCGCGAGGGGGCTCACCAGCGGTTCTCCTGTCCCGGGGATGCATTTAACTCCGGGCCCCGGCGCGGCGCAACGCTGGCGAGGCGGCGGGACGGCGGGCCCCGACCGACGGCGCCGCGCCGGAGTGGGCGGCACGCGATCTGCTACCCAGGCGCAGGAAAGGAGGGCGACGCCATGGAGATCAGGGAGCGATTGCGCGGAGGCTCCCGGGGCATGCGGCTGGGCCGGCGCCTGGCCCGGGAGCGCCCCGGGCTGCGCATCCTCTTCATGTCGGGCTACGCGGACGCCGCTCCGGGGGCCACGCTGCCTCGATCGCCCGGCGCGCCTCGGGGGCGAGCCTCTGGGGCGGCCGCCAGGCCGCCGGGGCCGACATGACGCCCGCCTGGATCGGCATCGGCCTGGCTCTCGGCGCCCTGTGGGTCGCCTGGCAGCGCGGCTGGCTGGGCGGCGGCCGCCGCGTCCGGGACGTGATGGTGAGCGACGTGGTGACGATCCATCCGGCGGCCACGCTGCAGCAGGCGGCCGAGCGGATGCGGGACGCGAACGTGGGGATGCTGCCCATCGTGGAGAACGGCCGCGTCACCGGGCTCGTCACCGACCGCGACCTGGTCGTGCGCGGGCTGGCCCGAGGGGCGGACCCGTCCTCCACCACCGTGGCCCAGTGCGCCAGCATGCAGCCGATCTGCGCGCGGGCGGACTGGGACATCGAGCAGGCGCGACGGGTGATGGCCGAGCACCGGATCGGCCGCCTGCCGGTCGTGGACACCGGGGACCGGCTGATCGGCATCGTGACGCTCAGCTCGCTGGCCCTGCGGTCCCGCGAGCAGGAGGAGGCGCTGCAGACGGCCGAGGCGGTCTCGCGCCGCTCGGCCCGCGCCTGAGGCGGGGGCCGGCCACCCGGCGGGCTACCCGGCCTCGGCCACCGCCTTCACGGCGTCGGGATTCTCCAGCGAGGAGAGGTCGCCCGGCTCCCGGCCCAGGTAGGTGGCGCGGATCACGCGGCGCATGATCTTGGCCGAGCGCGTCCTCGGCAGATCGCGCGCGAAGAGGACCCGCTCGGGCCTGAGCGCCTTGCCCATCTGCTGGGCCACGCGCTCGGCCAGCTCGGCCCGCAGGGCCTCCGACGCCTGGTGGCCCGGGCGGAGGACGACGAAGCAGACGACCGCCTCGCCCTTGACCTCGTGGGGGATGCCGATCACCCCCGCCTCGGCCACGGCCGGATGGCCGACCAGGATCGACTCCACCTCCGCCGGCCCCAGCCGCTTGCCGGCGATCTTCAGCGTGTCGTCGGAGCGTCCCTGCAGGAACCAGAAGCCGTCGTCGTCGATGAGGGCCCAGTCGCCGTGGACCCACACGCCCGGCCACCGCGACCAGTACGTCTCCTCGTAGCGCCCCGGATCGCGCCAGAAGCCGGCGGTCATGCCCGGCCAGGGCCGCTTCACGACCAGCTCGCCGACCTGACCCCGCACCGGCCGGCCGTCCTCGTCGAACACGTCGGCGTCCATGCCCGGGATGGGCCCGGCGAACGAGCAGGGCTTGATGGGCGCCACCGGGAAGCAGCCCAGGATGCCGCCCGAGATCTCCGTGCCGCCCGTGTAGTTGATGATCGGCAGCCGGCCCCCGCCGGCGTGCTCGAACAGCCAGCGGTAGGGCTCGGGGTTCCAGGGCTCCCCGGTGGAGCCCAGGATGCGGAGCGACCGCAGGTCGTGAGCACCCGGGTGCTGCGGGCCGTGGGGCATGAGCGCCCGGACGGCCGTCGGCGACAGCCCCATGACCGTGATGCGGTGGCGCTCCACCAGCGCCCACAGCCGGTCGGGCCCGGGGTGGTCGGGCACGCCCTCGAACAGCACCGCCGTGCCGCCGTGCGCCAGCGCCGCGGTGATGAGCATGGGCCCCATGAGCCAGCCGAGGTCGGTGAGCCAGAACAGGCGGTCGTCCTCGCCGACGTCGTGGCAGTAGGCGAAGTCGTGGGCCGCCTTCAGCAGGAAGCCGCCCTGCGTGAGCACCGCCCCCTTGGGGCGGCCGGTGGTGCCGGACGTGTAGATGATCAGGCACGGATGGTCGGCCGCCACCGGCACGGCCGGGCACGCGTCCGGCGCGGCGGCCACCGCCTCGTGCCACCAGACGTCGCGGCCGGCGCGCCAGGGCACGGGGCGGCCGAGCCGCCGGGCGACCAGGAGGTGCTCGACGCTGGGACACATGGCCGCCGCCTGGTCCGCGGTCTCCTTCATCGCCACCACCTGGCCGCGCCGCTGGAAGCCGTCGGCGGTGACGAGCACCTTCGCCTCGCAGTCCTGCAGGCGCGAGGCGACCGCCTGGGCGCCGAAGCCCGAGAAGCAGGGCGTGTAGACGGCGCCGATGCGGGCCGTGGCCAGCGTGGCGATGGCGGCCTCGGGCGACATCGGCAGGAAGACGCCGACCCGGTCGCCCTGGCCCACCCCCAGCCGCCGCAGGGCGCCGGCCAGGCGCGAGACCTCGCGCGCCAGCTCGGCGTAGGTCAGCACGCGGGTCTGCCCGTCGTCGGCCTCCCAGACGAGGGCCGGCCGGTCGCCGCGGCCGGCCTCGCAGTGGCGGTCCACGCAGTTGTCGGTGAAGTTGAGCAGCCCGCCCGGGAACCAGGCCGGCCAGGCCGGCCCCCGGCTGGCGTCGAGGACCCGCGTCCAGGGGCGCGACCAGCGGATGCCGAAGTCACGGATCACCGCCGGCCAGTACCACTCGGGGTCCTCCACCGAGCGCCGATGGAGCGCCGCCAGGGAGCCGATGCCGTGCGCGCGCATGAAGCGGGCGATGCGCGCGCGCCCGGCCACGTCGGGCGTCGGACGCCAGATGATCTCGGGGCGATCGGCGGTGGTCATGCTCGTCCCTCGTGACGGTCAGCGCGGGCCGTGGCCGGCGGCGAAGGAGGAACGCCGCGGCCCCGGCTGGCTCTCGCCGCGCAGCCCGATGCCGACCTCGCAGGTGACGGCGGCGTCGGCCTCGGGATTGAAGACGCCCACCCAGCAGTCGATGAAGCCCCGCCCGAACCCCGGCAGCGACAGGGCGCCCGAGCTCACCCGCCTGGGCGGCGCGAACGGCAGGTGGTCGGGACGCAGCTGCACGCACCAGGCCCGGTCCGAGGGCTGCCCGCCCTGCGCCAGCCGGACGTCCACCTGCCGGGGACTCTTCACCTCCCGGGCGCGGAGCCGCAGGAAGCGCGCGGTGAGCGGGGCCAGCGTGAGGGCGAAGCGCCGCTCCTGGGCCCGCTCGGCCGGCGCCGTCAGCTCCTGGCGGCTCTCGCCCGTGTCCCCCAGCGCCGCGCTGGGCCGGGTGACGACGGCGGTGGCGTCCTCGGTCTCGATGAGGGCGACGTCCACCCAGGGCCCGGGGACGGGGATGGTGGCCACCATGACATCGCGGACGAAGTCCGCGTAGGTGTCGCGCAGCCGGCCCAGGATCACCATCAGCGCGTAGAGGGCCCGTCCGAAGACCTGGGGATCGGTGGAGCCCCGGGTGGCCTCCAGCGCCTTGTCCACGGCGCGGCGCAGGAAGCCGGGCGCGACGCTCTCCACGTGCTCGAGCAGGGGGAAGTACGTCTCCGCCAGCCCGCCGCCGTCGTGCGCGGCG
>FWPU01007996.1_pt1 | contig 18590 bp, 13 predicted proteins | sample 2228361 | NCBI WGS metagenome assembly FWPU01 (sample SAMEA103939777, study PRJEB20133) | metagenome
CGCCAGAGCCAGCACGGCGTCGGCGGGAGCGCGTTGGAGCAGCGACGCGCGTTCCTGATTGTTCCAGCCGCTGGCCGGGCTGGGGTTGGTCAGGTCCAACACCAGAGGCAGCAGATTCTTTTCTCCGCCAGCGCGGCACTCCAGGTAATTGCGCTCCACCGCGCCGACGTCCACGTCGAAGGCGATCACCGCGCTGCCGCGGCTGCTCGCCAGCCGGCTGAAGGCGCCGGTGTTCGCCCCCAGATCCCAGACCGTGCCGGGCTGGATATGCTCCAGGTAAGCAGCGACGAGCTGTTTTTTGTGTGCCATGCCCTCGGCGGTGTACTGGTGCTGGCAGTAATACTCCCCCCAGGCGGTGCCGCGCGGCGACCAGCTCAGTTTGCTCACCGCCGAGTGCAGGCTGTCGATCAGCCCGAGCATCGCCAGGCGGCTCATTTGCCCTTCTGCGGCGACCGGACGCGCGGCAAATCGTTTTTGGCTGGCGGCGTGCAGGTGGATGTGCAGGAACAATGCCAGGCGCAAGCGCGTCCGCCAGGGCAGCAATCGGCTTGCCAGATCCAGGGGAATGCCGTCCAGGTAAACCCGCAGCAACTGGCTCAGGCGCACATCCGTGTAAGCCATCAGGCTGAGCGGCGCCAGAAATTGCTGGCAAAATTGGCGATAGGGCGTCCATGGTTGACCCTCCCGATAGAGCTCAAAAGAGAGGCTGTCAATCAGCACCGCTCTGCCATGGTGGAATTGGATGTTGTAGGCGCTGCAATCCTTGAGGCTCATCCCATGTTTGAGGGCGCGTTGCTGAATCTCCAGCGTCGTCAGCGCCGCGTCTTTGAGCTGGCTGAAACACCACTCATAGGGATAAGAGATGAAGCGCACGCTTTCCGGTTGCAAGATTTTATAGCAGGTTTCCGGATTGAACACCGGCGCCTCGACTTCCCGGTGGGGAATCAGCAGCCCCTTGTTCACCAGCTCCTGATAAAGCCCACTGGCGAGCAGGTGGTCGTAATGATCGCGGTAGCTCAGGTTCACCTGGCGGTAGACGACGCCGCCGGAAGTGAAGACCGTGCCGCTGGGGTCGCGGAAGGACGCCCCCAAAGCCTGGTTGGGCGAGGAGGAAGGGGCGGCGATCATCCCAGGTTATCGTCGTCCCCGCGGCGCAGCAGGCGTTGGAAGAAAGCTCTCACCTTCTTCCAGTACAGCTTCAGGGCAAACAGGCCGCCCACCAGCGAAGCCAGGATCAATTGCAGGATGAAGCTGCCCGAACCCGGATCCAGGTACGCCGGCGGCCGCTGGACGGCAGACCACATCGTTGCAATCAAGCTGATGGCGAAGAAAGCATGCATCCATTGCTCCTTTTCAGAATTTAAACTCCCGAATTGTTTCGATCACTTCTGCTTGATCGTCTGGGGAAAGCCGGTTGTAAAAAGGCAGGCGGATCAGGCAATCGCTCACCCGTTCCGTCACCGGGCAGTCGCCGGGCTTGCCGCCGAAGCGCCGGCCCATTGCCGAGCTGTGCAGGGGCAGATAGTGAAAGACGCTCAGAATGCCCCGCGATTTCAGATGGGCGATCAACGCCTGGCGGATCTCCAGCGACGGCAGAATCATGTAAAACAGGTGATAAGACGGCTGACAGTGCGCCGGTACGTGCGGCAGTTGCACGCCGTTGGCTGCCGCCCAATCGCCCAGGCCGGCATGGTAGTTGTTCCAAACCTGCCGCCGCAACTGCTGAATCTCGGCGCGCCGTTCAAGCTGGGCGTACAGGTAAGCCGCCAGGATGTCGGCGGGCAGGTAGCTCGAACCGATATCCACCCAGGTGTATTTGTCCACCTGGCCGCGGAAAAATCGGCTGCGGTTGGTGCCTTTCTCGCGCAGGATTTCGGCGCGCTCGATGTCCTCCGCCTGATTCAGCAACAGGGCGCCCCCTTCGCCGCAGGTGATGTTCTTGGTTTCGTGAAAGCTGAGCGTCGCCATGCGGCCAAACGTGCCCAGGTGCCGCCCTTTGTACTTCCCAAAGAGCCCGTGGGCGTTATCTTCCACCACCGCTATGCCCCTGGCGGCGGCTACCTGCAGGATGGCGTCCATTTCGCAGCCCACACCGGCGTAGTGCACCGGCACAATCGCTCGCGTGCGCTCGCTGATCAACCCTTCCAGCAGGTTTTCGTCCATGTTCAGGGTGTCGGGGCGGATGTCAATGAAGATTGGGCGGGCGCCGCGCAGGACGAAGGCGTTCACCGTGGAGACGAAGGTGAACGAAGGGACGATGACCTCGTCGCCTGCCTGGATGTTCAGAATCAGGGCGGCAAGCTCCAGGGCGTGCGTGCAGGAGGTGGTCAGGAAGGCGCGGGCGACGCCCAGCTCGGCTTGGAGCAATTCCTGGCACAGGTGGGTGAATGGTCCATCGCCAGAGATATGGGCGTTCTCGATTGCCCGGGCAATATACGCCAGCTCGTTGCCGGTCAGATCTGGTTTGTTGAAATCAATACGCGGGAGCGTCAAGCGAGGGATCGAAGCCATGCGCCGCCTCAGCCGGTCGTTTTGCGCACCAGGATGGTGAAATCGTACAGGTTGTAATCGTGCAACAGGGCGACGTTGCGCGAAAAATGCCGCTTACAGTAATCGAAATAAAAACAGGGATCGGCGTAGTACAGGTGTTCTTTGCGGTATTCCGGGTCGGAGTAAGCCGTGAGCATGTTGAAGGCAAAGCCCTTGCGGCTGAGGGCATGCATCTTTTCGAGCGTCGCCAGGACGTATTCCGTCCAGGAAGGCTCGGCATGGTGCAGGCGGATGTTGAAAATGCCGCTCTCCACCACGTAATCCGCCGGCTCGAGCTCGCTGGCGGCGCTGGTGAAACGGCAGTTGCGCAACGCCTGGTGGGTTTGCGTCGCTACGGCAATCGCCTCCGGCAGGATGTCGAAGCCGAGATACTGAAAGCGGAAGCCCTGCTGTGTCAGGTAATCGGCTAGGGCGCCGTAACCGCAGCCATAGTCAAGGATCGAAAACGCTTCGGCAGTGTTGCACACCTGGATGAGCTGGGCGAAGCGGATTTGCTGCGCTTCGGGCGAGTTCCAATCGGCGCCTTGCGGCGTCGCGCCGAAGCTCTTCAGCCTGTCGCTGAAGTATTGCTGAATGGGGTGCAGGTCAATTTCCGAATTCATGGGCTTCCTGGGTGAAGATGTAGCTGCCGGCGGCGGGTCCGGTCATGAACAGCAAATCGAGGATGGAAACATGGGGCTCATAGGGCGGGTAGAGCTGCTCGTACGGGGGGTAATTGTAGCGCATATATTCCAGGCTGATGCCCGCGGCGTGAAATTTGTCAGCCTCGATGTAGTTTTGGGCGGAAGGGCCGCTGAGGTAATGGTCGGCGCCGACCTGTTGAAGGATGGCGATCAACCGGTCGGTCTTCCTCCCCTGCGCCTGCAGTGCGGAGGAGCGCAGGAAGCGCGTAGAGGTGATGCCCAACAAGGCGGCGATCTTCTTCGTCAGCTCGATGGTGAAATCGGCGAGCATTTGTTCCTGTCTGGCGTAGTGCGGGTACAGGTGCGCGGCGTATTGCTCGAAGTAAGGCGCTTTGTGATAGGCGTATTCGATCGTGCGCCAGTGCTCCTCGTTCCAGGGGGTGTCCCAGCAGATGCGGATTTGATGGATAGGGATCGAGTGCGTCTGCGCGCCGCGGCTGTGCACTGGGATGGTCAGCCATTTCAACCCGTGGGGCGTCTTGATGCGGTTGCGGTTGCGCCAGCCGCGTTTATCGTATTGCACGTCGTCGTAAAAGACGAAGATGTCCGCCAGTCCGATCTGGTGAAAGTAACCGCGCCAGGGGATGTACGAAGGTTGCAGGATGACGCAGGTGGTCATGAGCGCTCCGGCTGTGGTTTTTCCCGCACCTCAGCAACGACATAGGGAGGCCGGTCAATGCTGCGGTCGAAGATGCGCGCCAGGTACTCGCCGAAGATGCCTAAGGCGAATAACTGCGTCCCGCTGAAGATGGAGATGATCGAAGCCAGGAAAGGAAAACCGGGGATGCTGCCAGCGGTGAAGAACACGAACAGCACATAGAAGAAGACTGCCACGCCAAACAAGGTGAAGAGAAAGCCAATCAGGCTGGCCAGGCGCAGCGGCAGGGTGCTGAAGCCGGTCAAAATCTCCATCGCCACGCGGAAGAGCTTGTAGAAATTGTAGTTCGACCTGCCCACCGGGCGTGCTGCCTCATGCACCGGCACGGCGGCGAAGCGCGACGTACCCCACGATAGCAGCACATCGAGGATGACGCTGGGGCTTTGATAGTTCTGGAACGCCAGGCGCAGGCGGGTGCGAAAGGCACGGAAGGGACCGATATCGCGTACTGTTCGGATGCCCATGATGTACGCTAGCATGCGCTTGGTGAAACGGGAGAACAGGTTGCGCCATAGCGCGTGCGGCAGCCTGGTTGGTGAGCCGTAGACCACGTCGTAGCCCTCATCGAGCCTGGCGAGCAACTTGGGTATCTCCTCCGGCGGGTGTTGCAGATCGTCGTCCATGGTGACGATGACTTCGTAAGCCGCCGCCTGCACGCCGCACAACAGGGCGTTGTGCTGTCCGTAGTTGCGCATCAGGTTGATGCCGCGCACCCACGGATACTGCTCCACCAGGGCGCAGATCTGCTCCCAACTCCGATCCACGCTGCCATCGTTCACCAGCAGCGCTTCGAACTGGCTGCTTATCTCCGGCAGGGTCGCCGCTAGTCGCTCGACCAGCGGGCGCAGCGTATCTTCGCTGTTGTAGACCGGGATGACAACACTCAAGGTGTGGGCGATCTTGCTGCTCATGGCGCGGGCGGTACGGGGGTCACAGGCGATCCATCATCTGCATCGAGCGTTTTGGCGCAACAGAGAGTATTCTACTACCCCTTGAGCCACTCCGCCGGCATGAATTTCGCCGCCAGCGCCGAAACCTGCCCCCAGTAGCGGTGGAGAACCCTGCCCACGGGCGTGATGCAGCGGGGGCGCAGGGAGGATGGCTTTCATCTCAACGCGGCGGGCAACCCAGGTCTGCCCGCACCGCTTGCAAGGCGGCATCGCGGGCGGTTTCGGGGGCGGTTTGCGCCTCGATCCTCGCCCACATCTCGCACAACATCGAACGGGTGTTGCGGGCGGTCTTGAACGCCAGCCCGGAGAGCCAGATAGCCTTTTGCCACTGACCGATATGGGCATAGGCTCCAATGTACGGTGTCAGCTCTGGGGCGTTCACCGGATATAGCCTCGGTTGGAGCGCGAGCGCCTGATCGCCGAGCTCAGCCACGCGCCGCCAATTGCCAGCCTGGCGAGCCAGCTCCGCCTGCTCGAAGTAATAGCACCAGTCTGGGGCGGGCTGCGCGCCGAAGAGCGCCGCTGGCAGGACGGCAGGCGGCGCTGCAACGGCGATGTTGCCTGGATCTGAGAGCGGCAGCGCCCGATCCAGCGGGTGAGGTTGGTTAGGGTGGTTGACGTCGTAAGCCGGATCGAGAATCTTCAGGCAGCCGGGCGGTTTGAAGGTCAGCGCCAGCGCCTGCGAGGTGGAACCGTTGAAGCTGAGAGAGCGATAGAACTGGCGGATGGGCTGGCCTTTCTCCAGGGGCGGGGGATTGTTGCCACGGCGCGCCTGGATGTCGAACATCAGATAGGACAATTCCGCCTGCGGGGGCGATGAGGCGTAAATCCAGTTCAACGGGGCGGTCAGGGAATTGTCGCTACAGGTCAGGAAGGGCAGGTGGGCGGTCATCAGCGCCGTGCCGGGCTTGATTGACGGCGCACGCCAGCTCAATTGCCAGAAAAATGCTTTTTGCAAATTCCATTCCATGCGGTAGCGATTGGCGTTATCCAGGTGAAAGTTCACCGCCAGGCCGGCCAGGGCGGCAATGACGATGATCTTCGGCAGGCGCGCGCGGGGGACGAACTCCAGCAAGGCAACCAGCGCCAGGCTGCCGCCGGGGATAAACGCCAGCGTGAAGCGATCGAAGGGGAATTCCAGCCGGATGGGTAGGTTGGTCATCCAAAACGGGCCGCCGGCGACGAACAGAGCCAGCGCGCCCAGCGGCAGCGCCTGCTTTGCCCAGGCGCCCGCTTCATGTTCATGATTCTGCCTCTGCCGCTGCAGCCGGTATAGGTAGAAGCCGGTGGCAAGCGCCGCCAGCAGGGCGATGCCCAGAAAGGCGGTCGTTGTAGTAAGGCGGAAATCAGCCTGCAAGAGTCGTCGCAATGGCAGCGCCCAGGCGAGCAAAGCGGCCTCGTACACGTCTTCCCCGATCCGCGCTGCCAGAGAAGCCAGTGCCGAAAGCGGGTTTGCCAGCAACTGCGCCGGCTCGGTGATCTCGCCGCGAGGGAATTCGTGCAGGAACACCCGCCAGATGAAGAACAGGAGCATCAGGGTCAGGAATGGCAGCCAGCGCAAAACCGTCCGCCGCAGGCGTTGCATCGGTTGCGGATTCGTCGTTCCCAGGATAAGCCAGGCTATGACCGGCCGCAATAGCTCCAGGGTATAGAAATATTCGGTGGAGAACATGGCAAACGCCGCCAGCAGCAGCGCCAACAGAATGAGCGGCCAACTTTCGGCGGGTTTTCTCAGCGCCCGCACGAAGGCTTCCAAAGAGGCGAGGAAAGCCGCCAGGATCAGCCAGGCGTGGCTGTAGGTTACGGCGATGGGTTGCTGGCTGAAGCCAGGATACACCATGAACAAAATGGCTGCCCACGCCGCCTGGCGCTGGTGATCCGGCCAGATCGCCAGCATCAGCCGCCAGAACGCCACGCCGGCCAGCCAGCGGGCGAGCAGGGCAAAGAGATGCCAGCCCAGCAGGCGCTCTCCCACCAGCCAGGTGCTCAGCGTGAACAGCATCCCCAGGAAGGGGCGGTCGCTGGCGAACACCTGGCGAAAGCCCCGCGGACCGAGCTGGTGCAAGAACCAGAACGAAGGCCAGTCGTCCCAATACAAGCCCAACCAGGGGATCAGCGGAGCAAAACTGATTCCCGCCAGGAAGAGCAGGAAAAGCGGCGTCTTCCAATGGGAGAAGCGAATGCGCATCATCGCAGAGACCCGGGCTTCACGGTGGGCAGGAAAAGCGCTCGATCACGCTTGCCAGGCTGGCAGATTTGTCCGAATCATCGGGCAGCTCTTGCGCCAGGCGCTTCCACAGGTTGCAAACCGCGTCCACATTCGGGCCGACTTTGGGCAGGAAGAAGGTCCACTCCTCCGCCGCTTGCCAGTCGCCGATGTGCGCATAGGCTTCGATGAACGGCCGCGCTTCGCGATAGTGCTCCGCCTGGAAACCCTGACGCCGCGCCTGCTCGCCAAGGCTCACCACCGTCTGCCAATCCATATACTGGCGCGCCAGGTCTGCCTTTTGAAAATAATAACACCAGGTGCTTTCCGCCTCGGCGCCGAATATTTCCTCGGGCGGGTAACCCTCGGCTGCCGGCTCTCGCTGGATGCGCCCCAGGTTGGAGAGGGGCACGACGCTATGTGCCAGTTCCGGCAGCTCGCGCAGCTCGATGTCTTCCGGGCTGAGCAGCCACAGACAGCGCGCCTCCTGCGACTGATAATATATCACCAGGCTGTCCTTGCTGAAAGCGTTGAAGCGGAACGAGCGAAAATTCGTCTGTAGCTCCATCCCGGCGAGCAACTGTTCGGTCTGGCGGTACAGGCCGCGGCCCATGCTGTAGAACCAGTAGCTCAGCGTTTCCGCCTGCGCCGGTTGCGGATAGAGCAGGTTGAGGGCGACGGACGTGGAATATACCCCCACGTAGGGGAACAGCTCGCCATCGGAGAGAATGGGCGTGTTGGGGGTGATGTAAGGCGCTCTCCAGGCGAGTTGCCGGTAGAAACGCTGTTGGCTCACCCACGACCAGCGGTAATCGTTGGCATTGTTCAGGTGCAGGTGGATGGACAGCACGACGAGCAGGCTGACCAGGACGATTTTTTGCCTCAAGCGAGGGGTGAACCACTCCAGCAAGCCAGCCAGGAGCAGGCTGCCGCCAAAGACGGCTGCCAGGGTGAAGCGGCTGCCGTACATGCCCTCGACGGCGCCGCGCTCGGTCAGCCAGACCGGCAAAAAGCCCAGCACGCTGGCGGCGAACCCCAGGGGGATAGCCTGGCGCTCCCAGGCGGGGGTTTGTCCGGTATTCTCAGGCTCAGGTTCTGATGTCTGTAACCGGGAGGCAAATCCTGCTGTCAGCAGACCGCCGGCGACGGCGATCGCGCTGGAGAGGAGGAAAAAGGAGCTGGTGATCTCCAGCTTCGCCGGGTCAATTGCCGCCGACCAGGCGCCGACCATCAGGTGCAGCAGGTCTTGCAGGGCAAGTTGTGTCAGGCTGATCAGCGTCGCCAACGGCTGGGCGACGAAGCTGGCTAACAGGCTCAGCCGGTTGGGATCTCTCCCCGCCAGTTCGAGGAAGAAAGCCCGCCAGACGATGAAAGCCGCTGCAACCGTCAGATAGGGCAGCCAGGCGGTCAGCGTTCGCCGCCAGCGATCTCTTAATGTGGCTGATTGGCGGCTGACCAGGACGTACAGAAACGCCGGGCGAAGCAGTTCCAGCCCGAGGAAGTATTCCATGGTGAACAGGTGCAGAGCGCACAGCCCCAGCGCGGCGAGCGTCAAGGGAAGATAACGGTCGCGGCGCTGCTGCGCCTGGATCATCAGGCCGAGCGAAAAGACATACAGGGCGTAGGTAATCCAGTGCTGGCTGAAAGCCACGGCAATTGGCTGTTGCAGGAAGGAGGGGTAAAGGGCAAAGAGGATCGCCGTCCAGGCAATGGGGCGCTCGCGCCCGGGCCAGAGGCGGCGCAGGCTCCACCACACTCCCACCGCGGTGATCCAGCGCAGGAGCAAGGTGAAAACATGCCAGGGCAGCGGGCGAACGCCCAGCAGCGGCGCGGTCAGGATGTAAGTCCAGGCGGAGATTGGCCGGTCGTACCGGTAGAACTCCCAGAACCCCCGGGCGTCCTGTAATCTGGCGATGAGAATCACCGGCCAGTCGTCCCAGTAGAAGCCCAGCCAGGGGATCAGCAAGCCGTAGCTCAGCACGCAGAGGAGCAGCAAAAACAGCGGGACGACGCGGGACGTGAACTTGAGCTGGCTCATGGGGCAGGGACAGAGATCAGGCGTTGCGCAACGCCCGCTCTACCCAATGCGGCACCTGACTGAGCGCCTGTTCCAGTTTCTCGGGGTATTTGCCGCCGGCTTGCGCCAGGGTGGGCTTGCCGCCGCCGCCGCCGCCCAGCGGCGCAGCGACGACTTTCACCAGCTCGGCGGCGTGCAGACCGCGTTGCGCCAGGTCTGGGGAAACCGCCGCGACGACGATGGGGCGCCCCTGTTGCACCGAAGCCAGCACAGCCACGCCGCTGGAATAGCGCTGGCGAAAGGCGTCGGTCATCAAGCGCAGGGTGTCGGCGTCGCAATCTGGCAGGATGGCAGTCAGCACCGGCGCGCCGGCTACCCGCGGCGGCGCATCGAGCAGACGGCCGAACTCGGCGCTCGCCAGCTCGCGCCGCAGCGCGGCAATAGTCTTCCTGGCATCTGTCAGCTCGTCCTGCAGAGCCTCGATCTTCGCCGGAAGCTCATCGGGGGTGGTGGAGAGCAGCGCGGCGGCTTTCTTCAGGGTGCGATGGCGGCGCTGCACCAGTTCATAGGCAGCCCTGCCGGTGACCGCCTCGATACGGCGGACGCCGGCGGAGATGCTGCTTTCGCTGGTGATCAGGAACAAACCAATGTCGCCGGTGGATTCCACGTGCGTCCCGCCGCAAAGCTCGTTGGAGAACGGCTCCGGCTTGCCGATGGTGATGTTGCGCACGGTTTCGCCGTATTTCTCGCCAAAGAGGGCAACGGCGCCCTCGGCAATCGCCTGGTTGAGCGGCTTGTAGGCGATGTTCAGCGAGTAGTCGCCGAGGATGTTGCGGTTTACGCCCGCTTCGATTGCCTCCAGTTGCTCGGGCGTCAGGGCTTCTGGGTGGGTGAAGTCGAAGCGCAAGCGATCCGGCGCCACCAGCGACCCCGCCTGGCGGGCGTGTTCCCCCAGCACCGCGCGCAGCTCGCGATGTAGCAGATGGGTGGCGGTGTGATTGCGCATGATGTCCTGGCGGCGCTCGGCATCCACGCGGGCAATGGCTTGCTCGCCGAGTTTCACCTCGCCGAAAAGCACCTCGCCCAGGTGAACGATCACCCCGCCGATGGGGCGGCGGGTGTCGTCCACGCGCACCTGCCACGCCTGTCCATCTTTGGGCAGGATGACGCCGGTGTCCGAAACCTGCCCGCCCGACTCGACGTAGAAGCAGGTTTCCGGCAGGATGATCTCGACGCGCTCGCCGGCGCCTGCGCTTTCGACGCTGTTGCCATCGCGGATGATGCCCAGGATCGCGCCCTCGACCTGCAATTGACTGTAGGGATCGTAACGCACGCCGTCGGCATCCAGTTTGCCCTGCTGCTGCAGGGTTTGCAGCAGGTTGCGATAGACCTCCACACTTTCCCCGGGCTGAGCGCCGAAGATCTCTCCCGCGCCGGAAGCCAGGCGGTGCGCCTCCAGCGAGGCGTGGAAACCGACTTCGTCCACTTCCAGATTGCGCTCGCGGGCGATATCGCGGGTGATTTCCAGCGGCAAGCCGTAGGTGGCATACAGTTCGAAAGCCTGCGAACCGGCCAGGGCGTTCACCCCCTGGCTTTGCGCACGATCCAACAGGCTCTCCAGCTTGGCGACTCCAGCCTCGACCGTGCGCTGGAAGCGCATCTCTTCTCGCCTCAGGTTGTCCAGGATGGCGCCGCGGTTCTTCACCAGCTCCGGGTAGAAACTGCCGTAGGAGTGAATCACCGCCTCCGCTACAGACGCCAGGAACGGTTCATGGAGTCCGATCTTGCTGCCGAAGCGGGCGGCGCGGCGGATGATCATGCGGCAGACGTAGTTCCGCCCCACGTTGCCCGGGATGACTCCGTCGGCGATCAGGAACGCCGCGGCGCGCGCATGGTCGGCGATCACCCGGTAGGGGGTGATATGATGCGTTCGTTCTTCGTCGCTGTGCCCGGTCAGCTCCTGCACCACGTCCATCATTGGGCTGAGCAGGTCCGTTTTGTAGTTCGAGTCCACCCCCTGCAACACGGAGACGATGCGCTCCAATCCCATGCCGGTATCCACGTGTTTTGCCGGCAGCGGCTCCAGCTCGGTGGGGCTGAGACGGTTGTATTGGATGAACACCAGGTTCCACAGCTCTAGGAAGCGCTGGCAATCCGAATTGACGCCGCAGACGTGCCCGGGGACGTCCCGTTTGTCGCAGAACGCTTCGCCGCGGTCTAAGTGAATCTCGCTGCAAGGGCCGCATGGGCCGGTGTCGGCCATTTCCCAGAAGTTCTCCTTGCGACCGAAGAAGAGCACGTGCGAAGGGTCGAACCCGGGTTGCTGACGCCAGTAATCCGCCGCCTCGTCATCGCGCTCGATGTTGCCTTTGTCGTCCTGGAAACAGGTGGCGTACAGGCGCTCTTTGGGCAGTTTCCACACCTCGGTCAGCAGCTCCCACGCCCAGGCGATGGCTTCTTTTTTATAGTAATCGCCGAAGGACCAGTTGCCGAGCATCTCGAAGAAGGTGTGGTGGGTGTCGTCGCGGCCGACGTCCTCCAGGTCGTTGTGCTTGCCGGCGACGCGCATGCATTTCTGCGAATTGGCGGCGCGCTTGTAGGGGCGCTTGTCGGTGCCCAGGAAGACATCCTTGAACTGAACCATGCCGGCGTTGGTGAACAGCAAGGTCTGGTCGCCTCCGGGCACGAGGGAGGAAGATGGGACGAAGGTGTGCCCGTAGCGAATGAAAAAGTCAATGAAATCCTGGCGTATTTGCGCGCCGCTCAGTTTTTGGTTGCTCATAAATACTCCACGCGAGACTCGATGGGTGCAGAGGCGGTGCAGTGGCTAACAGCACCGATCCAGTCTGGTATCTTTGAAATTATACCAAGTAGATTTCGGGTATAGGGAAAAATCGGCTGTCAACGGGAGCGCCTTCCTTGCGTTTTTTCGGGATTGGTATACAATCTGTCAGGCGTGGGCGGCTGGCGGCTATGCGGGGGCAGGGCATCCTGCCCTGGGTGTGAAGAGCCGCCGGTCGGCGCTTCAGATGGATGTGAATTGAGCGATTCGATGCGGAGATTCCTGTTCTTCACCGTTTTTGCCGCCGGAATGACCACCCTGGCGCTCGAGCTGGCTGCCTCGCGCCTGATTGGCAGCGTCTTCGGCACCAGCAACCTGGTTTGGGCGAGCATTATTGGCCTGATCTTGATCTACCTGACGGCAGGGTACTTCCTCGGCGGCTGGCTGGCGGACCGGAACCCCACCCCCCAGGGGATGTACCTGTTGCTCGCCTGGGGAGCGTTCACCGCCGGGCTGATTCCGCTCTTCGCCCGTCCGGTGTTGCGCCTGGCTGCGGATGCCTTCGACCAGCTCCAGATCGGCGTCTTACTCGGCTCGTTCACCGCCATCCTGGTCTTGTTTTGTGTCCCGGTGGTCCTGCTGGGGACGATCTCGCCCTACGCCATCCGCCTTGCCATCCAGGACACCCGCCAGGCTGGCGCCGTCTCGGGCAGGGTCTACGCCATCTCCACTTTGGGCTCGTTCATCGGTGCATTTCTGCCGGTGCTGGTGCTGATTCCCCTGCTGGGCACCAGCCGCACTTTTCTCGCCTTCAGTTTGTTCCTGACCATGGTGGCGCTGACTGGTATGTGGCTTGGCGGCGGCTGGCGCTTAGCCGCGCGCTGGTTGTGGATGCTGCTGGCTCTGATGCTCATCGGCGTTTACCTCGGTAACAGCCCGATCAAGCGCACGCCTGGGCAGATCTACGAGACCGAATCGGCTTACAACTACATACAGGTGCTGGAACGGGATTGCTATCGCCTGCTGCGCTTGAACGAAGGGCAGGGCGTTCACTCGATGTGGCATCCCCAGGAAATCAATTTCGCAGGTCCCTGGAAGCAGTTCTTGATCGCCCCGTTCTTCAATCCTGCGCCCTATCCGCTCGATGAAGTGCGCAACATGGCAATCATCGGGCTGGCGGCTGGCACGACCGCCCGCCAGGCGACGGCAGTGTTTGGTCCCATCCCCATTGATGGCTACGAAATCGACCCAGGCGTCATCGAAGTCGGGCGCAAGTATTTCGATATGAATGAGCCGAACCTGAACGCCATCGCCGCCGATGGCCGCGTCGGCTTGCAGCAGAGCCGCGTGTTGTATTCCATCATCGGGGTGGACGCCTATCGCCCGCCCTACATCCCCTGGCACCTGACCACCCAGGAGTTCTTCCGCCTGGTGCGCGATCACCTGAGCGAAGACGGCGCCATGGTCATCAATGTGGGGCGTTCGCCGACCGACCGGCGCCTGATCGAACATCTGGCGGGGACGATCCAATCGGTTTTTCCTTCGGTGTATGTGATGGACGTCCCCGGCACCTTCAACTCGATCCTCTACGCCACCGCGCAGCCCACCCGCATCGAGAACCTGTACGACAACCTGCTCTATCTCTACACCCAGCCGGATGTGCACCCGATGCTGATCGAGGCGATCGAGCTGATGGTGCGCTATCAACAGCCCACGCCGCGCAGCCAGATGGTTTACACCGACGACTGGTCGCCGGTCGAGTGGGTCACCAACAGCATGGTATTGAACTACGTTTTGTTTGGCGATATGGAGGCGTTGCGGTGAAGAAATCCCATCCCGGTTGGTTCTCCTGGCTGATGACCCTGTTGTTGCCGGTTGCCCTGGTGTTGTCGGCGGTGCGCCTGCTGATCACACCCCTTTTCTTGCAGGTAGAATATAACACGCCCGGATTCCCCCCAGACCCGTATGGGTTTACCAAAGCCGATCGGCTGTATTGGGCGGGAATCGCCGCAACCTACCTGCTCAATGATGCGGACATCTCCTTCCTGGCGGAGCTGCGCTTTCCCGAAGGGCAGGCGGCGCCGCCGGAATCGTGCCGCTTCATGGACGATTGCACCCGCCTGTACAACGACCGCGAGCTCAAACACATGCAGGACGTGAAAGCGGTGGTGCAGCGCGCCTTGCAGGTGTGGCTGGCGAGCCTGATTTTGCTAACCGGCGGCGGGGTATGGGCTTACTACCGCGGCTGGATGGCGGAATACCGCCGCGCCCTGCGACGCGGCGGTTGGCTGACGCTGGGCTTGCTGGGCGGTATCCTGCTGTTTGTGTTGCTTGCCTTTGGGGTGATCTTCGTCGCTTTCCACAACGTCTTCTTCGACCCCGGCACCTGGACGTTCTTCTACAGCGACACGCTCATCCGCCTGTTCCCCGAACGTTTCTGGCGCGACACCTTCCTGGCGCTGGCTTTGCTCGCCGGCGGCGCTGGCGCGCTCATCATCTGGCTGTTGCGCGACGAACCAAAAAGGGACTGACGGCTTCGGCGTGCGCTTTGCCGTCAATCCCTGGCTGATTTGGGCATTCAGAATCTGCCGTAGTTACCCGCCGGTTGCCTCCTTGTGCTGGCGCACCAGTTCGCGGCGCAGAATCTTCCCAACCGTGGTCTTGGGTAGCTCGCCCTCGCGAAACTCAACGTGGGTGGGGATCTTGAACTTCGCCAGCCGGTCTTTGCACCACTCCTTGACTTCCTCTTCGCTCATGCTTTCGCCGGGCTTGAGCACAATCCAGGCTTTCACGGTTTCGCCCCGGTACGGATCAGGGATGCCCGCCACCGCCACTTCTTTCACCTTGGGGTTCATGGCGATCACCTCTTCCACCTCGCGCGGCCAGACCTGGTAGCCGCCCGGCTTGATCAGCTCCTTCTTGCGGTCGACGATGTAGAAATAGCCATCCTCGTCCATGCGGGCGATGTCGCCGGTGTGCAGCCAGCCGTCGCGCAGGGTGTTCTCGGTTTCGGTGGGCATGTTGTGATAGCCCTTGAAGACCTGCGGTCCCTTGATCACCAGCTCGCCCACCTCGCCTGGCGGCAGGACGGTGACCTCATCGTCCAGGCTGACGATGCGCGCGTCCACGTCGGGCAGGGGCAGGCCGATCGAGCCGGTGCGGTTCTCGCCGCGCAGGGGGTTGCAGTGGGTAGCGGTTGGGGCTTCGGATAACCCGTAGCCTTCGAAGACTACCCCGCCGGTCAGCGCTTCGAATTTTTCCTTGGTCTCGCGCATCAGTGGGGCGGAGCCGGAAATGCAGGCTTTGATGGTGCTGAGATTGTACTTGCCCGCCAGCACATCCGGGTGGTTGTTGATGGCGTTGTAGAGCGTGGGCACGCCGGGGAAGATGGTTGTCTTGTATTTCTGGATGCTGGAGAGCACGTCTTTCAAATCTCTGGGGTTGGGCACCATCACCATCCCCGCGCCGGTGCGGATGGCGAACAGCATCCCCGCCACCATGCCATAGACGTGGAAGAGCGGGATTGCCATCAGCACGGTCTCCTTGCCTTCCTGGGCGTCGGGCATCCAGTAGCGAATCTGCAGGGTGTTGGCTACCAGGTTGCGGTGCATGGCGATCGCGCCTTTGGAGATGCCGGTGGTGCCGCCGCTGTACTGGAACAGGGCTACGTCGTCGGGTTCGACGGGAATCTGCGGGCGATCCTCCGGCTTGTGGCGGTTGATCAGCTCCTGCATCCAGACATCACCCTCGGCAAGCTGAATGCGGAAGCCGCCCTTCTTCTCCCGGGTGAGGGTGAACAGGAATGCCAGGATCGGCGGCAGCGCTTCCTTGAGATTGGTAACCACCACGGTCTTGATCTTCGTCCGCGGCTGCACCTTCTTAACCAGGTTATAGAAGTTGCTCATCACCAGGATGGTTTCCAGACCGGCGTCGTTGACCTGGTACTCGATCTCGCGCTCGCTGTACAGCGGGTTGATCGCCACCACCACCCCGCCAATCTTCAGGATGGCAAAGTACGCCAGGACAAATTGGGGAGTGTTCGGCATGAACAAGCCCACCCGATCGCCTTTTTTGACTCCCAGCTCGTACAGCCCGGCAGCCAGGCGGTAGGTGAGCTCGTTCATCTCCCGATAGGTGATCTTTGCCCCTTTGAAAATGGTGCAGGGTGACTCCGGGTATTTCCGTGCGGATTCCTCCAGGAAAAAGAATAGTGGGACGGGGGGATAATCAATTGTCTTTGGCACGCCTTCGTCATAGCGCTTTAGCCAGGGCCTATCTTCCATCGCCGCCTCCTTTTGTTCGTATGGATATCTCTGGCCTGATGCTTACGAAATTAGTATAGAGTTTTTTTATTCGTATGTCAAATATGCAGCGGCGTTTATCGTCCTAAAACGGAACGAGCTCGCTTGCGCCCGTCGGGATTGCCCAAAGGCGATTAGAATAGGGCATCATCATTACCCGCATGGAGGAAACGTCTATGCAAACGGAGTTCTATGTCCCGCAGAGTGCCCTGGTCATCGTCGCCCACCCCGACGACATCGAATTTTCCTGCGCCGGCACGCTGGCGCGCTGGGCGCGCCTGGGGACGCGCATTGGCTATGTGATCTGCACCAGCGGCGAGGTGGGCATCGCCGAGCCGGGGATGAGCAAGGCGCGGGCGGCGGAGATTCGCGAAGCCGAGCAGCGTCGGGCTGCTGAGATCGTCGGCGCGCAGGAGGTGATCTTCCTCAGAGAGCCAGACGGGTTGCTGCAGCCGACGCTTGAGCTGCGCAAAAAGCTGGTGCGCGAGATTCGCCGCTTTCGCCCGGAGGTGGTGATGTGCGGCGATCCGACGATCGTCTGGGCGGGCGAGAATTACATCAACCATCCCGATCACCGCGCCGCAGCGACCGCCGCCCTCGACGCCGCCTTTCCCGCCGCCGGCCAGCCGAACCTGTTCGAGGAGTTCGCCGCCGAGGGCATTTACGCCCACAAACCGCGCAAAATCTACGTCACTGGCTGGAGCCAGACCGATCTGTACGTCAACATCACCGAGACGATCGAGATCAAGATCGCTGCGCTGAAAGCCCACCGCAGCCAGATGAAGGATTGGGATCCGTCGGCGCGCATCAAGGAATGGGCAGCAGCGCGCGCCCGCGGCAAGGAAATGCTCTACGCCGAGAGCTTTCGCGTCATTACCCTGGAGAGCGATGAGGACTGGGAGAAAACCAACGGCCGGGTGCTGGCAGATGAAGGCTGATCCGCTGCCCGCCGCAGGCTAGATCATGCCATAGCGTTCCAGGGCAGTGTCCAGGATCATGTTGACCAGGTAGGTGTGGTCCACGCCTTCGGCGGCGGCTTCGATCACCAGGTCGGAGATGCCGGGGGAGAGCCCGGGCAGGGGGTTGATTTCCAGGATGTAGGGCTTCCAGTTATCCTGAGCGTCCAGGCGGAAGTCAACCCGCGAGACGTCCAGCGCGCCGGTAACGCGGAAAACCGCCGCCGTCAGCCAGTTCAGCTCGTCCACCATCTCGCTGTCCAGCGGCGCCGGGCAGATGTAGTCCAGTTGGTCGGCAAGCTCGACTTTCAGGCGGTTGCTGTAAACCACATCGGAGCTCTCGAACGGCTGCAGGTTCACCTCCAGCGGCGGGAAGAAGCGCAGCCCGGCCTGGACGCGCGGCGCTTCCTCGTCTTCGGGCAGGCGTCGGGCAACCGGGCCGATCAGGTTGCCCACCACCCCAACGGTCACCTCGCGCCCCTGGATGAAGCGCTCCACCAGGGCGGTTTGCTGGTAGCGCTCGTGGATGTACGCCACCTGCTGGCGCAGCTCCTCCTCGTTGTGGACGATGGATTTCGAAGATACGCCCATACCGGTGCCCTCGCGGCTGGGCTTGACGAACAGCGGAAAAGTCATCTCCGGGCTGAGCGGCTCATCGGCGCGCTCGAACGACTGGAAGGGCGGCGTGGGCAGGTCGTGGTAGGTCAGGACGCGCTTGGTCATCGGCTTATCGAGCGCCAGCGCCAGGGTGAGCACCTTGGAGCCGGTGTAGGGGATGCGCATCATCTCCAGGATTGCCGGGACGTGGGCTTCGCGGGCGTCGCCGAAGTGCCCCTCGCAGATGTTGAAGCAGATGTCGGGCTTGTACTTTTGCAGGTTGGGGATGAGGGAGAGATCGCCCTCGAAGAATTCGCAGTGGTGGCCGCCGGCGCGGATCGCCTGGGTGAGCGCCAGGATGGTGCTCTCGGAGTCCAGGTCGTCCCATTGATCGGCGGGCATGCCCTCGAACTTGGGGGCGTTTTTCTTTAAGTTAGCCAGCAGGGCGACACGAAATTTTTTCATCGCTTGCTCTAATAAAGAAGAGATATCTGACCAGCTCTACTGCAAAGTTCACGTCAACCGAGTTCCACTTACCGAGGGATATTATAAACCAATTGGACACATGCTGTTGAATCGAAGGGGATGGTTGGGTGAGTTCTATGCGAAAGCGTTGCCGAAGCAAGGAAGGGGGTTTTATATCGGACGTGGAGAAACCTGGCAACAAGCGCTGTGAATCTGGTTGGTATGACTGTAACATAAGCGGTGGGTATTAAATTTGGTGGGACGAAGCACCCTATCTTAGGCAAAATACTGGCGGTAATGTGGGAGATCGACACCTTGGTTCGAGCAATTTTATGCGCCGGGTGGGGATTTAAATCTCACCAACCGTGTATGTGACAAACACCCTCAGGGGTGTCTGTCACAAATCCGGTTGGTTTTGAATAAAA
>FWPU01007997.1_pt1 | contig 18590 bp, 15 predicted proteins | sample 2228361 | NCBI WGS metagenome assembly FWPU01 (sample SAMEA103939777, study PRJEB20133) | metagenome
TCGGCCTGTTCCTGCGGGGGGCGGGGGAAGCCGAGATCCTCCACCGTCCCTGCGTGGCCGTCGTCGGCGCCCGTTCCTGCTCTCCCTACGGAGCCACAGTGGCCCGCATGCTGGGCCGGGAGCTGGCGGGGGCGGGGCTGGTGGTGGTGAGCGGGCTTGCCCGCGGCATCGACGGCGAGGCCCACCGGGGGGCATTGGAGGCGGGAGGGCTGACCGCGGCTGTGCTCGGCTGCGGCATTGACCGCGACTACCCGGCCGCTCACGCCGACCTTGCCCGCCGCGTCGCCGCCCACGGCCTGCTCGTGTCCGAGTACGCTCCCGGCGTCGAGCCCGCCCCTTGGCGGTTCCCGGCCCGGAACCGGATCATCGCCGGCCTGGCCGCGGCGGTGGTGGTGGTGGAGGCCAGGGAGCGCTCGGGAGCCCTCATTACCGCCGACCTCGCCCTGGAGGAGGGCAGGGAGGTGTTGGCGGTACCGGGGGAGATTACGAGCCGCCTGTCCGCCGGTACCAACCGGCTGCTGAGGATGGGGGCGACCGCCGCCACCTCGGCCGCCGACGTGCTGGAGGCGCTCGGCATCTCTCCCCCGCCGCCGCCCGCTCCTGCCCTGGGCGAGGTGGCCGGACGGGTGCTGGAGCGCCTCCGGGAAGGACCCCTGGCGGCCGACGAGCTGGCTCGCGCCCTGTCCCTGCCCGCCGGGGAGCTGGCCCGGGCCCTGGCCGAGCTGGAGCTGGAAGGCCTGGCGGCGGAGGCGGACGGCCTCTACCGGGCTCAGGTAACGTGACCTCCGTGCGGGGTCCCCTCTTCGCCTGCCTCCTCGCCCTGGTCACGGCCTCGCTGGCCGGGGGGGCCTCGGCTGGGCCGAGACCGCGGGTGAAGAACGTGACCGGGGTGATCGAGGCGCTGGCCATGGACGGCTCCCTCGTCGCCTACGCCAGCGAGGACACGGACAGCGGCTGTCACAAGGTGGTGGCCTGGAACGTGGCGACGGGGATGGCGACCCGCGTGTCGGGGCCCGCTCGGGGGCCGTGCTTCAGCGACCATCCGCACGGCCAGCGGGTGGTGGGGCTGGCCGTGGCCGGCACCCGCCTCGCCTGGGTGAGGAACATCACCGGCAACACGGAAGCCGACGACTACCTCTACGCCGCCTCCCTGCCCAACCCCAGGGAACGTCGGCTGGCCGCCGTGCGCCGGGTGGGGGAGCCTCCCTCCCAGGGAGGCGCCATCTCAGGCGTGGTCGGCGACGGCGACCTGCTCGCCGCCAGCCTCACCGAGGCCGGCCAGACGGGAGCCACCACGACCCTCCGCACCGTGGCCCGTGCGGGTCTGAAGACGGTGGCGGCGAGCCCCGGTGCCCTGGCCGCCCACTCGGCCGACCTGGGGCGGGTGGCCGTGGTGGGCGAGAACGGCATCGGTATCTACTCGGCCGCGGGCAGGCTGCTCGTGACCGTGCCGGCTCCGTCGGTGAGGGAGGTGGCGCTGCGCAAGGACTACCTGGTCGCCCTGACAGCGACGGCGACGGTGGACATCTACAACGCCAACACGGGCGCCTTCGTGCGATCGTGGCCGGTGGCCGCCGCCGCCTCCTCCTTGGACGTCCACTCGGGGATCGCCGTCTACGCCGTGGGGCGGACGGTGCACGCCCTCCGCCTGGCCACCGGCACGGACGTGGTCATCGCCTCCCCGCCCCGGCGGGTGGTGGGGGTGGAGATCGAGCAGCCGGGGGTGGTGTACGCGTCCTCCGCGCCCAGGCGGGGAAAGCTGGTCGGGGTGGTGGCCTTCCTGCCCCTGCGGGGCGTCATCGCTGCCGTGTCCTCCTGAAGCGGGCGCGATAGCTAGCCGAGCACGAGCCGGGGGAGGTCGAGCTCGTCGGCTCGCTCCAGGGCGGCCAGGGCCACGGCCAAGTCCTGGATGGCAAGCCCGGTGGAGTCGAAGGCGGTGATCTCGTCGGCCGAGCGGCGCCCCTCCGCCTCCCCGGTCAGCACCGATCCCAGCTCGGCCACGTCGTCCCGGCCGATCAGCCCTGCCCGCAGGGCGTGCTGAAGCTCGCCGCCGTGGCTTGCCTGCTCCCAGTCGTCGCAGAAGAGGCGGCAGCGGAGGAGCTCCGATACGGCGATCTCCGTCTTGCCCGGCCCATCTGCTCCCATGAGGCTCACGTGCTGGCCGGGCCGCAGCATGCCTTCGTCGATGACGACCTGGTGGCCCGGCGTCACGGTGGCCACAAGCTCGGCCGCCAGCGCCTCCTCCAGGCCGTCCGCCACCGCTCCGCCGACCTCGGCGGCGGCCGCCTCGGCCCGGGAGGGGTCGGCGTCGTATAGGAGCACCCGGTAGCCCCGGGCGAGGAAGGTGCGGGCCACCGCTCGGCCGTTGACGCCGCACCCGACCACCGCCGCCGACCGGGCCCCGTCTGCTCCCAGCGTCTCCGCCGCCAACGCCGCCGCCGCGCCCGTGCGGAGGGCGGTCACGGCCGCCCCGTCGAGGACGGCCACGAGCCGGCCGTCGGAGGCGTCGGACAGGAGTACCAGGCCGCTCACTGTGGGCAGGCCGCGAGCGGGGTTGTCGGGGAAGGAGGTGACCCACTTGAGGAGGGCGAAGCCGCTCCCCAGAGCGGGCATGGCCCGGAAGTCGCCGGCCGGGTAGTTGGTGACGTAGACCTTGGGCGGCATGCTCCAAGCCCCCTGGGCGTAGGCCACGAACCCCTGCCGCACCGCCTCCACCGCCCGCTGTGGGGAGACTGCTCGGACGACGTCGGCGGCCCGAAAGAGCAGGGCCGCGCTCACACCCGCTTGACGGCTCCCACCAGCTTCTCCACCGACTCCCGGGCGTCGCCGAACAGCATCACCGTCTTGGGGTCGGTGAAGAGGGGGTTGTCGATGCCGGCGAAGCCGGGGGCCATGCTGCGCTTGAGGACCACCACGTTGCGGGCGTGGTCGACGTTGAGGATGGGCATGCCGTAGATGGGGCTTCCCGGCTGGTTGCGGGCGGCAGGGTTGACGACGTCGTTGGCGCCGATGACGAGAGCCACGTCGGTCTGGTCGAACTCGGCGTTGATGGCGTCCATCTCGTACAGCTGGTCGTAGGGCACCTTGGCTTCGGCCAGAAGGACGTTCATGTGCCCGGGCATGCGGCCGGCTACCGGGTGGATGGCGAAGCGAACGTCCACCCCCCGCCGCCCCAGCTCGTCGGCCAGCTCGCGGACGGCGTGCTGGGCCTGGGCCACGGCCATCCCGTAGCCGGGGACGACGATGACCCGGCGGGCGTAGGCGAGCATCACCGCCACGTCCTCGGGGGTGGTGGGACGAACGGCGCCGTCGCCGGCGGCGATGGCCTCCGGGGATACCTGGAGCTGGCCGAAGGCGCCGAAGAGGACGTTGGCCACCGACCGGCCCATGGCCCGGGCCATGAGCAGGGTGAGCAGGGTGCCCGAGGCCCCCACCAGCATGCCGCTGACGATGAGGACGGTCTGGTGGAGGACGAAGCCGGTGGCGGAGGCGGCGAGACCGGTGAAGGCGTTGAGGAGGGCGATGACCACCGGCATGTCGGCACCGCCGATGGGCAGCACGAACAGCACCCCGAACGCAGCTGCCCCGCAGATGAGGCCGATGAGGAGGGCGTCCTCCTGGACTCCGGCCACGATGACCACGGCCAGGGCCACCAGGGCGCCGAGAAGGGCGGCGTTGCCCAGCTTCTGGCCGGGGTAGACGATGGGCCGGCCGCCGATCCACTCTTGCAGCTTGGCGAAGGCGACCATGCTGCCGGCGAAGGAGACGGCGCCCACCAGCCCCGAGAACACGGTGGAGATGGACACGTTTACGTCCAGGAGGCCGGGCTCGGGGGCGGCGTTGTGGAAGTCGGCCAGGGAGATGAGGGCCGCCGCCCCTCCGCCCACGCCGTTGAAGAGGGCCACCATCTGGGGCATGGCGGTCATCTTCACCGCCCGGGCGGCGTAGGCGCCCACCGGCGCCGACACCGCCATCACCACCAGGATGGGCCAGAAGGTGCCGCTGTCGAGCTGGGGCAGGAAGAAGGTGGCCACGATGGCCACGGTCATGCCGAAGGCGCCGATCCAGTTTCCCTTTCTGGCGTGCGCCGGCGAGGAAAGGAAGCGGAGGGCGAGGATGAACGAGATGATGGTGACGATGTAGGCCAGGGTGATGCCGTCGCTGCGGCTCACGAGCCCTCCTCCTTCTCCTCTCGCCGCTCCCCCGGCCGGCGCTTGAACATCTCCAGCATGCGGTCGGTGACCACGAAGCCTCCCACCACGTTGCCCGTGGCCAAGGCCACGGCGGCCAGGGATACCGCCCGGATCCACGGGTCCTGGTCGGGCAGCCCGGCCACGATGACGGCGCCGACGATGACGATGCCGTGGATGGCGTTGGTACCCGACATGAGCGGCGTGTGCAGAAGGGTGGGCACCTTGGAGATGACCTCGAAGCCGAGGAAGGCGGCCAGGATGAGGACGGTGAGCTCGATGAGGAAGCTGGTGGTCACGCCGGTGCCTCCTGCCGGCGGGTCACGCAGGCGCTGGCGGTGATCTCGTCGGCGAAGTCCAGGGCCAGCTCCCCGCTCGGAGCCAGGTGCTGGAGGAGGGCGCTGACGTTGCGGGCGTAGAGCTGGCTGGCGTGGGCGGGCATGGTGCTGGGCAGGTTGACGAGGCCGACGATGGTCACCCCGTGCTCCACGGCGATGTCGCCCGGACGGGTGAGCTCGCAGTTCCCCCCCGTCTCGGCGGCCACGTCGACGATCACCGACCCCCGGCGCATGGTGGCAACGGCCGCGGCGGGGATGAGCTTGGGGGCCGGGCGGCCGGGCACCGCCGCCGTGGTGATGACCGCGTCGAAGCCCGCCAGCCGTCGCTCCAGCTCCCGTTGCTGGGCCGCCTGCTGCTCGGGAGTGAGCTCGGCGGCATAGCCCCCTGCCGTCTCCTCGCCGCGAATGCCGAGATCGAGGAAGGTCGCCCCCAACGACTCCACCTGCTCCTTCACCACCGGCCGCACGTCGAAGCCGGAGACGACGGCGCCCAGCCGGCGGGCGGTGGCAATGGCCTGAAGCCCAGCCACGCCGGCGCCCAGTACCAGCACCTTGGCCGGGGGCACGGTGCCGGCGGCGGTGGTGAGCATGGGGAAGAACTTGGGCAGGTGCTCGGCTGCGAGGAGAGCCGCCTTGTACCCGGCCACGGTGGCCTGGGAGGAGAGGGCGTCCATGGGCTGGGCGCGGGTGATGCGGGGGATGGCCTCCATGGCGAAGGCCACGACTCCCCGCCGGGCCAGCCGCTCGATTCCCTCCCGATCGGTCAAGGGCTGGAGGAAGGCCACCAAGAGATCGCCCTCCCGCATCCGCGCCACCTCGTCGGGGGAGGGCTTCTGTACCTTGACGACGGCCTCGGCCTGTCCCAGCACCCCGTCCACGAGCACCGCTCCCGCCTGCTCGTACTCCTCGTCGGCGAAGGTGGCCGCCTCGCCGGCGCCGCGCTCGACCAAGACCTCGAACCCGGCCGAGGCCAGACGAGCGACCACCTCGGGTACGAGCGCCACCCGGCGCTCGCCGGGAGCGGTCTCCCTAGGGACCCCCACCTTCATGCCGGGCCGAACTCTACGCCACCGCCGACCTCCAGCCCGCGGTCAACCGACCCGTGGGGGGAGGGAACGCGCCTTGGGCCTGGAATGACGGCCGTATGGCTTTCCTCGCCCACCTGGCGCGGGTGGTGGAGCGGCGCGATCCCCACTCCCTCGGTCACGCCGCCCGGGTGGCGATGCTGGCCGAGGTGGTGGCGACGCGGCTGGGGTGGCCGAGGGAGGAGATCGAGATCCTGCTCATGGGGGCCGCCCTGCACGACATCGGCAAGCTGGGCGTCCCCCGGCACGTGCTGACCAAGCCGGGACCGCTCGATCCGGACGAGCTGGCCGAGGTACGCTCCCATCCCGAGCGCGGCGCCCGCATGGTGTCCCTCGTCAGGCCGCTCGGGGCTGTGGTCTCCTGCGTCCTCCACCACCACGAGCGCTGGGACGGGCGCGGCTACCCCACCGGCAGGGCAGGCCGGGCCATCCCGGCGGCCGCCCGGGTGCTGGCGGTGTGCGACGCCTTCGACGCCATGACCTCCCACCGTCCCTACCGGGCGGCAATGTCGGCCGAGGAGGCCGTGGCCGAGCTGGAGCGTCACGCCGGCACTCAGTTCGACCCAGGGGTGGTGGCGGTGTTGGTCCGGGCCTGGCGGGAGGGAGCGCTGGCCGTGCCCGCCCCGGCGGCGGCCGGCTGACACCGGCTAGGCGGCGGGTTTGGTGCCCAACTTGCGGCGCACCCGGCGGATGATCTCGTCGGTCATGTCGCTGGTGGAGGCCTCCCCGCCCAGGTCGGGTGTCCGCACGCCGTCGGCGACGGCCTCCAGGGCCGCCTCCCGGATGGCCCGAGCGGGACTCCGCGCCTCCTCGCCGGCGTACGAGAGGATGGCGGCGGCGGCCAGGATCATGGCCAGGGGGTTGGCCACGTTCTTCCCCCTCAGGCTGGGGGCGGTGCCGTGGGCCGCCTCGGCCAGCACTACCCGGGGTCGGTAGCCGGCGTCGAAGGACACGACCAGGGACTCGGCGCCGGCGATGGAGCCGAACAGGGGGAGCACCAGGTCGGCCAGGATGTCGCCGTCTCGGTTCAGGGTCGGGATTACCAGCGGATCGCCGCCGGCGCTGAGGAGCAGGGCAAAGGTGGCGTCGATAAGGAGGGGACGGTAGGGCACGGTGGGATGGCGGGCGGCGGCGGCATCGAGCTCCTCCTTGAGCATGCCCTCGTAGATGGGGCTGACCGTGTACTTGGGGCCGCCGAACACGGTCGCCCCCGACCGCTCGGCCAGGCGGAAGGAGAACTCGGCCACCGCCCGGCACAGCCGACGGTCGATGCGCTCGGTACGGAAGGCCGCCTCCGCCTCGCCCTCGCCCTCCCGCCATTCCCGGGCCCCGTAGGCGTCCCCCACGGCCATGCGCACGATGGAGATGGGCCCGTGCACCCCGCCCACGGGGGGGATCCCGGGCAGGCGCCGGCCGGTGCGGACGATGACGTGGGCGCCGATCTCCTCGCGGAGGATGCGGTTGGGGGAGCCCACGTCCCCGGGCGCCTCGGGGGTGATGGTGGCCGCCTTCAGACCCAGCCCCGCCTGCCGGACGGCCGCCGCCGCGGCATAGACGACGGCGTTTTTCGTCGCCCTCCTCCGCTCCAGGGACAGGTCGAAACGAGGGAATTCGAAGGTCACGCCGATGACGTCGGGCGAGATCACCCGCAGCGCTTCTTCCAAGAGCTCCTGACCGGTCTCGTCCCCTTCCAGGACGACGATGGCTCGCTTCCTCACAGGACGGATTCTAGGGCTGATGCGACGGAATGCGATACCGCCAGCACGTACGAATGGTTGGTGCTATATTTGCCCCGCATTTCCGATTGGATCTGCTCTGTCGCGGCATCTATCGAGAGGAGAATCCGTGGCTCGAAAGACTGTTCTCGTCTGTGACCAGTGCGGCGGCGAGATTGCCGCCGGTCGAGGGGCGGTACTGCGCATCACGTTCGCCGATGCCCGCCGGGGCGCCAAGCAGGCCGATCTCTGCGACGCCTGCGCCGGCTCCGCTCCCGGCCGGCAGGTGGCGCGCCGGGGGCGCAGGCCCAGGGCGGCGGCGGAGTAACCGGGGAGGGCGGCCTAGCCGCCCTCCCGACTCATCCGCTCGTGGCGCCGGCCGGCCGGCGGCGGCGTCGAGGGCGTCGGCGGACCTCACTAGACTGGGGCGCCATGGCGCTGACGCTGATCGCCGGCCCGGCCAACGCCGGCAAGGTCGCTCGGCTCCTCGACCGCTACCTGGCCGACCTGCCCCGCCGGCCGTGGCTCGTCGTGCCCGGTTGGCCGGACGTGGAGCGGCTGGAGCGCGACCTCCTCCGCCGGACGGGCTGGCTCCTCGGCGGCTCCATCGGCACGTTCGACGACCTCGTGGCCGACATCGCCGGCGACGGCGGCCGGCTTCTCCTCAGCGACGCTCAGCGCCGGCTGGCGGTGCGGGCAGCCGCCGGGCGGGCTTCCCTCTCCCACCTCCACCGGTCGGCCCGCTTTCCCGGGTTCGATGACGCTCTGTCCGACACTCTGTCTGAGCTGGAGTCGGCCCTGGTCGATCCCGACGATCTGGACGGCGATCTGGCCGACCTCTACCGCGCCTACCGACAGGAGCTGGAGCGCCTGTCTGCCTGGGATCGGGACGGCCGGCGCCGATACGCCGTGGAGCGGCTGAGCGGCGACCTCCAGGCCTGGGACGGGCGGCCCGTGTACGTGTACGGGTTCGAGGACCTGACGGGGGTCGAGTGGAGCCTCGTCGAGACCTTGGCCGCCCGAGCCGAGGTGACGGTGGCCTTTCCCTACGAGCCCGGCCGGGCCGCCTTCTCCTGCCTGGAGGAGACGGCCGGCGATCTCGCCCGCCTGGCCCGGGGGGAGGTGGAGGAGCTCTCCCCTCTGGCCCAGGCCTACCGCCACCCGGCCCTGGCCCACCTGGAGCGGTCCCTCTTCCGGGAGGAGGGAGCGCCGGATCCGCCGGCGCTGGAAGGGGCGATCCGGTTCCTGGAGGGGGCAGGCGCCCGCGGCGTCCTCGAGCTTGTGGCCGACGAGATCCTCGCTCTCCTCCGGGCCGGCGTTCCTGCCCACGACATCGCTCTCGTCTGCCCGTCCCTCGAGCGGGCGCGCCTGCCCTTGGAGACGGTCTTCTCCGCTCTCGGCATCCCCTACGCGGTGGTGGGCCGGCTGCGGCTGGGCCGGACCCCGCTCGGCCAGGCCCTCGTCGCCCTGCTCCGCTTCGCCTGGCTTCAGGGCAGTCGCGGCGACCTGTACGCCTTCATGCGCTCCCCCTACTCCGGTCTCCGCCGCGACCACGTGGACTTCCTGGAGGGCCGCCTGCGGGGACGGGCGGTGCGGAGTCGGGGCGGGGTGGAGGAGGAGACGCGCCGCCTGCGCGGGCAACCGCTTCCCTTCCTGGAGGCGGTGCGGGCTGCCCCCTCCCTCCCGGCGGCGGTGAGCGAGCTGGCCGCTACCATGCTCCGCAACGCCTACGGGCTCCTCTCGCCTCCCGCCGACGAGGCGGCGGCCGCCGACCTGCGGGCCTACAAGGCGGCGGTGGCGGTGGCCCGGGAGCTCCAGGACTGGCAGGAGCTGGGCGGGGATTTGACCGCCGAGGAGGTGGTGTCGGCCCTGGAGCGGGCGCCGGTGAGGACGGCCGGCGTCGGTGAGGCCGGGCGGGTGGCGGTACTCGACCTCATGCATGCCCGCACGCGGCGCTACGAGGTGGTGTTCGTGCTCGGCCTGGAGGAGGGGGGGCTTCCCCGCCGGACCGCTTCCGCCGGGCTGCTCGACGACGATACCCGCCGCCGTCTCCGCCGGCGCCGGCGGCTCGCCCGCCTCCACCGGCCTGATTCCCTGGCCCGGGAGCGCTACCTGTTCTACGCCGCCTGCACTCGTGCCCGCGGCCGCCTGTACCTGGCCCGGGAGGCGGCCAGCGACGACGGCGCTCCCCGCCAGCCCAGCCCCTTCTGGGAGGACGTGCGGGCCCTGTTCCGCCCCGACGACGTGGGCCGGTGGACGCGGCGGCGGCCCCTGTCCGAGCTCACCTGGCCCATCGAGCGGTCGCCCACCGACCGGGAGCGCCTGCGGGCCGTGGCCGCCCTGGCCGCCGCCGATGAGCCGGCGGCCCGGCTTCTGGCCCAGGCCAACGGCTGGGAGCGGCAGCTCGACCGGGCCCTGTCCGCCTGCCAGCGGCCCACCCAGCTCACCCACCCCGCCGTCCTCGACGAGTTGCGCTCGCGGACGAGCTTTGGGGTGACGGAGCTGGAGCAGTTCAGCGACTGCTCGTCCCGGTGGCTGGTGGAGCGGCTCGTCGACCCCCGCCGCATCGATGGGGAGGTGGACGCTCGCCTGCGGGGCCAGGTCGCCCACCAGGCGCTCTTTCGGTTCTTCTCCGGGCTGCCCAGGCGCCTGCGCGCGGAGCGGGTGACGGCCGACCGCCTGGAGGAGGCGCTGGCCTTTCTCCATGAGTGCCTCCAGGAGGCCCTGGCGGGGCACGTGTATGGGCGCCTGGAGCTGACCGAGGTGGAGCGCCACGAGCTCGAGGAGACCCTACGCCGCGACTTGGAGCACTTCGTACGCGGCGAGGCCGAGTCGGCCCTGCCGCTGGTGCCGCGGCGATTCGAGGTCTCCTTCGGCGGCGACCGCTCGGCCCCCGAGCTCCGCCGCGGCCTTGACCTGGGCGGATTCGTCCTGACCGGGAAGATCGACCGCATCGACCTCGACCCCTTCGCCGCCCGCGGCATCGTCCTGGACTACAAGAGCGGCGGCACCGCCCCCTCTGCCTCCCAGATCGCCTCCGAGGGCAGGCTCCAGATCCCCCTCTACATGCTCGTGCTGCGCGACCTGGTGGGGGTGGAGCCCCTGGGCGGGCTGTACCGGGCCCTGTCCGGCGACCGCCGGGCGCGGGGCCTGCTGCGGGCCGAGGCCCGCGAGGCTTTGCCGGGGCTGGCTCGGGCCGACTACCTGGACGAGGAGGCGTTCTGGGCGGCGGTGGACGGGGCCGCAGCCGCCGCCCGCGCCGCCGTGGAGCGGATCCGGGCCGGCGATGTCCGCCACGACCCCAAGGGCGGCTTTCCCTGTCCCTCCTGGTGCGACCGGTGGCCCATCTGCCGGGTGAGGCGGCCGTGACCACCGTCCTCGCCACCCGCCTCCCCAATCCCGACCAGCTCGCGGCCATCGAGGCTGAGGGAGCCGTGTTCGTGTCGGCCGGCGCCGGCACCGGCAAGACCACCGTCCTCGTCGAGCGCTTCGCCCGGGCCGTAGAGCGGGGGGTGGACGTGGGCTCCATCCTCGTCATCACGTACACGGAGCGGGCGGCGGGAGAGCTCCGGGCTCGCATCCGCGCCCGCTTGGCCGATCTGGGCAGGCGGGACCTGGCCCGGGAGCTGGACGGGGCGTGGATCTCCACCATCCACGGCTTCTGCCTGCGGCTGTTGCGCAGCTACCCCACGGAGGCCGGCATCGACCCCCGCTTCCGGGTCCTGGACGAGAGCCAGGCCCGGGTCCTCCAGGCGGAGGCGTTCGGGGAGGCTCTGGCCCGGTTCTGCGCCGGCCGTCTCCCCGACCGCCTCCGCCTGCTCGCGACCTACGGCTCCGATGGCCTGCGGCGGATGATCACCGGCGCCGCCGAGACCCTGCGGGCGGCCGGGCGGCCGCTTCAGCTCCGCCTGGGGGAGCCTCCCGACCTGGAGGGGAGGGCCGAGGAGCTGCGGCAGGCGGCGGCCCTCGTTCTGGCCGGGGCGGGAGGCGAGGCGGCGGCGGAGCCGGCGCGGGCGCAGGCGCTGCGGGCCCTGGAGCTGCTCGATCCCCTTCCGCCTCCCGAGCTCCTCCTCGACTTGTCCTCCCTGGCCGTCCACGCCCGCGGCCGGGAGCGGCTGGCCGCCTTCGAGCAGGCCCGCCGGGCGTTGGAGCAGACGGCCCTGAACGCCGTGGCCGTGCGCGACCGCGACCTCCTCCAGGAGCTCCTGACCGAGTTCGACGCCGCCTACCGGGAGGCCAAGGACCGCGAGTCGGCGGTCGACTTCGAGGACCTCCAGCTCAGGGCGCGCGATCTCTTGCGCCGCCACCCCGCCGTCCGTAGCCGAGAGCAGCTGCGCTTCCGGGCGGTCATGGTGGACGAGTTCCAGGACACCAACCGCCTCCAGTGCGAGCTCATCGACCTCATCGCCGGCAAGGGCGCTGCCAGCGCCGTGGAGGAGCTCTTCTTCGTGGGAGACGAGTTCCAGTCCATCTACCGCTTCCGTCACGCCGACGTGGAGGTGTTCAAGGAGCGCCGGGCAAGAAGCGGGGACGTTCTGCCGCTGACGAGAAACTATCGCTCCCGGCCGGAGATCCTGGCCGTGGTCAACGAGCTGTTCGCGGCCGAGTTCGGAGACGGGTTCCAGCCCCTGCGGGCGGAGGGCCGCTTCCCCGACCCGGCCCGGGGGCCGGTGGTGGAGCTCATCGTGGCCGACAAGGAGAGCTTCCGGAAGGGCGGCCAGCATTGGCGGCGGGGCGAGGCCCAGGCCGTGGCCGCCCGCGTCAAGGAGCTGGTAGAGGCGGGGGAGGCCGATCCGGGAGAGGTAGCCTTGCTGTTCGCCGCCGGCACCGATGCCGAGCTCTTCGAGGAGGAGCTGCGGGCGGTCGGACTTCCCACCTACCGACTCGCCGGCCGGGGCTACTTCGGCCAGCAGCAAGTAGTGGACCTCCTCGCCTACCTGCGCCTGCTCCACAACCGCTACGACGACGAGGCTCTGGCCACCGTCCTCGCCTCGCCCCTCGTGGGCGTATCCAACGACGCCCTCGTCCTCCTGCGCCGTGCTGCCGGCCGCCGCCCCCTCTTCTGCGGCTTGGAGCGGTCGCTCCCCCCCGGCCTGTCCGATCGCGACTCCCGGCTGGTGCGCGCCTTTCGCCAGCGCTACCACCGTCTGGCGGCCGCCGCCCACCGCCTCAGCCTGGAGCTTCTCCTCGAGCGGGTCGTGGCCGAGCACGACTACGACCTGGCTGTGCTGGCCCAGTGGGACGGACGCCGCCGCTACGCCAACGTCCGCAAGCTGGGGCGCCTGGCCCGCTCCTACGAGGAGCTGCGCGGGCGCGACTTGGAGGGGTTCGTGCGCTTCGTCCGCGAGCAGGATGCTGCCGGAGCCAGGGAGGGCGAGGCGCTGGCCGAGGAGGAGGGGGCAGGGGCGGTACGCCTGCTCACCATCCACGCCGCCAAGGGGCTCGAGTTCAAGGTGGTGGTGGTGGCTGACGCCGGCCGCGACCGGCTGCCGTCCCGGGGAGAGGAGATCCTCTGCCTGCCCGATGGGCGCTTCGCCTTTAAGGTGGTGGATCCGACCACCGGCAAGCGCCGGGGAGCGCTGGGCTACGAGGCCCTGCGCCGGGCGGAGGAGGAGGCCGGGGAGGCGGAGCGGCGCCGATTGTACTACGTGGCCATGACCCGGGCCGTCGATCGGCTGATCGTGTCCGGCTCCATCGACCCCGGCCGGCCGGCCGACTCCCGCACCCCCATCGGCTGGGTGCTGGAGCGGCTGGGCGGCGTGGCCTGGGACGGGGTCGGGGAGGAAGGGGTGGAGATCGTCCGGGGCGAGGCCCGTCTGCTCCTGCGGGTGCACCGCTTTCGGCCCCAGTCGATGGACTCGCCGGCCGGGGCGGCCGCCTCCGAGCCTACCCAGCTCGAGCTCTTCGCCGCCGACGGGCAGGAGGTGGCGTCCTTCCGGCCGGCGCTACCCTCTCTCTCCGCTCCGCCACCGCCGCCCCTGCACGACCCTGGCCGGCTCTCCTACAGCGCCCTTGCGCTCTTTGCCCGCTGCCCCTACCGCTACTTCGTAGAGCGGGTGGCGGGGATGCGACCGGCCGAGGCAGGCGGGGGAGGAGAGGCCGGGGGAATGACGGCCACCGAGATCGGGGACGCCGTCCACGGGGTGCTGGAGAGGATCGATCTGACCGCCCCCCGGATGCCGCCGCCGGCCGAGCTCGAGGCTCTTGTCCGGGCCCGCTACCCCCTGGCCACCGAGGCGGAGCTGGAGCGGATCGGGGCGCTGGTGGCTGCCTTCTGCGGCTCCAGTCTCGCCGGTCGGATCGCCGCCCTGCCCGGCGCCGCCAGCGAGCAGCCGTTCGTGTTCGAGCACGAGGGTGTTCTCATCCACGGCCGCCTCGACGTCCTCCACTCGGCCCACGGCCGGGCGTTGGTGGTGGACTTCAAGACGAGCCTCCTCGACGGCGTCTCGCCGGCGGCGGTGGTGGAGAGCGAGTACCGCATTCAGCGGCTCGTCTACGCCTTGGCCTGCCTGCGGGCGGGGGCTCGTGAGGTGGAGGTGACCTACCAGTTCCTGGAGCGACCGGAGGAGATCGTCACCACCCTCTTCACCGCCGCCGACAGGGAGCGCTTGGAGGCCGAGCTGGCGACCGAGATCGCCCGCGTCCGCAGCGGCCGCTTTCCGCCCACCCCGAGCGACGCCGCCTGCGCCGGCTGCCCGGCCCTGGACGTCGTCTGCGCCGGCCCCCGCCTGTCCGCCGCCGGGTAGTGGCTCGCAGCTACCTGTCCGAGGCCCGCCGCCGCGTCGGGGCGCGGCGCCGGCGGATCGGGGACATCATCGACCGCCTCAAGGGCGAGCACCCGGATGCGGCCATTGCCCTGCGATCCCGGAACGAGCTCGAGCTTTTGGTGGCGGTGATGCTGTCGGCCCAGACCACCGACGTCAACGTGAACCGAGTCACCGACCACCTGTTCCGCAAGTACCGTCGGCCCCAGGACTACTTGGCGGTGCCGGTGGAGGAGCTGGAGCGGGACATCTACGCCACCGGCTTCTACCGCCAGAAGGCACGAGCGCTCCGGGGCGCCATGCGCCTCCTCATCGACGAGTACGGGGGGCGGGTGCCGCGGCGGCTGGAGGACCTGGTGCGGCTACCCGGGGTGGCCCGCAAGACGGCCAACGTGGTGGCGGCGGAGCTGGGCCGGCCGCAGGGGATCGTCGTGGACACCCACGTCCGCCGCCTGGCCCAGCGGCTGGGGCTGACCCGGCAGGACGATCCGGTCAAGATCGAGCGAGACCTGGTCCGGCTGGTGCCCCGGCGGGAGTGGGGCCTCTTCCCCCACCTCCTCATCTGGCACGGCCGCCGGGTGTGTACGGCCCGCCGTCCCCGCTGCCAGGAATGCGTCCTCGCCGACCTCTGCCCGTCCTGTCGGGTGTCGATCAGCGGGGAGCGAGAGCCACCATGAGGCCGCCGTCCTCGTCGTAGGCAGGGAAGACGTCGGCCGTGACCGGCTTGCGCAGGCCGGCGGCGGTGACGAGCTCGAGCTCCTCTCCCAGCCGGCGGACGCCCCACTCTAAGGCGAGGGCGATGGGGTTCTTCCCTTCTCGGAACCCGGACAGCTCCAGCGCCTCCAGCACATCCCGGCCGAGCAGATCCTGCTCCCGGTAGCCGGTCAGCTCGAATACGCCCCGGCCGACGGCGATGACCCGCCCGCCGGCGTCGCAGACGATGCAGCCCGTCCCCGGCTGGGGGTAGTAGTCGTCGAGGAGCTCGAACAGGAAGCCGAACCCGCAGCGGCGGCAGCCCACCGCCTGGTGGTCGAGCAGGCTCTCCCGGCCGTCCAGGTCGATGGAGCGCTCCTGGCAGTTGGGACAGAGGAAGTAGGGCACGCCGTCGATGGTAGCGTCGTCGGCGGGAAGGGAGGCCAAGGCGGCGATCTCCCGGCGGCATCCGCCCGCCCGCCTATCCTCGGCTCCGTGCCCAGGCCGCCGCTACCCCGTCCGCGCCGTTCCGACGCCTTCGGGCCGGGCGCCTTCGGCCGCACCGCCGAGCGGGCCGCCCGCTTCTTCGGCACCCCCCAGTACATCGTCGCCCAGACGGTGGCCGTGACCGCCTGGATCTCCCTCAACGCCGTAGGCTTCGTCCGTCACTGGGATCCCTATCCGTTCATCCTCCTCAACCTCGCCTTCTCCACTCAGGCAGCCTACGCGGCGCCCCTCATCCTGCTGGCGCAGACGCGGCAGGCCGAGCGGGACAAAGCGGCCGCGGAGGCGGTGGAGGCTCACCGGGACGCGGTCATGCGCGAGCTCGAGGGCCACGAGCAGGCCTTGGAGAGGGCGGCTGCCGAGCTGCGGGCCCTCATGGAGGAGAATACGAGGCTGACCGAGGAAGGAAGGGCCCTCACCGAGCAGGTGGCGGCGCTGGCGAGAGCGATCCACGACCGGCTCCCGGCCCCTCCTCCTCCCGCCGCCGCCTGAGGGCCTGCTACCGCCGCGCTGCCTCCGTCTCGGCCCGAGGCGCCGGCGGGGCGTGCTCCTCCGCCGACAGGAACCGCTCGGCGTCGAGGGCGGCCATGCAGCCCGAGGCGGCAGCGGTAACCGCCTGGCGGTAGACCCGATCCTGGACGTCGCCGGCGGCGAACACGCCCGGGATGTTGGTAGCGGTGGAGCCCGGCTTGGTGATCAGGTAGCCCGCCTCGTCGTGGTCGAGCCAGTCGCGGAAGAGGGCGGTGTTGGGGTCGTGGCCGATGGCCACGAACAGGCCGTCGGCGGGAAGCTCCCTCGTCTCGCCCGTGCCCACGTCCCGCAGGCGAACGCCGGTGACCCGGCCCTCGTCCACCCCCAGCACCTCGTCCACCACCGCATTCACCACCCATCGGATCTTGTCGTTGGCCCGGGCTCGGTCGAGCATGATGGGCGAGGCCCGGAACTGCTGGCGACGGTGAACGACGGTGACGGTGTCGGCGAACTTCGTCAGGAACAGGGCCTCCTCCATGGCCGAGTCGCCCCCTCCCACCACCACCACCCGCTTGCCCCGGAAGAAGGCGGCGTCGCAGACGGCGCAGTAGGAGACGCCCCGTCCCTGGAGGGCCTGCTCCGACTCCAGGCCGAGCTGGCGGGCGGTGGCGCCGGTGGCCACGATCAGCGCCCGGGCCCGGTACTCCTCGTCGCCGACGTACACCCGGAAGGGGCGCCGGGAGAGATCGACCCGGGTGGCATCGTCGGTCAGAAGCTCGGCCCCGAACCGCTCCGCCTGGGCACGGAAGTCCTCCATCATGGCCGGTCCCTGGACGCCTTGGGGGTAGCCGGGGTAGTTCTCGACCTCGCTCGTGATCATGAGCTGGCCTCCCCACTGGGTGCCCTCGATGACGAGCGGGCGCAGATTGGCGCGGGCGGCGTAGATGGCGGCCGTGTACCCGGCCGGGCCGCCGCCGATGATGATCACCTCGCGTACGCCGTTCTCGGTCACGTCTCTCCTCTCGCGGTAGCGGCGGGGCCGATGCCCCGCTTGACTCTAGTGAACGACACCGGCGACCTGAAGCATCCCAGGGGACGACATCAGGCCACGAGGGCGCCGCACAGGTACAGGTGGCCGCCCCGGTACTCCGCCTCGGGCAGGGGCCGGTGCGGCTCTGCTCGGCCCGGCTCCAGCAAGTGGATCACCCGGTGGCCCCGAGCGGTCAGAAGCTCGGCGATGAACCGGCGGTGGCAGCGTTGCCATCGGGTCTCCGCGCAGAGGAGGCAGGGAGCGGGCTCAGCCAGGGCTCGGTCGAGGGCGCGCTGCCACTCGGGCCGGCCCATGCGGGCAAGGTAGCTCCGAAACCCGGCGGTGGCGATGCAGGCGAACCGTTCCTCCCCCGGCTCACCGCGGCGGTAGCCGCCCAGCTCCACCTCGTGCCGGTAGCCCATCCCCGCCTCTGCCAGCGCCGCCGCCAGCCGCTCCCGGCCGAACTGGGGGTGGCGGCGCGAGCCCGGAAACCGGCGTACGTCCACCACGGTGCGGACGCCGGCCCCGGCCAGCATGGTCACCAGCTCCCCGGCCGGGCGGGCGCCGTGGCCGGCCGTGAAGATCGCCACCGTCGCAGTGTAGGGCTACAGTCTGCGTAGAATCCCGCGTTTGTCCGAGGGAGACCATCGAGTGGCGACACGCCTGACCTGGGAAGCGCTTCGCGAGCTGGCCGCGTTTCGGGCCGAGAACGGCTGCGCCGTCAGCCTGTACCTCAACCTCGACCCGGGGGTGACGCCCACCCCAGCCCATGCCCAGGCCCGGGCCCGATCGCTCTTGGACGAGGCGGCCAAGCGGGCGGAGACCAGCCTGTCCGAGCTCACCCACGAGCAGCGGCTGGCCCTCCGGTCCGACCTCGACCGCATCCGGCGGTTCGTGGAGCTCGGCCTCGACCGGGACGGCGCCCACGGCTTCGCCCTCTTCGCCGCCTCCCTCGACAATCTATGGCGGCCCCTGCCTCTGACCGGGCCGGTGGCGGACGAGGTCAAGGTCCGCCGCGACCTGTACCTGAGCCCCCTCGTCCGCCTCGTCGGCGCCGGCGAGGGAGCCCTGGTAGTGCACGTGGGCCGGGAGCGGGGCGACATCTTCCGCCTCCAAGGTGGACGGCTGGTGGAGATCGCTGATCGCTCCGAGGAGCAACCCCGTCGCCACGATCAGGGGGGCTGGTCGCAGGCCAACTTCCAGCGCCACGTCGACTCTCTGGCCCACGCCCACCTGCGGGCGGTGGCCGACGAGCTCGACCGCCTCCTGCGCCGGCTGGGGCCGCAGCCGGTGGTCATCGTCTGCGGCGACGACCTGCGCTCGGAGCTGGCCGCCCTCCTGCGCAACGATGCCCGGGCGGCGGTGGTGGGGTGGACCCAGGCGGAGGCTCACGCCTCCCCCGCCGAGCTCCTGGCTCTGGCCGCTCCCCTCCTCGATGCCTGGCGGGCAGAGCAGGAGCGAGCGGCGGTCGAGCGGTGGCAGGAGGAGGCGGCCAAGGGCGGGCGGGCGGCCTGCGGCTGGGTGGAGACGCTGGAGGCGGCCTCCGACGGCCGAGTGGAGACCCTGCTCTACGCCGACGGCGCCAACCGGCCGGCCTGGCGCTGTCCCGCCTGCGGCCGGCTCCAGGTGGAGGCCGGTAAGTGCCCCCTGGACGGGACCGACCTCGAGCAGCGCGAGGAGGGTCTCGACTTGGCCGTGCACCAGACCCTGGCCCACGGCGGCACGGCGCTCGTGGTGACCGCCGCCGGCCCTCTCCAGTCCGTGGGCGGGGTGGGCGCTCTCCTGCGCTACTGAGGGGAG
>FWPU01006147.1_pt1 | contig 18589 bp, 14 predicted proteins | sample 2228361 | NCBI WGS metagenome assembly FWPU01 (sample SAMEA103939777, study PRJEB20133) | metagenome
AATGCTTCTTTTGGCACATCGATTGAACCTAAAAGTAAGCGATTTATAATATCAGCAATAAGTCCTTCTTTGCGTGGTTCTCGTGTCGTAATAACTTCTTTCTTCTCTTTTTGAAAAAATTCCCTTAGTCTAGGAATTTGAACTGTTTTTCCACTTCCATCTATTCCCTCGAGAGCTATGTACAAAGTCTTATAAGGATTTCTTTTAAACTCTAAATCAAGCTCAATGTGATATCTCATGCTTTATATCCTCGAATCAGTTTGTTTATTGTAGCAAAGTTATATCTTGACTATTTGAGTGGGACACTAAACACAACCAAAATATTTTAATCAGAAAAAATACTTAGAGAACTTATTCACTATCTAGATGAATTCTGCTTTCATTAGGACCATCTTGCATTTTATATTTGGCGTGTTTTCTCTTGTTATAGGGGACCTCAGCAGGACTGGAAAGCTCTTCAAATCCCATTGCACATATTCTCATCCCTACTGTCAGAGCAACAGCCATTCTTCCTAGATTTCCTAATTCCAGAACGCATTTTCCATCCCATCCGGGATCAAAAGTACTCGATGTCGAGTGGACAACAATCCCGAGTCTTCCTAGAGAGGATCTCCCCTCCAATCTTCCCATCAAATCAGGTGCAAGAGTTATATGTTCTAAAGTAACTGCGAGCACAAAATCTCCTGGTTGCATAATAAACTGATCTCCATAATTGAGTACAATTTCTGATGTGATTTCATTGCTATAGTCTTTTTTGGAGGGATCGATATACGGCTTTTTGCTGTGTTCAAACACCCGAAACACATTTCCCAAACGCAGATCTATTGAACATGACCCTAATTGTTTCTCGTAATCAGGCTCAGGAAGAATCTTTATTCTACCTTCCTTGATTGCTTTTTTAATATCTCTGTCTGATAACACCATATATGACTAAAATTTTCAGAATTACTACTAGTCAATTTATCACTAGACCAAATCAACATTGATATTGTATTCTAGATTAATCTTAATTACAACAAAGTATTACTACACAAGACCTCAATAATTAATATCTATCATCATTATACAGCTGTCTACTCTTGATACACGATACACGCTAAGTTGATATTTTAACTAAAAACATATACAATATTCGCTCAAAAAGTGACTCAAACAATATGCAAATACAAAGTAAAAGTATAGTTATTTTGAAAATTATTAAAAGTCATTGAGGAGTATCAGATATTGAGTATGTCAGTAGAAAGACCTGAATCACTTAAGCCAATACATAATTTGTTCCCTGTTAGCGAGCAAGCAGCGACTGCGAGTTTTGAATCTATCTTTAATGCTCTAGAGAAAAGAGAAGGAGATTTCTTACTAGAAAAAATAAGAGTGTTCAAAACAGAAAATAAAGAGTTATTTGATCTTTTTTCTGAAATGGCATCTTCTATATACCAGATAACAAAAAATGATTCTTTAGTACATCATTATCTCCTGGGAGCATTACTAGGATACACAACGCTGCGTGAGGAAGCTTTTTCGCAAGGAGGCACTCTACCTGTTATATCAGACGAAATCATTCGTACTAATATACGAGATTCTCTAGGTATAGAAAAAAATCTAGAAGAATTTGCTATTTCTCTTAGGAGAAAAGAAGATCTAGAGCATAATATAGAAATACTTAAAAATTCAAAGGAAGATATGATAGAAAAGTTCGTTAAAGAAGAACCAGAGTTAACTATAGTTATAAATAACTACATTTCTAAAATAGAAAAACCAACTGAAGCATATATGCTTCTAATGAGTTTTCTTACCATTCATTCCATATTTAAAACAAATCACGAAGTCGAAAAAATTCGTTCAATTTTCGAATCCTAAACATCTGCAAAAATACAACAATTCCAAACAGAGATACTTAGAAAAATCATACTTAATTTTTACTAGCCTTAAGCATTCCTCCATGCACCAACTAAACTAGAGTATCTACAATCTCTTAATCTCTGATCAGGAATAGATAGTTCTTACTGTTGACAAGCTCTCTTAAGTTTATTACGCTGGAAGAAGAATAATTTAATGATATGTGGCAGAAAATATTTTCAGATAAACGAGCTCAGTTTTTTAGCCTTCTAACACTTCTTATTATCGGAGCAGCAATCCCTCTCACAATTCTTTTAAGTCAACAGGAACAAGATATCCGACAGCAAGCAGCTGAAACTCAACAGGTATGCTCAACAGATCAACCAACAGATACTATGCTTATAATTGATCGTTCAGGAAGTATGCAACGAGCAACATCCACTACAGATCCAACTCCTCGCATTGATAGTGCTAAAGCTGCTGCAAATGCATTCTTAGATATCCTTGCACAGCGTACCGCAGAGCCAAAACATGCAGTAAGTCTCACCACTATTTCCTCTGAGTCTATGGTAAAGCTAGATCCCTCTCTAACACAAGAATTACAAAAAGTGAAAGCTGTTGTTAATAGTCTTACTCCTGGAGGAGGAACATGTATTGAATGTGCAATAAAGACAGCTGCCGATGATTTTGGAAAGAAGGAACGAAGCGGCATAAAAAATATTGCTGTTATGCTCACAGACGGAGGAGCAACACAGTATATAGGAGGACCAGCTGATACTTCACCCACCAATAGAGCTGAAGCTGAAAAACGTGCATTTGAAAGAGCAATGCAAGTACATCAACAATATGATGTCACTTTCTACACAATTGGATTTGGTGATGTGATTAAAGACCAACTTCTTCTTAAAATAGCCACCTCATCTGGCGGAGAGTACGTATTCGCACCGAGTAAAGAAAAACTGAAACAAATTTATGAAAATCTGGCTAAGATCATCGGGAAAGGATCTGTCACAGGAAATGTTTTCCATGATATCAACGGCAATGGTATTAAAGACGCCAATGAACCTTTTCTTCCAGGATGGAAAGTTGACCTGGTATCAGGGAATAATGTGGTTGGAAATGCCACAACATCTGATGAAGGATACTTCTCCATCACAGGAATCTGTGACGGTGCCTACCAGCTTAAACTCAATCTTCAGCCTGGATGGAGGCAAACAACACCTGCCAATAACGGCACACACTCAATCACTATATCAAAAGGAAATACTATAACAAACAAACTTTTTGGTGTACAACTTATGCCCAAATCAACTACTCTTACCTGTTCACCTTCTAATCTCATATTTTCAGACAAAACTGGAGTAATAACTGCCACACTTAAAGATAGTGATGGTAATCCAATTCCAGGTCAGACACTTATATGGTCATCACCTAATCCCTCTCTTATTATCTCTCCATCGTCTCAAACAACTGAAGCCAATGGCACTATCACCGCAAAAATATCTGTTGACAACCCCGAAGATGAAAGCGAAGAATTTACATCGCAAATAACAGTAACCAGTAGCCCCTCTTCTCAGTATAATCAAGCAAGCTGCATTGTGAATGCCTCCTACAAACCAGATGTTACCACACTTTCCTTTGAAGTTTTTCTTCATGGAATTGGAAAAAGCGGAGACAATGCCAATCCTAATAGATTTGACCTGAGTAATTCTAATCCGCTCAATCCTGAAAGACAATTCCTCGTTGAAGTATATAGTGTTGAGGGAGAAAATCCATTAGTAGCTCAAGTTGAGGGAACATTGTCATATAATGTTAATGATGGAGTCTTTAGAGGAACTATACAACTTCCAAACACTGTTCAATCAGGTAAATATAATGTCTTTGTTAAATCTCCTCAATATATTTTCAGACGTGTACCGCAAACATTAACAATCACCAAAGGAGAAAAAATTGTTGTACCCACTATCACTCTTGTCTCTGGAGATGTTGATGACAGTGATGAGCTTGATATTCTTGACTACAATATACTTGCTGGATGCTACTCAGATTTTGCACCAGCACCTTCCTGTACAGAAGATTTGAAAAAGAAAGCAGACCTTAGAGACGATGGACAAGTAAATCAGGAAGATGTTAATCTATTTCTAAGAGAACTTTCAGTACAACGCGGAGATCAGAGACCAAATCAACAATACCGATAATATGTTACATTTATTGTCATCAAATAAGAAGATCCTATTTTTTGCCCTTATAGGAATTATACTCATCAGCCTACCTCTGACTCTTTATCTCTTGCAAAAGCAACAAGAAACGCGAAGTCGAGCTGAATTAGCAACAACTCTTTCTTTTGACCCCCAGTCAACTAGCACCTCTCCTCTTCAAAAACAAGTGAATGATGTTTTTTCGTTGAATATGATCGTCACTCCTGGACAAAACCAAATATCACTTGTTAAATTCGAGATTATATACGATGCTACCAAAATTACAGCTTTAGGAACAAAAGGCTTTACCCCCAATACAACTGCATTTCCCGTAACTGTAGAAGGACCGTTTATCACTGAAGTAAATAACGTGGGTAAAATACAAGGTACTGTTTCTATTGGTTCAGATTATAATAAAGCAATTACCTCCCAAACAATAGTCGGATCAATAGAGTTTAAAGCAAAAGCCAGCACATCTACCCAGCCAACCCAACTTAGTTTTAGTACCACTACTCAAGTTCTTTCTCTTGGTACCAATGATCAAGCGAGTGAAAATGTACTTTCATCCACATCACCAGCATATATTACTATCTTACCAGCAGCAACTTCTTGTTCGTTTACGCCTTCTACTGCAGATATTATGATGATTGTCGATGTCTCAGGAAGCACTCTTGATAACCGCACTTCACAAAAAACAGCTATGAAGAATTTCGTTGATAGCGTAATCGCCAATAACAGCGTCAGTGGTCAGTACCGTATTGGTCTTATATCTTACGCATCAACTGCTAGACTCAATTTCTCTTTGCAGAATGGAACAGACTATACTGGGCTAAAAAGCGCTATTGATAATATGCCATTTATAGATAATGCCTCAGCAGGAGAAGCGGAAGCAGTCAGACTCTCAACAGATGAATTCACGAAATACGGAAGAAGTGGAGTAAGAAAAGCAGTAATTCTGCTTACAGATACAATTGATTCTTATACCAACAATGCAGCCAATGATGCCTACAGTACTCATAAAACCTCGTTTTATGTCTTAGCATATGACATCACCAACAGCACCATTCGTCGCATGCTCCAAGATCTAGCAAGTAGAACTGGTGGCACGTATCATGAGTATTCTGGAGCAGCAGGTCCATCTGAAAATCAACTGCTTCAAGATCTTGCATCAGACGTCACGTGTCCTACAGTTACGCCAACTACTCCTTCACCCACACCCACACCTACACCTATACCTGTTGCTCCCACTCTAACATTCACTGCTGCTCAGACAACTATTAACTATAATGGCTCAACTACTCTTACCTGGAGTTCTACAAATGCTACCTCCTGTACTGCCTCAGGAGGATGGAGCGGTACCAAAGCACTCAGTGGAACTGAGAGTACAGGTGCTCTTACCTCATCCAAAATTTATGCTCTAACATGCACAGGTCCAGGAGGAAGTGTTACAAAGTCTGTTACTGTGACTGTTACTCCTCTAGCAACACCTACACCTACTCGAACGCCGACTCCAACACCTACACCCATACCTACTAATACCCCAGTACCGACGAATACACCTATCCCGCAAGCAACCAAATTTAAATTTATCGTCTACCTACATGGGCTAGGAAATAGTGGAGATAATCGCAACCCAACAGCTCACTCACTCAGCAACAAAAATCCTATTCGACAACAGAGATCATTGGATATTGAGGTGCTCACCACGGGAGCAACACGCGAGATTATTCTTAAAAAGAGTTTCACAACTGGTCTGACATATAACGCAGCGCAGGGATATTTTGAGGGCATTGTAGATATGGGAACAACACTGCAATCAGGGATCTACAATATCAATATCCATACCTATCAATATCTTTGGAATTCTTTTGCAGGTGTTCAGATTACTGCAGGACAGACAAATACATTCCCATCAATTTCTCTAGTTACGGGTGATATTAATAATGATGATCAACTTGATATTCTTGACTACAATATACTTGCTGGATGCTACTCAGATTTTGCACCAGCTGTATCTTGCCCTTCAACAGTTGTCCCCTCAACACCCTTCCTCCTCAAAGATATGGCTGATCTCACGGATGATGGCAAGGTAAATCAGTTTGATTATAATCTCTTCCTTCGTGAGTACTCAGTACAAAATAGCAACCGTATTACACAATAAAAACAATGATAAGAACAGGATTTATCTCTACTCTTACGATTTTATTCATAACCGCTAGCTCTCTTATCCCTCTTATCTCAACTCCTTCCCTTAAGCCTCTAATTCAATCTGTTCTAGGTACCTCAACAAGCGTCTATGTAACAGGAAAAGTAATAGATATTCGTGGAGGTAATATCATGGGAGCTACTGTCTCAATGTCAAACTCTACTTACTCAACTACTCAATACACCACCTCAGCTGGATTTGCCTTTATCGTTCCTGGAAACGCTACATATACTCTGAGAGCAAGTAAGTCAGGTTTTAAACCCTCATCGATAAACGTTACGGTTGGCACAAAACCAGTAAGCAATATTGTATTAACTCTACAAGCATCCACTCCACCTCCAAGTTCCAATAATTCTTCTGGCAGCTCAAATACTTCCAACAGCGGCAAAACAGGATCAACGACTCAAAACAGTTCAGGGTCTCAGACTCAAAATCAATCCCAGTCTCGTACTATATCAGGAGCTGTCAATATAGTTGATTCTAGTGGAAATATAAAAGGACCCTATACTCAAGGTGCTAAGATCACAATTGATAATGGACAAGGAGGCGTAAAAACAATTACCACAGATAGTAGAGGTACTTTTACGTTTACGAGTAACGCTATTACTCCCAATCTCACTTACACCGTAACTCTTCAGCCTATCCCAGGATATACTATCGTCTCTCAAAATCCTCTCTCTCGTTCACTTCAGCCTGGAGTGCATACCACTGCCTACTTTAGAATAAAAGCCAATAATCAATCAGGCAGCTCCAACTCATCAAGCGAAACATCCAAAAGTAAAACCATCTCAGGACATGTATATCTTGCTAATGCCGCAGGAACGCCTTATACGTCCTATACTGGAGGTGCAAAAATCCGTATCACCAATACAGCAACAGGCAAAAGCGGATCAACGACAACAGATCAAAATGGATATTACATCTTTAACAACTTAGCTTCTGGAAAGCAAACCTACACAATCAGTCTCACTCTGCCAACTGGTTATACTGCTGTATCGGCTACATCATTTACCACAACAGTCAGTGATGGGAAAAACAGCGCAATTGATTTTATTATTAGAAAGGCTAACGATTCTTCTAATTCATCAATCACAAAAACTATCTCAGGACATATCTACACAGTAGATGCATCAGGAAAAGTCATAGGAACTTATGGTGGTGCAACTATTCATATTACCAATAATCAAGGAGGCACATCTGAGGATATTAAAGCAGATGGAGATGGATATTATATCTTTACCAGTAAGGCGAAAGGAACAGCTACCTACACTATTGAATTGAAGAAGATAGCCAATTTCACTATCGTCTCAGAACCAAAGTTCACAAAGACAGTAAATGAAGGTGATAACATAATTGTTAATTTCTCTGTAAGAAAAACAGAGTACAATGGAAATTCTAATACTACTCCGTTGAAAATTACGATGACGACCACAGTAGTCGATGAAAAAGGAAATAAGCTTCCTTTTATAAGTATAACTGCGTGTTCATCAACAGTTTCTGGTGACGGTACAAATGTTGAAAGCTGTATAAAAGGACAAACCAATAGTTCAGGATATGTAAATTTATCTGTTCCTTCTAATAGTAAACTAACTGTGAGTCTAGAAGGCATATATAATGGATCAAAGTATAGCGGAAAAGATATAGTCTATACCAAAGACTCCAATCGATCTGTGACACTTAAAGCTATAAAAGAGTCAAATGCCTTTGATATCTATGGATTTATCTGGTATGACAAAGATAATGATAAGTCAGCAGATGAGGTAGAGAATAATCACGATGGAGGATTTGACTTTGATGGGTTACGTTTATTCTTAAGAAAAGATGACAATAGCTACGGAAAAGAATTTAAGACTGTATGGATAAAGTCTGGACATGGTTACTTTCAGTTTTCAGGGCTTAAAGCAGGTCAATATACACTCACACTACAAGACATACCAAAAGGATATCAACTTATTACGCCATCAAAAGTAAATTTGACTGTTCCTCCAAATCAATATGTAAATTTTATAGTTCAAAAGACTTCAAACTCATCCTCGACTTCAGAAAAAAATGAAAGGAAGTACAAAATATCAGGCCATGTATATGTTGATACTAATAAAAACTTCCATTATGATTCCAAAGACGCAGTTGTTGCTGGTGTGGAGATTAGAGTGTTGCATGGTCCATCTGTAACTGCAGCCACAAAATCCATCTCAAATGGCAATGGTGAATATGCTCTTACCTATCTGCCTCCGGCGCTTTATACTCTCCAACTATCAAGTACTCTTGAAGGTTTTCAAGTAGCATCAAATTACGCTACCGTCAACCTACAAAACCAAAATGTAATTCTTAATTGGGAACTTAAAGAAACAACGACAAGTACTCCATCAAAAAATGCTACTATGTGGATTGATGGAAGAGTAACTATACGCACAAATGAAGGTAAAAAATCCTACAAAGGAGCAAAAATTTCTCTTACCTCTGCTAATGGCAAAACTCTTGTAGCCACAACGGATGATTCTGGGTACTATAAATTTAATAATTTAGGGGGAGGAAGATACACTGTTGAGTTTGCATCACCAAAAAATGCTGTTCTGGAATCAGAAAGAAAGGTTTATACCTTCTTGAGCTTTAGTCAACCAAATCAAGCTCTTTATTGGACAATTGCCTCTCTCCCCTCTCAAGGACAAAATCAAGCACCCGAGAATAATTCTCCTGCTATTGTACCCACCAAAAATAAAAAAATAGTCGCCAATGTGTGGATCATAAATGGAAAAGGACAAGCACAGCCATATCAAGAGGAATACGGCAGAATTACAATTCAGGCTTTTAATGACAATGGACAACACAGAACAGCAGAAAAGATAGGCAATGGGTCTTATGAAATAGTCCCGCTTGTTATGAATCATTATACAGTGAAAATAAAACTTCCTAATACTCTAACTCTTGCTTCTAACGACAACTTATCTGTTACATTTAGCGACTCTTCTAAAGAAGAATTCGTGGATTTTTATGTGAGGAAAAAATAATGCCTACTTGCAATAAGAAAAAACAACTTATTATAATGAGATAAGAGTATGTCTAAAAAAACACTTGCCCTAATAGTAATACTTCTCATCCTGACAATTATTCTTTTGGCTCTTGCCCTGTTTCAATCAGAGAAACCTTCTTCTCAACCATCTCCCAAAGTCATACAACAATCTCCATCACCAACAGAAAAACCAGTCGGGAATACAACACTTCGTTTGAGTCCAAATCCTGTTTACCCAACGACTGGCACCAACTCAGCAACAACAGTAACAGTTGAGATAGATACCGGAACTGATCGAGTAACAGGAGTACAGCTTGAGATTGCCTATGATCCAAGAGTTTTGACTAATATGGAGATTAAACCAGGTGATTTCTTCTCCAATCCTACTGTACTGCCTGTCGGAGGTGTAAATAATAGGACAGGAAGAATCACATTTGCACTCGCTCCCAGTAAAATTGGTGAATCCCGAACAGGAATGGGAACTGTTGCTATACTCACATTCATTCCTTCCACTAATGCAGGAGTTGAACAAACAAGAATTGAGATTCTTGAAAAATCAAAAGTATCCGTTCTTCCCCGTGATACCATCAAATCTGTTCTTCGCTCATTTGAAGGAACCACTGTCATTCTTTCCTCTTCATCTGCACGTTAATCTTTTACTTTTTTTACTAAATTATATACACTTGCCCTATGAATGATCCTGAAACATCGCAGATTTTGTTTGACGAGGCTAAGAATCTTGGTCTTAACCCACAATGGCTGACAGACTATGGACTCTTTTATATAAATATCGATAACACAATTCGCTTCGTATTCCATGGTATCTCCTATCTCAACTCGCAAATGAGCAGTTATCTTTGTCGCAACAAACATGCAACTCGAATAGTTCTTGATCTTTTTAGACTTCCCAATATCCCCTATGCATTGCCTGCAACAGATGCTGAGGCAATCTCTTTTTTAAAAAAACATAAACGAATCGTCGTTAAACCAACTGTTGGATCCCGTTCGGAAAATGTTCATCTTATTACCCAAAAGAGTCAACTGAAAAATATAGACCGTGCTTCCTCTATCTTTGAGAAATATATTGAGGGACGAGAATTTCGTTATTTGGTATTAAAAAATCAAGTAATTGCAGTTCATGAACGTATCTTTCCAGGTCTAATCAATGATCCAAAAATTGTCAAAAGAATATCCTATCCACCAAATAAATGGGAAAAAAAGTTAATTGAAATTTCTCTAAAAACCACCCAAGCTATTGGTACTCAATTTGCAGCAGTTGATTTTAAAATCGATAAAAAAGAAAACCCCTATATTCTGGAAGTTAATGCTGCACCCGGAATAAAATGGTTCCATAATCCTACTAAAGGCCCAAGCGTAAATGTTGCCAATTTGCTTCTTAAAGCAACAGTTGAGGAATTAAAGAATAAACACGTTATGCGATAGTACTTTGAGGGACTTCCTCTGCTACCCAATGAGTAGAATCTTGTGGACTTCGATGAATAAAAACACCTACCACAGGCGTGGATCCAACCATTGATTTAATAATCTCAACTGATCTTCGAATATCCTCTTTTTGCTGTTCATCATCAACAGGATTTCCAGCACATTCTGAGTGACCATGCACAATCACACCTTTTGCATGATGCTTGCCAATTGAAACATCAACAACCTTAAATTTAATTGCGTCTAACAGATCATGATCAGTAAAAGTAAGCTTACCTACAAGACCAGCCTCTGTAATAGTATCGGGATAACGCGCGCCAAATTTCTCTTGGCCAAAAGCTGTTGCTGCCTCTTGCACCCTCCCATCCATGCATCCTACTAGAGTAAAAAATGTCTCATTTGCATGCGCCATGTTCTAATTTGTAGCACAAACAATTACTCTTTTCAATCCCTTGCAAGCTGCTTATTTTGATGCTAGAATTGCTTTTTTAAATGGTAAAAGAGTTTTTTATAAAAGGCAGATTTGAACCTCAACTAGCTCCATTTTCGGATAGTCATATTTCGGACAGTCACATCTCAGAAAACATAAAGAATACTGAGGCTATAAAGGAAATTCCTCAAGAAATTACACCGGAAGTGATCATGAATGCAAATCAAAACACAGCAGTAGAAGAAAATCTTCGTATATACAACGAAAATCGCCGAAATCCCGATGGAGGTCTGGTATTGGATTGGAGCTGTATAGATGCACGAATTATTCGACCTCTTTCTTTAGAATCTTTGTACTATAACACCATTGCTAATGGTGGAAATCCTGAAAAAATACAACAAGCAGTAAATAGCCCTGTTACAAAATTTGCATTGGTTGTAGCACATGAACCCGGATGTGGCGGGAGAATGGCAAAAAGAGAGCAAATAGAAAAAGGCTTATTATTTACACAAAATGAAGGATTACATCGCTATATATCAGATGAAATTGACCATCCATCAGTAATTCAAGCTGGTGTGAAAGCAAAAGAACTCGCAAAGCTCACTTCCAAGCTAGTCGTTGCCATGGTGCACAACCATGAAGAGGGAACAAGAAGAGTCCTTGCAGTATTTAACCGAAATGATGGCGGATACACTTCATTGATAGATGATGAACTCTTCGAAAATCCTGCACTACAAAATACTTTAGATGATCATCTAATACCCTATCTCCCTCTGGAGGAACTCCCAGAAGAACTTCAACTATATTTAGATGAGTACGAGAATGCAAGAAAAGCACTACTCGAAGCCCATCCAAATGCCTATATTAAAATGAAAGATCATAACCCCCGCATAGGCAAAATTGCGACAGACTTAAGAGCAGCTGAGCTGTGGATTCCAGATCTTGCCCAACCAGGAGAGATTGTCCGATTTACCGTACCGCGCCGTAAAATACCTCGAATTAACGGTGATAAAAAAACGGTTCTCCATCCTCGCGATATAGAAATTATATTCGAACAGGCAGAGTATGTGATGACGCATTCTGTTGAAAGCCGTGAAGCAAATTCTGGTCCTTTCAAAGATACTGACACGTTTCTTATCTCTACACCTGATTTTGCTCTATCTCAAGAAATTGCTCTCAGACTTGCACAGCAACCATTCGCTCAACCATGGCTTAGTGACGAACGCAATAGAATTCTCGTAATTCAAAACAATGCAGGACGTGTGAGAAAAGTTGCTCAGATGCATTATACCTTCAAAGACAAAGATGTAGTCGCTTTTGAAGAAGTCTCACGAGCAGTGGCATAAGTCTATACGTGACATTCCTCAGCTGGTATAATTTCCTCATGCCTGCATTTATTGTGAATTTTGCACTTGCATATCTGCGCTTCTTCGCACGCAAAGCATTAAAAAAGCATCAACCAATTATTATCGGTATCGCAGGTTCAGTTGGTAAATCTTCAACCCGCAACGCAATTGAGGCAATATTAAAAGATTATTTCACAGTTAAATCAGTAGGCAACTCAGAGACAGGAATTCCTCTGGGAATTTTAGGCATGAAACCTAAAAGTTATACCAAACTTGAATGGTTAAAGATGCTTTTAATGTCTCCTTTTAGGCTGAATTACCTTAAGAGAACAAAATATTTAATTACTGAAATGGGAATTGATGATCCCTATCCTCCCAAAAATATGGAATATCTCTTAACAATTCTCAAACCTAATATTGCTATTTCCTTAAACGTATCTGCAACCCACACAATGCAGTTTGAAAAAGCACTTTCCCAAAAAGACAAATACCTCCCTGATCAAGAAAAATTTAATAAAGTTGTCCAAAAGATTGCCGAAGAAGACACAAAAATTATAACTAAATCAGAATGTAGTATTGGTATCTATAATGCAGATGATGAAGCAATTGTGGATGCTCTCCAAAAAAAGCGCAAGAATCTCCTCTCTACAGAGCTTTTTACTTTCGGGAGGAAGAATACTAATGACGTATCTTATGGCGAATATAATGTTTCACTAAATGGCACCCACATCAGTCTTTATCTAAAAGATTTAAGTAGCAAAAAACTTCATCACCTCAAATTATATTTCGCAAATATGATTCTTCCTAAGGAATATCAAGAAGTTTTCGCTGCTGCTCTTCTTGCGGCAATCCAAACAGGACTAACTCTTTCACAAATCAAAAACTCTCTTGAAAAAAACTTCACACTTCCCAAAGGGAGATCTAGCATCTTCAAGGGCATTCACAACAGCGTTATTATTGATTCAACATATAACGCATCACGACGAGCTGTGGAAGCTTTTCTTGATCTAGTTGATACTTTAAAAAAAGAGACAGATCGTCCGGTTGTTTTTCTCTTTGGAGATATGAGAGAGTTAGGAGACGAAGCATTACTAGAACATAAAGCTGTTGCCGAAAAATTAGTAGGGATTGTTGATAACTTATACCTTGTTGGACCGCTAACAAAGGAATATGTACTCCCTCACATAAAACGTGAGAAAAATAGTCTTCATGAAGTATGCTGGTTTGAAACAGCGCTCCAAGCAGGAGAATATATGCGAAAACATCTTCCACATAACGCTATCGTACTTGCAAAAGGATCACAGAATACCATCTTTCTTGAAGAGGCAATCAAAATGATTTTAGCGGATAAAAAGGACGCTCAAAATCTATGCAGACAAGATGAATACTGGAGCAATTTTAAAAAAATTTTTTTTGGTAGCAAGAATAATATCTCTCTTAAATAAACTAAATTCCCCCCTCACTACTTTCTTTTATCATAACTAATTAATCACACTACCAGAGGAGATTACCATAATCTCGGTGTGGGTACTGATGGAATCGAACCATCCACCTCTGTCTTATCAGGACAGCGTTCTAGCCGATGAACTAAGTACCCAATCTGAGTATCAGTGTACAGTAATAAAAACAAAAAACCTACAAGAGCTAGAAATTAAATCTCTAAACTTATGCTATTTTAGCAGATTTTGGAGTTGTTTGGGAAGCTTTGATTCATCAAACTCTCCTTTATCTAACCAAATTAGAGACTTAAGTAGTGTTTTTTGAATACTTTGAAGATCTAAAATGATTTGTAGCTTTTTCTCTGCTTCATCTGAATAAAAATTTTCTAAATTCATAAATTTTGATAACTTTTCTTGAATATCGTGATTAATAACTCGAAGTTGATAGAGAATCTTCTCCATTTTCTTAGAGGAAGATTTATTTGAGGCAGTAGGTTGTATTTTAGATATCAGCGGTTTTGAAGAATTTCTCATCTTTGGAAGATCCAGCCATTGACCCGCATGAAGCTCTATAGTTTTATCAAGTTCCGCCTCACTAAAACCTGTTTCATCTTCCTCTTTTATAAAGAAAATATTTTCACCTTGCTCCATAAGCTTTTATTTTTTCCTCTTTTATCTCTTCTTTACGTGCATACTCTATTTCTTGTTGGATAAAACCAAAAGTATGACGCACAATTCTCATACGGCCTCTTCTTCCTAATGCATATCGTAAAGCAACTGAAAGCATGTCAGAGGAACTTCTGAAATCTTTTTTCGCCGCAAGAGCTACCTTTTCTCCCCTTTTGATGGAATCTTTAATAGTCTGATTAATCTCTTTACTCGCCATAAACCTTTACTTTTTCTTGTTTATTCTATTTATGATGATAATCTGTCCGGCATCTACTGCTGCAAGTGTCAAAGCAGGAACAACAAGCGATGAAAGACCCGGTGTTACAGCTGCAATTGCTGCCACACCTAGAGCGCCAACAAGTGTTACCTTGTTCAAATTTTCATACCACTGAAGCGGTCTGCTGCGAACTTCTTGATTTGCCATATCTACTCCAACTTTGTATCTTTGATCTTAACACAGACATTAGGGAGGTTCAACCTCATTCTTTTATATTTGATTCTTTAAGAAGAGAGTATAAATACCTGCACTGAGAGGTATTCTCTTTAAGAAAATTCATTAGAGGAGAATATAAAATAAAAAGTAGATCTGTTTATTTGAGGCGCGAAGGGGACTTGCACCCCTGAATGGCTGTTCTGCAGACAGCTGTGTTAGCTACTTCACCACCGCGCCAGGATGTCGAATCGACTTTGAACCTTCTCTGGTTTATACTCTGATTTTAACAAATCTAAGTCTCTCAGTCTCAGATCAAATTAAGCTAAAAAACTTTGAGTATTTTCCGGATTACTCTACTACTCTTTGGCTTTATTCACTACTCACACACAGTTCAAAATTCACCGCAATTGTATCAAAGCTAGATTAATTAAGGCAAGCAAATATTTTTTGAAAACTGAAATAGGCAGTATATTTAATTATACGCAAGAAGGTGTAGCAAATAAAATACTAAAATGTATACAATATTCTTAAATATAAGAGATAGCCTATATGCCTATTCTTGCTGAAACATTGAAGAATAAATTTAACGGATTTCTTTATGGTAATTATTCTAATAATTTACCTTCAGATTACCCATCGGAACGCCTCAGATATATTAGAGATTATGGAAAAGTTGGAGTGAGGGAACTTACATCAATCATCTGTACAGATAGTTCCTACAATTTCTTTGCTCCTTACTTTGCTCTTAAACTGCTAGATTGCCAACCTGAACATCAACGTGACCTACTCTCTCAAATAATACAGACTTTTAGTACCGCAGGAGACTATAAAAATGTAAGTGAGGTTATAAAATCCTTCTTCCACACGAGACCTGAAATACCAACACTACCTGTTGCGCCTAATAAACTACGTCAGGTGATGGAAAGAGGTCCATCATATGTACAGGAATGCACAGCGCGTGTCGCACAAGAAGTAGAAGAAAGAGGTGAAACTCCAGTAATTCTTGGCTATGCTGGCTTTTTAGCTCTCAAGGACATTATTAATCGCCCAAGAATTTCAACAATACTTATTCTCTTTCCTGATAATCTTAAAAATAGCGAAAAAGTTAAAGGTTACGAGGTATTTCAAGATAGTGGTAGAAGGTCTATAAGTGATCTTAGGTCACAGAGTTTCACTTCAACGGATAAATTAGGATTAGTTGATAATACTATCTATACAGGAGAAACTATGAAACAAGCAAGAGATTTCATTAGACAATACAATCCAACTGCTCTAATCTCAGCTCACCCATTTTATATTACTCATCTCTCCTAATTATCCTAAGATCATCTCAATCAAAAAATCCCTCAATTTAAAAGAGGGATTTTCAAAAGATTTTATAAACCTTGACAACCAGAAAGTGGTAGGAAATTGCGAGAGTAGATTCTTCTATCTCTCAGTATCCTACTTCGCATAAGCTCTGCAGGATTCAGCGCTTTTGTCCAGAGTAAAAATACTTTGGACTAGGCTGATAGCGAGATAGAACAGGAGCTACTCACTCCTCCTGTTGCCGTATACACCTCCTGTCTCTGCCCCTCAATAAGAGTGCAGACAACATTTAGTGTCTTCCCCTTTCCTCCTCGATTTTGCAGTCATCGATAAAATCGAGACTAGCAAGTTTGATTTAGAAAGGAGGTGATCCATCCCCTGCTTCGGCAAGGGATACCTTGTTACGACTTAAGCCTCATCGCCGGATTCGGCCTCTCACCCTCGAAAGGATGATTCAGCCGCCCCCGACTTTGCTGCCTTGACGGGCGGTGTGTACAAGACCCGAGAACGTATTCACCGCGGCCTGCTGATCCACGATTACTACCTATTCCGACTTCATGGGGTCGGGTTGCAGACCCCAATCTGAACTGAGGCGAAATTTCAGTGATTAGCTTGCTGTTACCAGCTTGCAACACGTTGTTTTTCGCCATTGTAGGGTGTGTGTGACCCAGGGCATAAGGGCCATGCTGACTTGACGTCTTCCCCTCCTTCCTCTCTGTAAAAACAGAGCAGTTCCTAATGAACATCTAACATTAGGCGGGGGTTGCGCTCGTTTCCCCACTTAAGGGAACACCTCACGGCACGAGCTGACGACAGCCATGCAGCGCCTGTGCTACCATCCTTACGGATCTTTCCCTGTTTCCAAGGAAATAAAACGGTAGCATGTCAAGCCCTGGTAAGGTTCTTCGCTTTGTCTCGAATTAAACCACACGCTCCACAGGTTGTGCGGGTCCCCGTCAATTCCTTTGAGTTTTAGCCTTGCGGCCGTACTCCCCAGGCGGTCCGCTTAACGCGTTAGCTTACGCCCCCTCGTAATGAGAGAGCTAGCGGACATCGTTTACGGCTAGGACTACACAGGTCTCTAATCTGTTTCGCTCCCCTAGCTTTCGTGCCTCAGCGTCAGGAAAAGCCCAGATGCTTGCCTTCGCCATCGGTGTTCCAGTAGATATCAACGCATTTCACTGCTACACCTACTGTTCCAGCATCCCTGCCAATCCTCAATTCTTCCAGTATCTCTGCCAAAACCGAGGGTAAGCCTCGGGCTTTCAACAGAGACTTTGAAGAACGCCTACGCACACTTTACGCCCAATGAATCCGGATAACGCTTGCCTCCTACGTATTACCGAGACTTCTGGCACGTAGTTAGTAGAGGCTTATTCGCCAAGCTGTGAACGGCTTGGCAAAAGGAGTTTACAACCCGAAGGCCTTCTTCCTCCACGCGGCGTCGCTGCGTCAGGCTTTCGCCCATTGCGCAATATTCCCGGTTGCTGCCACCCGTAGGTGTACTGCCCGTGTCTCAGTGCAGTTGTGGCTGACCGACCTCTCAGTCCAGCTACCCGTCATCGCCTTGGTAGGCCATTACCCTACCAACTAGCTGATAGGACGCAGGCTCCTCCCTCAGCGGACCGTTAAGTCCTTTACCCATAAAGGGACTATCTCGAATTACCCCTCCTTTCGGAGAGCTATGCGAGACTCAGGGGTAGATTCCTACGCGTTACTCACCCGTCTGCCGCTAGTTCGGCCTTGCGGCCTCCCTCGCTCGACTTGCATGCCTAAGGCACGCCGCCAGCGTTCATCCTGAACCAGGATCAAATAAAAAAAAGAATTGGTTTTGAACAAAAAATAACAGGATATAAAACCTGTTAAAGGGAAGTCCAAAACCTATATATTCCCTACCACTTTCTGATTGTCAAAGATCTATGATTTACTTCTTGTTATACCACTAATAACTAGTGGCAAAGTTAAGAGGTAATAAATTGCTGTTGCAGTAAGACAAAAAAACTCGCCGAGGCGAGTTACTATTTCTCCTCTGGCAACAACAATCTACATGGTAGTAGTTATTATACCCGTATTTTGAGGTTTGTCAACCCCGTATAGGGTATATTCCAGTACTAATATGTAATGATAATGATGAAACATATATACCTAAGTTATCTTTACATGCATAAATTATCAATACACCCTTAATCTAGCAAGACATTTGCGACAACTTCATACGGTGTTTTTAGGTTGATTCCAAGGTGGGGTCTTTCATAGTTATACTCATGTAAC
>FWPU01007998.1_pt1 | contig 18588 bp, 23 predicted proteins | sample 2228361 | NCBI WGS metagenome assembly FWPU01 (sample SAMEA103939777, study PRJEB20133) | metagenome
AACAAGATAGGGGACTCGAAGTCCATACTCTTAATCGTCCTCCCTTTCAACCTCCAGCAATATACTTTTACCTTCCATATACCAAATCACTTTTATTTTACCCCAACTTCCCCATAACATACCAACACGATAAATGGATGTACAGATAAAAGTTGGGTTAAGTATTTTCCGGAAGGTTCAAATTGGGGAAGAAAAATTAGTAGTAGGTTTAGATATGAAATTTACACAGCACTTATTGAATACCTAAAAGAAAAATATAACTATTAAAAAATTGCTTTATGTAAAGAAGCAATTGAGATGCGGAAGATGCTTAAAATGGATTTTAAGGAAATTAAATGTAATTGTATATGGTAATAATATGAAGGTTTACAAAATTTATAGTGATGCTGGTTATTTGGGAGCAAGTTTAAAAAAGACCACATTACAGGAAAAATGTAAAATCCAATTTATATTGGAAAAATAAAACACAAAGGTAAATTATTTGATGGCGTTCATAAAGGAATTATCCCTGAAGCAATGTTTTTGAAGGTTCAGAGTTTAAGGAGAATTCAAATTAGACCTAAAACAAAAATAAAAAGACCCTTTTTGTTAGGTGGCTTATTGAAGTGCCAAAAATGCGATTCTATTATGACACCGTCTTATACTTTAAAGCAAGAGAAAAGTAGTAAAAGATACATTTATTATTATAGTTGTACCAAAACTTGTAAACACGATTGGCAAAGTTGCAGTATAAAATATGTAAATGCTAACAGTGTTGAAGAATTTATAACATCAAAATTAATCGAGATAAGCAGGGATAAATCAACCATTGAAAAACTTGTCAAAAGGATAAATCAGGATGAGGAACAGAGATTATCTCCTTTAAGAGAAAAAGAAAAGCATATATTGACAAGGATTGATGAACTTACTACTAAAATCAAGAAATTGGTTTCTTTTTTATCTGAATCAGATGACCGTCTATTCCCAACGGTAAGGAAGGATTTATCAGGATTAGAGCAAAAGAAAAAGATATTAGAATTTGATTTAGAGGGAGTGGGATTTTCAATTCAGGAAGAAATGAAGGAAAAATTTGAAGCAAAAATTGTTTTAGAGAATTTAAAGAATTTTGTTGAGCGACTTCAAGAAATTAAAGATGAAGGAAAACCTTATTTGTTTCAATACCTTATTAAAGACATAATTTAAGGTAAAGATGAAATAGGGGTTAATTTGTCTTACCTGCCAAATTTAAGAGCAAACCTGCTGAAACATCGCCAGAGTGGTGGAACTGTGAGGGCGACTGCTGGCGGAGAGAAAGTCACACCCTCTTTTGTCCTTTCCTATATAGGTTTGAAAAATCCTTCAAGATGGCTCCGGCGGAGGGTTTCGAACCCCCAACCTCGTGGTTAACAGCCACTTGCTCTGCCGTTGAGCTACGCCGGAATTATTTAATTATACCAAATTTTTTAAAAAAAATCAAAATTTATTTTACCCAAACAAAGGTTCTTTCCCATCGGGTCTTTGTAAAAAAGTTTACAAAAACAGAAAGAAAATCCATTGTCTTATCAACCATTGATTTATTTGGATCATATCTTGGTGCTTCATAAGACCAGTAAATAATCCATCCCCTTCCTGCAATATAATTTCTTGGAACAAAACCCCAAAATCGGGAATCATTTGAATTGTCCCTATTATCTCCTAAACAAAAATACATATTTTCTGGAACAATTGTTTCTGGAAGGTTATCTCTATACCTCACAAGTTCAGATAAAGAAGGATCTGGGGGAATTATATTTTCATCTAAAAACTGGGTATAAGGTTCATTTAATTCTTCTCCATTTACATAAACCTTTTTATTTATTATTTGAACCTTATCTCCCGGAAGGCCAATTGCTCTTTTTACAAAGAAAAATTTTGGATCCTTTGGATATTTAAAGACCACCACATCTCCCCTTTTTATTTCTTTAAAGGGAAAAATTGCTTTGAAAATCTTATTTCCCGGTTCCCTGAAGGAAAACTTATCTACAATTAAATGGTCTCCTACAAGAAGAGTTTTTACCATTGATTCTGTAGGTATCTTGTATGTTTGTAAGATAAAAATTTTTACAAAGGAAGCAAAAATTACAGCCACAGCAATGGCTTCATAGTATTCCCTAAACTTATCCTTTTTTTCCTTTTTCTTTTTTTCTTTTTTCTTGAAAAATTTCAAAAGGGAAAATTTTGTTTTTTCCTTTTCTTTAATATTTTTCTTTTTCATAAGCAAATATGATAACATATTTTTATGATTTCTGTTATAGTTCCTTTTTTTAATGAAGAGGAAAATGTCTTCCTTGTTTTAAAGGAATTGGATTATTTCTTGAGTTATTTGAATAAAGATTACGAAATCTTAGCAATTGATGATGGTTCAAAGGATGGTACCCTTAAGGTGCTTAAAGATTTAAAGAAAGAGCTTAAAAACTTAAGGGTTTTAATGGCAAAGGAAAATGGAGGCCAGTCCTCTGCTTTATGGGCTGGAATTTGTCATTCAAAAGGTGAAATAATAGTTACAATGGATGGGGATGGACAAAATTTGCCTGAAGATATTACTAAATTATTAGAAGGTCTGGAAAACTTTGATATGGTAATTGGTGTAAGGAAAGAAAGAAGGGATAATTTCTGGAAAAAATTTTCTTCAAAGATTGCTAATGGTTTTAGAAGGTTTGTTTTAAAAGATAAATTTCAAGATATTGGATGTGGTTTAAAAGCATTTAAAAGAAAAGTTTTAAAAGACCTGCCTCCTTTTAAAACAATTCATAGGTTTTTACCAATTTTAGTTCAATGGCAGGGTTATAAGATAAAGGAAATTGAAGTAAAGCATAGGGAAAGGTTTGGGGGAAAATCAAAGTATGGAACATATAAAAGATTAATTTTTGGTTTATGGGACTTGATTGGAATGTTTTGGCTTAAAAAAAGGATTATTAAATATTTTTTGGAGGAGATAAGTGATTAATAGATTTTGGCTTATAATTGGTTTTTTAGGGCAACTTATGTTTTTTTTAAGGTTTTTGGTTCAATGGTTTGTTTCAGAGAAAAGAAAAGAAAGTGTTGTGCCCATTTCTTTTTGGTATTTTTCCCTTTTAGGGGGGCTAATTTTGTTTTCTTATGCAATTTATAGGAAAGATCCCGTCTTTATTTTAGGTCAAAGTGCAGGGGTAATTGTTTACTTGAGAAATTTAATGTTGATTTATAAAAAGAGGAAAATTTTGGTATAATTTTTAATAATTTTTTAAAGGAGTTTTTATGGAATCTGTTGCTCAGGGAATTTTTTGTGGAAAGATTTTGAATGATTACCTTTACCCTTATCCTTCCTTAGAAGAAGAAGAAAGGGAAACGGTAAAGTTTTTATTAGATTCTTTTAGAAAGTTTGCAAAGGAATATATAAACCCCGAAAAAATTGATAAAGAAAAAAAGATTCCAGAAGAAATAATAAAAGGTTTAGGAGAAATGGGAATTTTGGGGATGACAATCCCTGAAGAATACGGGGGTTTTGGATTTTCAACTGCTCAATATTGTAGGGTAATGGAAGAAATGACAAGGGTTTGTGCTTCTACTGCAATCCTTGTAGGTGCCCATCAATCTATAGGTTATAAGGGAATTATTTTGGCTGGAACTGAAGATCAAAAGAAAAAATATCTGCCTCCCCTTGCTACGGGGGAAAAAATTGCTGCCTTTGCTTTAACTGAACCAGAGGCAGGTTCTGATGCTTCTGGTGTTAAAACTCAAGCAAAATATGACCCCGAGAAAAAAGGATATATTTTAAATGGTACAAAACAATGGATTACAAATGGAGGAATTGCAAATATAGTTACAACTTTGGCAAGAACTGGAGAAGATATTGGGCTTACTGCCTTTATTGTAAATACCTCATCTCCTGGTTTTTCTATTGGAAAGGAAGAAAAGAAATTGGGCCTCAAAGGGTCCTCAACTGCCCAACTTATATATGAAAACTTATTTGTTCCTGAAGAGGATATGTTAGGAAGAAAGGGAAGGGGTTTTTTAATCTTTATGCAAGTTTTGGATTCTGGCAGATTAGGCCTTGCTGCTTCTTGTTTGGGTGGATGTAAGGAGATGATAAAACAAGCCACTATTTTTGCAAATAATAGAAAACAATTTGGACAAAAGATTGGAGAATTTGAAATGGTTAGGAAAAAGTTTGGAAAGATGGCTTCCTATACTTATGGGGCAGAATCTATGGCATATTTTGCAGCAGGTCAAGTAGGAAAGGTTTTAAAGGACTATGCAATTGAATCAGCCCTTTGCAAATTTTACATAACTGAAATTTTATGGGATGTGATAAATGATGCATTACAAGTTGCTGGGGGAAATGGGTATATGGAAGAATATCCCTTTGAAAGATTCTTAAGGGATGCCAGAATTAATTTAATTTTTGAAGGAACAAATGAAGTTACAAGAATGTATGGATCTTCTACGGGGTTGAGAATTTTAAATAAATTTAAGGATTTTCCAAAGGAACGAGAAAAAATGGGGTGGGTTCCAGAGGAATTAAAAGAAGAAGGTGAAGAAATCTCAAGATTGGTATTTAAATTTGGAGAAAACAATAGAAAATTTATGGACAAGGTAGGGGCTGATGTAAGAAGTTATGAATATTTCTTAGAAAGAACAGCAAATTGTGCTGCTTCCCTTTATGGTTGCCTTACCTCTCTTTCCAGGGCAACAATTGAAGGGAAAGAAAAAAAGGAAAGTTATCTCTATTGCAAGACCTATTTATCCTTTGAAATCCCAAAAATAAAGGCAATTTTAGAAGATGATTTTACAAAAATAGATAGTTTATGTACAGAAATTTCTACAAATATTTATCAAAAGGAGGAATATCCTTTTGATAGATGGGAACTCAAATAAAATTCCTTCTCTTTCAGTAGTAATGCCTGCTTATAATGAAGAAGAGGGAATTGAAAAAGTTGTAAAGGAAAGTATAAATATTTTAAAGGAGATTTGCAAGGAGTTTGAATTAATCATTGTAAATGATGGTTCCCTTGATAGGACAGAAAAAATTTTGAAGGATTTAGAAAAGGAATGTCCAGAATTAAAAATTATATCCTATTACCCCAATAGGGGTTATGCAAGGGCTTTAAAGGAAGGTTTTGCAAGAGCAAATTACCCTTACATTTTTTATACAGATTCCGATGGACAATTTGATTTGCGGGAAATTAAAAATTATTTTCCCTTGATTTATGAAAATGATATGGTGGTGGGTTATAGAATAAAGAGGGAAGATCCCTTTTTAAGGAAGATTTCTTCTAAGTTTTATAATTTTATTCAAAGGATTTATTTAGGTATAAAAATAAAGGACATAAATTGTGCCTTTAAAATTTTTAAAAGCTCTTTTTTAAAGTCCATTCCAATAAATTCAGAAAATTTTTTAATAGATGCGGAATTTTTTTTAAGGGCAAAGCAAAACAAAGCTAAATTTGTGGAAGTTCCCGTAAGCCACAGGGCAAGATACAAGGGTTCTTCTACTGTTAAGTTTTCCACCATATTTCAAACTTTAAAGGGAATGGCAAAGTTAAAATGAAAATTTTTATAAAGTGGGCAATCTTAGCTTTTTCAATCTTTTTAGCAGAAAGGATCTTGCCTGGTATTGAAGCAAAAGATAAGGGCTGGTATGTATATGTTTTAATGGCTTTTGTTTTGGCCCTATTAAATTTGATTTTAAAACCCCTATTAAAGCTTATTTCTTGTCCTCTTTTGGTTTTAACCTTAGGTCTTTTTTCCCTTATAATAAATGCCATAATTTTTTATTTAACATCCTATATCTCAAATAAGATATTTGGGATTGAATTTTTTATTAGGAGTTTTTTAGATTGTATTTTAGCTGGTTTATTGGTAAGTATTTTTAATATGATTTTATCCTTTATTTATAAAGAATCAAAAGATTGAAATTTTGGAAATTAGTTTTTCTAATAATTTTTAATTAAAAAAGTAAAGTAAAGTAAGTTATGGATTTCAAACTTTTCAGGAATTTTTTCTAATATTTCCATTGCAAGGGGATCTCCCCTTGTCCATAATACAAGGATTTCTTCTTCAGATTTCACTACATTTTCTAAAAACCAATTAAAATCTTCTTCTTTAAGTTTTTCATAATAATACCAGCCAGGATGTTCATTTTGAGAAATGGGAAAGGTTAAAATTTCATTTTTAAGCCCTTCTTTTTCTATTAAATAGCTTAAACTTAATTTCCAATAACCAATTACTATAACCTTTGTATGGGGTTTTAAAATTTTGACAATCTCTAAAATTTCCCTTTTAAATTCAAAGGGTTTTGAAAGGGAAATTAAAATTATTAATGTAGAAAAGATCAAAGTTATGGAATAAAGGAAAGATAAAATTTTTGCTCCCCTTTTATTTGTTAAATAAAAGGAAAAACAAAATATAATAAAGGGGATAAAAAAGAATATTTCTGTTCGAGAAGGAAAGTAAATATTTATGAAAAAAAGGGAAACTAAAGTTATGAATAAAAAATTTAAAAAGAAAGCATAGATGAAGGGTTTTAATTTTTTTTCTTTAAGCCCATAAAAAATTATTATTAAATTTAAGATAGAAAAGATTAAAGGGAAAAATAGGGGAGAAAAATTATAAATGTAATTTTCAAAGGTATTGGGTCCTAAATTTGAAAAGAAGTTTAAAAAATTTTGAAGTTTTAGTTGATCACTCATCCAATATATTGATTCCTTGGGTTGCTCTTTAATAAAAAAAAATATTGGTGTGTATAAAAAAATTGAAAATAAAATCGAATATAAAATTTTCCTTTCCCTATAAAAAAAGAAGGCAAAGAAAAGAAAACCAGTAAAAAGAAAAGAAAGGTTATGGGTGTAAAAGGTTAATGTCAAAAATAGGGTAAGGTAAAAAATTCTTCTCCTTGTGAATAGTTCATAAAATAACAAAGTGGAGAGGAAAATTATTAGGGAATAATTCCTGGCTTCAGCAGAATAGTATAGGGAGAGGGGAAATAAATAAAAAAAGTAAAAGGGTATTTTTTTGCCAAAAACACTTATAAAAATTTTTGAAATAAAAATTCCTGAAAGGAATATAAAGATTGAAGAAAAGAATCTTTGAAAAAAAATTGAGTGTCCAAAGGGTAAGGTTAAAAAATGGATTAAAAGATAGTATAAGGGAGGACCACTATCTTTTTTTAATTCTGAGATTATTTTTAAGGGATTTTTTTTTGTTATATAATTTGTGTAAAGTTCATCATGCCAGGGTTCCTTTATTAAGGATAAAATAATAAAAAGGAAAAAAAACAAAGAAAGGAAGATATAATCTCTTATTTTTTTAAAATCAAATTCCATTATTTAAAATTATTTTAATAGTTTTTTTAAAGGAGTTCAACCCTTTTTTGAGTTTTTGGAAAATATAAAATAAAATTAGTTCCCTTTCCGTAATCACTTATTACTTCTATTTTTCCCTTGTGTACCTCCATTATATGCTTTGAAATTGAAAGCCCTAAACCAAAACCTGACCTTTCCTTTGTCCTTCCCTCCTCTCCCACAAAAAACCTTTCAAAGATGTGGATTAAATCCCTTTCTTTAATACCAATGCCCGTATCAGAAATTTCTACTTTTAAAAACCCCTCTTCTTCATAAACTTTGACCCTTATCTCTCCTCTATCTGTAAACTTATAGGCATTATCTAAAAGGTTTGAAAATAACTTTTCTAAAAAGGGCTCATAACCTAAGATTTCCCCATATGTATTTAAAATTTCTAATTTTAATGCAACCCCTTTACCTTCTATTAAAGATTTATAATTTTCTAATGTCTTTTTTAATATCTTTATTAAATCTACTTTTTCTAATTTAATAACCCCCTTTGCTTCTTCAATTGAAGATAATTTTAACATTTCTTCTGTGAGTTTTTTAAGTTTTTCCACTTGCCCCCTAATTTTCTCTATTTTTTCATCTCCCTTTAATTCCTCTTCAACCATTTCCAAATAACCCCCAATTACTGTTAAAGGTGTCTTTATTTCATGGGAAATATTTTCAACAATTTCTTTTTTTACTCTTGTCATTTCTTTATAATAAGTTATATCATAAAATAAGATTAAGGATTCCTCCAAATCTCCTATATATTTTGCAGTAATTAAAAAATATTTTTTATCTATTTTTATTTCTTCCTTTAAATTAACCTTTTCCTTTATATGACTTTCTAAAAACTCTAATAAACTTAAATCAGTAAATAAATTCCAGTAATATGTTTCCCCTGTTAAGGGGTGGGGAAAAAATTCTAAAAAAGCTTTGTTGGCATTTAATACCATTCCCCTTTTATCTAAAATTAAAATTCCCTCTTTTAAATTTTCAAAAAATATTTGAACTTCTTCTTTTTCCTTTTTTTCTAAATAAAACAAATTTTGCAATTCTTCTGCTGTTTGATTTAAGATTTTTGTCAACTCTTTCAATTCCCGGGGTTTTTTCAAATAAATTCTTTTTTCAAAGTTTCCCTTGGAAAGGTTTAAAAGAAAAATATAAATTTCATTTAATCCCCTTGAAAAGTTATAGGAAATTAAATATGCAAAAAATAAAGAAATTATCAAAACTATACAGACAACAATAAAGGATTTATAAAAAATATCGGCATATATGCCTGAAAAAGTTTCCGTAAAAAAACTTATTCTTAATATAGTTTTTTCCTTTTCCCCATCCATTAAAAAAGCATAATGATACATATTTTTCCCAAAGGTTTGGCTATATCTTTTAAAAATCTTTGGTTCACCAAAAATTGCTGCCTGGACCTCTTCCCTTTGTTTTTGATTTTCCATTTTAGTGTGACCCTTGTGGGAATCTGCTAAAACTGTCCCATCCATTGAAATAAGGGTGATCCTTAAATTTAAATCTTTTCCAATTTTCTTTAATCTTTCTTGTAAGTTATTTTCTTCATATACGAGTCTTATGAAAGATAATTTTAGAGCTTTTGTTATTTGAACAATCCTTTCTTCAATTTCTTTTTCAATCCTTTTTTCGATTATGAAAAAAGCAAGGAGAAAAATAAGGGAAATGGAAAATAAAAGGATGAAAAGATATGTAAAAATTATTTTATAAAAAAAACTTTTCATTCTTCAAAAGTATAACCTACTCCTCTTATATTTTTTATAAATTTTCCTGCTTCCTTTAGTTTTTCCCTTAAATTTTTAATGTGCACATCAATTGTCCTTTCGTATATATCTTTTTCAAGTCCCCAAAGATTTTCAATAATTTTTTCCCTGGGAAATACATTTCCCTTTTTTGAAACTAATAGGTAAAGAATTTTAAATTCTGTATTGGTAAGGGATATTTCATAATTATTATAAAAAACTTTAAATTTTTCTGGATCAATTTTCAATCCACAAGAGAGTTCCAGGGGTTGCATCTCTTCCTTTTTTTCTTTTCTTTTTAAAACCACTTTTATCCTAGCCAAGAGTTCTCTTAAAGAAAAAGGTTTGCATATATAGTCATCGGCACCTATCTCCAGACCTACCACCCTATCCATTTCCTCTGTCTTTGCAGATATTATTATTATAGGTATTTTTTCGTACTCCTCTTTGGATTTTAAATATTTACAAACCTCAACCCCATCTGCATCAGGAAGCATTAAATCCAATAAAATTAAATCTGGTTTTTCCTTTCTTAAAAATACATATAAAGATTCTGCATTTGAAAAGATCTCTAAGGAAAATTTATTTTTTTCTAAATATTCTTTAAGCATTCTTTGGATTTCCTTATCATCTTCTAAAAGAAAAATCCTATTCATATATTTTCACTATGCCTTAAAACTTTACCTTCTACATAATAAACTGTTTGCTCACATATGTTTGTAGAATGGTCTGCAATTCTTTCCAAGTACTTTGAAATAAAAGTTATTTTTGTTGCCCTTTGGATTAAAGTGGGGTCTTGGACCATAAAAAACAAAAGTTCATTATAAATTTGAACAACCAAATTATCAACTAAATCATCTCTTGATATTATCTCCTTTGCAAGTTTTGAGTCCTTTTCAATAAATGCCTTTATGCTATCCTTTACCATCCCTTGGACTATGGAACACATCCTTGGAATATCTATGTAAGGCTTTATTTGGGGTTCCTTGTTTAATTCAATTGCCCTCTCTGCTATGTCCACAGCCAAATCTCCCATCCTTTCTAAGTCAGTATTAATTTTCATTGCAGTTGTAATAAATCTTAAATCCGATGCCTTTGGCTGATAGAGGGCAATATAATTTATGCATAAATCATCGATTTCATTTTCCATAGCATTTACTTGAGCATCTTCATTTATAACCTTTTCAGCCAAATTTGAATCCCTATTGATTAGGGAATATATTGCATTTTCAATAGCTTTTGAAACCATTAGAGCTTGTTTTAAAAGTTTTTCATTTAAAATTTGTATTTTTTCTTCAATTAAATACATAAAATCTCCTTATCCAAATCTACCCGTGAGATAATCTTCTGTAAGTTTTTCCTTAGGATTTGTAAAAATAATTTTTGTTTCATCATATTCTATTAACTTTCCTAAATAAAGGAAAGCAGTAAAATCAGAGACCCTTGCTGCTTGTTGCATATTATGGGTAACTATAACCACAGTATAATCCTTCTTTAATTCTACCATAAGTTCTTCCACTTTTGCAGAACCTATGGGGTCTAAAGCAGAACAGGGTTCATCAAATAATAAGACCTCTGGTTTTAAGGCAATTGCCCTTGCAATGCAAAGGCGTTGTTGCTGTCCCCCTGATAAATTTGTTGCTGGTTTATATAAATCATCCTTCACTTCATTCCATAATGCTCCCTTCTTTAAACTTTCAATTATTATTTGTTCAATTTGATTTTTCTTAAAATTATTTACTTTTAAACCATAGGCAATGTTTTCATAAATTGATTTTGGAAAGGGATTTGGTTTTTGAAAAACCATTCCTACTTTTCTTCTCAAACCAATTACATCATAGTTCTTATCATAGATGTTTTTTCCTTGGAATATGATTTCCCCTTCTAATTTAAAATTTGATATTAAATCATTCATCCTATTCAAACACCTGATAAGAGTACTTTTTCCACAACCAGAGGGACCAATTATGGCAGTTATGAAATTTTTATAAATTGGAAAGGTTATCCCATCCAAAACAATTTTATTATCATAGTATGCCTTTAAATTTAAAATATTTATAATTTCTTCCAATTCTTACTCCTTTAACCTTTTTTGATATTTCAATCTCAAATAAATAGCAATTCCATTAAGCAAGAATACAATAAAAAGTAAAACAATTATAGCACTTGCAGCTTTTAATTGAAATGCCCTTTGGGGTCTTGAAACCCAGTTAAATATTTGGATTGGTAGTGTTGTAAAGGGATCCATAAAACCTTTAAATGTTAAAAAGGGAAATTCACTTTTTATTGGCATTGAAGGTAGAAAAGCAATGTAAGTTAAAGCACCAATTGTAATGAGGGGGGCTGTCTCGCCAATTGCCCTTGAAATACCTAAAATTATTCCCGTTAAAATATTTGGAAAAGCCACAGGAAGAACTTGATTTACTATGGTTTTCCATTTTGTAGCACCTAAGGCATAGGATGCCTCCCTTATGGAAAAGGGAACTGCTTTTAACGCTTCCCTTGTAGTCAAAATGATCATTGGCAAAATTAAAAGTGCCAGGGTTAAAGAACCAGTTATTATGCTCCTTCCAAGTCCAAAGGTCCTTGCAAAAATTCCCAAACCCAAGAGCCCAAAGATAATTGAAGGAACTGCTGCCAAATTTGCAATATTTATTTCAAGTATATTTGAAAAGATATTTTTCCTGCCATACTCTTCCAGATAAATTCCAGCTCCAACCCCTATGGGAATTGAAACAGTTGCAGTTCCAAACATCACCCATAGAGTTCCTACCCAAGAAGAAAGGATTCCTGCCTTTTCAGGATGTCTTGAAGGAAAAGATGTAAGAAAGGAAAAGGAAATTCCAGAAAAACCTTTAAAGAAAATATCCAAGACCAAAAATAGCAACAAAGAAAAACTCAAAATCACAAAAAAAAGGGCAAGTATTAAAAGCATCTTATCAAATATAATTTTTTTATTTACCATATTTTTTCTCAAAACTCTTTCTTAAATGAAAACTTAACAAATTAAAGAAAAATGTAACTAAAAAAAGGACCATCCCACAGACAAAGATTGTCTTATATTCTATGCTTCCCACAGGGGTATCTCCTAAGGAGACTTGAACAATGTAAGCAGTTATTGTTTCCACAGATTCTAAGGGATTTAGAGTTAAATTTGGCATCTGCCCTGCTGCAATTGCTACAACCATTGTCTCACCAATTGCCCTTGAAAGTCCTAAGATTACAGCAGAGGCAATTCCCGAAAAGGCAGCAGGAAATACGATTTTCAAAGAAACTTCATACCTGGAAGAACCCAGGGCATAAGCCCCTTCTCTCAAAGTTTGGGGAACTGCATTTAAAGCATCATCTGACAAAGAAGCAATTATTGGTATTATCATAAATCCCATTACAATTCCTGCAGAGAGTGCATTAAAAGTTGAAATGGTTGGAAAAAATTTTTGCAAAATTGGAGTAATTGTAAGGAGTGCAAAATACCCATAGACAACCGTTGGAACACCTGCCAAAAGCTCTAAGAAGGGCTTTAATGTCTTTCTTAAATTTTGTGGTGCATATTCAGATAAGAAAACTGCTATAACCAATCCAAAGGGAACTGCAATTGAAAGGGCTATACCAGAAGTTAAAAAAGTTCCAAAAAGAAGAGGAAGTATCCCAAAATGTTTTTCTGCAAATAAGGGAGTCCACTTTGTATCAAATATAAAACTTTTAAGGGATACTTCCTCAAAAAATTCTACTGTTTCAAATAAAAGCACTCCTATAATGCCAATTGTTACTAAAATGGTGATGTAGGCAAAAAACTTAATTATATTTTCATATACCTTTTCTTTTAAATACATCACTTTTCTATTTTAAGCAATTCTTCCAAGGTCATTCCAACTTCTGGTTTTCCGCCAAATAAAGTCCCTGTCATTTGTTTTTTAAATCTTTCCTTTGCAAGCTTATAGACCTCATCTGGTAAGGGTATGTAACCAACTTCCTTTGAATAAAGGGATGCATTACTCAAATAATATTCCACAAACTTTTTAACTTCCTCTTTTTTGATTGAATTTTTACTTACATAAATAAACAAGGGCCTTGATAGGGGTTTGTATACTCCATTTCTCACATTTTCAAGAGTTGGAAGGACTGGTTCTTTTCCATTGTGAACTGGAACTAATTTTATTTTATCCTTATTTTCTTCATAATAGGCAACTCCAAAATACCCAAGACCACCCTCTGAGTTTGCAACTCCAATGACAAGGACATTGTCATCTTCTGAAGGTGTATAATCAGTTCTGGAGGCTCCACCTTTTCCACAAATTGCTTCTGTGAAATAATCAAAGGTTCCAGAGTCAGCCCCAGGTGCATAAAGGGATAATGGCTTTGAAGGATAGCTTGAATTTACATCCTTCCAATTTTTAATCTTTCCTTCTGCTTCTGGGCACCAAATCTTTTTCAACTCCTCCACAGTAAAATATTTTACCCAATTATTCTTCTTATTTACAACCACTGCAAGCCCATCAAAAGCAACGGGTAGTTCAACATATTCTATTCCATTTTTTTTGCAAAGTTCTATTTCTGATTGCTTTATGGGTCTTGAAGCATCAGAGATATCTATCTCTCCAATGCAAAATTTTTTAAATCCACCACCAGTTCCTGAAATTCCAACTGTAACCTTTGTACCCTTTTCAATCTTTTGAAATTCTTCTGCAACTGCTTCTGTTATGGGATAGACAGTAGAAGAACCATCAATGTTTATCAATTTTTGTCCAAAAACAATACTTGATAAGAATAAAACAATTAAAATAAAAAACTTTTTCATAAGTCCTCCTTATATTATAATTTAATTTATTGAGACCAACTATAATAAAAAGTTATTTTCCCATAAAAATCATCATCTGGAGTAGTCCCATTGTGTTCTTCATATTTTACAAAAGTCAAATTTGGAATGATACTTAAATTTTTCATCACTTTAAAATCTATACCAAAGAGGTAAAAGAAGAAGGGGTGGTCTTTATCAAAGGGAGTATAACTTTGGCTTCCAATTCCTGGGTTTGGATCCATACTTTTGTCAACTCTTAAAAGCATTGTAGTTTTAGTAGATAAATTTAAGTTGAAAAAAATGGATGCAACATCATTTGTCAGGTCCTCTTTTCCCGCCCCTTGACCTTTATTATATTTATAATATTGAAGTCCAAATGTAAATTTTTCTTTCTTTATCCCAAGAAATCCTTGAAGCATATTGCTATCTGTATTGTTATCCCCTTGAGCATAGTCACCATAAATTTCAAAGGAAAAAGGACCTGAAGAGTAAAGAAGAGAAAGATATACTTTCTTTTCTTCATTTACTTCGGATTTGTTCCCCTCACCATTCCCTAAGAATAAATGATAAGAAAAGTTTTTTGAGAATTTCCCTTTTAGGGCTATTCCAAAATCTCTGGAAGAGGAATGTTTGTAAAGATCTGCCGGGGTCTTTTCAACACTTCTATAGCCCCAAAAACTTTCAAGGTATTCCCAGGTAGGAGAAGGAGAGATTCCAAAGAGAGCTTTATGGTCTTTCATTTTCATAGAAAGGTATGCATCCTTTACATAAGGTTTTAAAGTGTCCTTGGTCTTAAAATCCCCTGGGCTGTTAAATTCAAGGCGCAATCTTGCAGAAAGCTGATCAGACAATTTGTGGTCATAAGTAAAATAAATCCTTCTGAACCAGAAACCGTTTTGGCCATCTACATTTTCATCCCTGTGCTCTAAAACGGTGTAGTAATCCCCAAACATATAGCCGGAGATTTTCCCTTGGGAAAATAGAGCAAAGGGAAGTAAAAAGAAAAAAACAAAAAACAACCTTTTGAAACTCATAAAACCTCCTTAAATTTTTTTGAAGAAATTTTTTCTTCATAAACAATTTATGCTTAAAAACTTAATTTTTAATTAAAGGATTGTTAATTTTTTGTTAAGATATATTTCTAATATGTCTTTGTAACTTTAAATACAAAACAAAAATACAACTTAAAATTCAGCAGTTAGCATTTGGTATATAGGAGTTAGGTATTAAAATTTTAAACCCTAAAGGCTATATACCAAATGCTATTTAATTATGAGGGACTTAATTGGCATCTTTTATATTTTTGACATTATATTTTTAAAACCAAAAGGCAACTGAAGTTTTTAATTGTCTTAATAAATTTTTAGAATTTCTTTTGCTGAAGAACTATTCATTTTATCCTTTTGATTGGAATTTTACCTCCTTTTAAGGAAAAAATTTACAATCAAAGCTTTAAGATTTTAAAGTTGCAACGACAAGTGCTATTGATAATTTTGAAAACATAATTACAATATAGTATTATGGACCAGTGGGATTTTAGGGAAAATGTAAGATTGTCAGGTCTATGGCAGAACAGAATTGCGGTAAAATTTTCTTACAATCCTAATTTTATGCAAAAGTTTAAATCAATTCTAGGTTATAAATGGCATCCTCAAGGAAAATATTGCCTGCCCGCCTCACAGCATTTGGAAGTATATCCGAACTTAGCGCGATATGAGCAAGTTATACGCCATTAGTTGGCAAAATAAATAAGGAGATATTATGACAAAGCACAAGTTGATAGTCGGTAATTGCATGAGTATGCAAGAGATTCCTGATGAGAGTGTTCATTTAATGTTGACATCACCACCTTATTTTAATGCTCCTTTTGATTACAAAGGATTATTTAAAGATTATGACCAATACTTAGATCTCTTAAAAAAGGTTGCTCAAGAAGTATTTAGAGTGCTTCAAGAAGGCAGAATTGCTGTATTAAATATTGATGACATGCTTGTAGATGGTGAAAAATTTCCAATTGTAGCTGATGCTATAAAGATATTCCAAAATGCTGGTTTTAGATATAGAGATAGGATTATATGAAAAACCTGATGGCTATTTAAGGATAAGTAGAAGAAGTAGTGTTCTTCTACAGAACCCTTATCCGATGTATTTTTATCCTGATAATCTTTTAGAGAGTATAATAATATTTCAAAAAGGCAAGTTTGATTATCGTTCAAATCCAAAAGAGGTAAGGGAAGCATCAAAAATAGATATAAAAGAATTCATTGATAATAAATGGTATATGACACTCTGGGATATGGTTAATGTCTTGCCTAGTTCATTATTAGAAAAAGAGATTGCTGCCTACCCAGAAGAATTACCTTACAGAATTATAAAACTATTTTCTTATAAAGGAGAGACAGTTTTAGAACCGTTTGTAGGAAGTGGAACTACTATGAATGTAGCTAGACAACATGGAAGAAACAGTATTGGAACAGAGATTAAAAAATCTTTAATTCCTATAATTAAGAAAAAACTGGGGTTTGAAGGTCAATTATCTATTGATGGTCAAAATGATACTTTTGAAGTAATAATAAGGGAAGATGTCAAATATGGATGTATCAGCTAAGATAATGGGTGTAAAATATACTCCTTTTTTATGTTGTTCAATGAATCAATATAACTTATCCAAGATTGATTCCGCTTTTGATAAAGATGCCTCATTTATTTTAAATATTCAAAAGGACAAACAAGTTGGATTAAGCTTGTGGGTGTCTCCAAAGAGAACAAGATCGTATACCTATGCACGAGTTTATGACACTTTAAATTTTCATGGTAAAAAAATAACAATAATTCCTATTTTAAAAGATGAGGGAAAAGAAGGAGATAGAGATTTTTTACAGCGGGATACTATTTCTTTAATTAGTTTATTGGGTGTTTATGTGATTATTTGTTATTATAAAAGCGCTGAAAGACGTTTAAGATAGAGGCATAAAATAACAAATCAAAGATTTGATCTTCAATATATTGAAGAGGAACTAAATAATATTTTATTACACCAATCGGATGATTTACATTGGAATCTTGCTCAGATTGAGAAAATTGGTGAGATTGCTCAGATAGCCTTGAACTCATACAAAAAAATTTCAAAGATGCTTGGTGTTGAAAGGCATTAAGAAGAGTCAGCCAGAAAAAGAATTGATGAACTCCTCAAGGGTAAAGAGGTTTTTATAACTCTTTCAAGAGAGTTAACTAAGAAAGCTCAGGACAGGGAATCTATAACAATCCAACCTAAAGAAAGGTTAACAGGCACTAAAGCTACTCTTACAATTAAAAATTATTTAGGAGGGTATTATTTCTTTACTTGTGATGAAGTTAGTATTGAAAAAAGAATTATCTATTTAATCGAGAATAAACATAGTAAGCGAAGTGCTATTCCATCATTAGAAGATATAAAAGATGGTTTAGTAAAAAAGATTTTATACACAAATCTAAAAGAAGTAAAAATTGGGACTACTGAATACACTCCTGTGCAAATATTAAAACTTACAACAGACTCAAGGTTTTCAAGCAGCAGGTTGAGAAAATCTCAAATTGATCGTTTACACCTTCTCAAAAAAGAAGCAAAAGAAAATGGTTTTCAAGTAATGATTAACGATACAAATTTAGAGGCAATTAGTCTATAACCAAAGGCGACCAACATCACCTAACACAGCATAAAAGGTTCGTCTTGCTATTCAGCGGCACTCACCCAAATTTTTGTTCCGCAAAAACTTCTTTTATGCTGGAGCCGTTATATGAAATTGCTCTTAATTATAAATCGGAGCCTGTGCTATGGCTATATATGGGTCTATCAACAGGGGTGTTTGAATGTGGCGCTACCTTAGCCTTCACCTATTTCATAAAAAAATTACGCCATGCCAGTTGGAAAGAGACTGTAGGATTTGGTGCGGGCTTTGGAGCCGTGGAGGCCTTTCTGGTCTGACTTGGAACCTTTCTTTGGATTCTACTTCTTATTTTATTCCCTGAAATTCAAAAAAGACCCCCCTCTGAGTATAAGTTTCTTATTACCGAACCCGATTCACTTCTGGCTATTCCCGTTGGTATTTTAGAAAGAGTTACAGCTATTTTCATACATACATTTTCATCCGTACTTATCATCTATGCTGTGCTGAGTAGAAAGTGGGGGTGGTTTTAGGGTTCTTTTTTTTTAAAACTGCTGTTGAGGCAATAGCGAGTTTCGTTTATGTCACATATGGAATTGAAAATCTCACAACGCTTGGAATATGGGTGTTGGAGATTGTCTTTTGGCCCCTTGGTATTGTTGGAGCTTGGGAGGTGTGGCTATTTCAACAGAGATGGGGAAATATGGAATTTTTTCACAAGGGTAGAAATACAGAAAATACAGGCAATTTTCCATAGCAGCATGTTTACAGTTCAGTAATTTCAGCCTCATCAAGTGCCTTTAGCATTTCTAAGACACGCGGAACGTTATCTCATGGTTACCAATTTTCTTCTGAAATCATTGTAAAATAAGGACTTTATTTTAAATTTAGCACAATACCGCTTGGGGATTTCATTTCCAACCCCTTAAATTTTTATTAAATTTTAAAATTTTTTATTTTAGCCCAAGTTTCGCAAAAGGGTATTTTGGAAGAAATTTAAAATTAAATTCACCCTATTTTACCCTTAATTTATTATGTTTTTCCTTTTA
>FWPU01005247.1_pt1 | contig 18583 bp, 14 predicted proteins | sample 2228361 | NCBI WGS metagenome assembly FWPU01 (sample SAMEA103939777, study PRJEB20133) | metagenome
GCCTGCGCCAGCGCCCACGGTAGCGTGTCGGCCGATGCGGGAAGCATCAGGCTCGCGCCGAGCAGCGAGACCCCCGCTCCGGCCGCGAATATGTGCGCCGCATGCCCCATACCCGACATGACCCCAACTACCTTGTCGGCGCGGACTGATCCGCCCGCTACGCCCCCTCAAGGTGAATAGCGGGCTTCTACCTGCGGATGAACCAAAATGCGAAATAATATCCACAGAATTAGTTAATGCTGCTTTGTTCTTCGCGTGCCGAGTACCGTTCTACAATAGATCATGAAAAAGACTTGCCGTAGATATGCGGAAGATTCGGGCGGGAGGCGAGACAAATACAATAAATGGCCCGGATCTACTGATCCTTTGGACTATTGCGATTGATCGAATTTTTTGCCGCACCTGGCGCGGCGTTCCGGTTCATGTGGCTCTCGAGCTGCGGCAGGAATTTCCATAGATCGCGATTGAGCTGCTTCATCTTCATGAAGGTGTCGAGCAGCTCCTTGATACGCCGGTCGTCCATCTTGCGCAGCGTGCCGAGCTGAAGGCGGTCCTTAAATTCCTGTATTCGCAACGTATAGGTGTGCGTGATCTCGCCGCGCTCGTTGATCGAATAGGTGCAATGATTGAATTCGTTACGAATCTTGGTGGTGTCGTTGAAGCGCTTGATGAGACTGTCGAGTTCTTTGGCGATCGCTTTGTCGGTCACCTTGGCCTTTGCCAGACGCTCGATCAGGTCAACCCGCGCCCGCGTTGTATTCAGGGTGCCAAAGACGATCGTGGCCGAGGTTTGATCCGTCTGCATCAGCAGCATGATTATGTATATGAGCATGCTCTCGTTGTTGGCCCATGCGAAGACCAGGTTTCCAATCAGCGCCAGGATCATTGTTCGCCGGTTCGCCGACGTGTGTGAAACTGCTTCAATGGCGGCGAAATCGGGTGGAGGTGGCAGGCGCATGGGATTGCTTGTCCGCTCGTGTTGCCTAGAGCCGGAGCCGGACGCTTCGAGCCCGGCCCCTATTTGCTGTATTATATCAGCAAGGGAGGCCGAATAAGCGGTCAAGACGTCTGCGGCGTGCGTCTCCGGCTAAGGGCTCGGCGATGTGGAAGTTTCTCCAGGTGCGCAAGGGCCGCAACGCGGCGTTCGCGACCATCTCTCCATTTGTCGAGGAAAGCCGCCGCCGGCTTGGCGGAATCAACGATGAGATCTGGCTCAACCCCTACATGGTGGGCTTTATGGCAACTCTGATTACGCTCGTGGCGCAAAGAGCGATCGGCCCGCTCGGCTCGCACGCCCTGGGACTCATCCAATCTGACGCTTGGGCTCGGATCACCGGACTGAGCGGGGAACTGATCGGGGAGGAGATAAGCTACTTAAGCAGCAGCGAGAACAAGGATTTCGCCGCCGGATGTTGCGATGCGGCGGCTTTTCTCGATGCGTTGATCGGCGAGCCGGTTCGGGAAGCGACGGACGAATGGCAGTTGGCGGTTGCGACCGCGTCGATCGGCGCCAGGAGCAGCGCCAATTTCGATGAGCTCAATCCCGGCGCGCTCGCGTTGTGGTCGCTCTATTTCGACGGTCTGGTGACACAGGTCCGGCGATTACCGAACGAAAAATTCGATGGGTGAAGCGGTTAGTTGGATTAGCTAGCCTTTCAGTCATCCCTCTGCTTTCGCCGCCCGGCAGGGCCACGAATTTCGAATGCTGGAATCGATTGCGTTCGCTTGTGCCGAAGGGTCTTGGTTCGGGCGCGCAGCGCGATCGCCAAGGAACGCGGCCCCGGCGTATCTGGCGAAGCTGCAGAAGATGGCGGCGTCCGCATCATCTCGCCGATCGGATTGATCGCGCGTTCGATCCGACGCTTCATGAAGCCTGCAGTCTTGGGCGTCACGCCCAGCGCATGATGAAGCTGATTGGCGCTGAGCGTTCCTTCATTCGTGCTCAAAAGATAAATCGCACGCAGCCACAAATGCATTGGCACGTGGCTCGACTCGAACATCGTGCCGACCTTCACGGTAAAAGGTTTGCGGCACGCGTAGCACTTGTAGGTGCCGGACCGCGTACTGGCGCCCTTTAGGCGGGCAATACGGTCCGTACTTTGGCAGTGCGGGCAAATTGGGCCTTTCGGCCAGAGGTGGGCCTCCACAAACTCAAGTGCAGCGGTCTCGTCCGCAAAGATCCGGTGCGAAAGCCTTGCCACGACAATGTCTCAACAACTTACGCATGCGGCCTCCTCCCGCGGCACTATGTTGAATGCTGCAGAATCAATCAACCGTCGGCCGCTTTAATGATGAACCTTGCGCGTCCTTGGGACCGGCGGCGGTGATTGCAGTTGCAGGACGAAGCGTCTTCCGGGGCGCGCAAGATCGCGCGCTCGGACCTCAGCAAGTGATTCGGATTCCATTCGAGGCGCGTCGCCCAAAATGTGGCAGCGATATCCACCATCATATCCACAGATCGTCGCTCACCGTTGCTCCGCCGTGTCGTGCGCACGCATTCGCGCGTGACGATGTTGGCGGTACCGCTTTTTTCGGCGCGGCGAAGCGTGCGGCGGGCCACAGAGGCTCGCCTTACCGCTGAACTTCGCCGAGGCCGGGCGCGAACATTTTCCTTACCGAATAAACACTTGGGGCGGCCGCGGGTACGTCATGTATCCGGGCCGGACGTCGAGTATAACTGCTGGGTACGTGAAGTATATATAGCAGGTACGCAAAGTATCCATGTGAATATCTAGCCAAAAGTAAAAGGATAAGCTGTGCACGTTAACCATGTTCTGATTCCAATTCTTTAACGCGCGCATTATTGGTTGACGAATACCTAACCCTCGAACACGCTTTTGAGCTAGGCGTGGCGCAGCACGTCAACCTCTCGGCGCGGCCCTCCGTTCAATGCAGCGGCAGCGAGGCGCCGACGGAGGAGCGGGCGCGTCGGCGCGAGGGCCCGTCAGAAGGCCGGATTTCAGACCAAGGGGGTGTCAACACAGGAAACGCAACCATCGAACCGACCGATCTGTGCGCGCGAGCGGGCTCCTTGCGTTTGGCGGGTGCTCGTGAGGCGGCGGATCAAAACCAGTGAAGTTAACCCAGCATCGCGACGCCGTTGAAATCGCTGACGCAGAAGATTGGCGATCAAATGGTTGAGCGGTGCGCCTCAATGAAACAGAGGACGTACCATGGCAGACATTGAAGAATCCACGGTTGGAAACGACAGGAACAGCGGCATCATCGCCAATGACGATGTCAAGGACTCGGGCAACACCCAGGATTCCAACAACACGGTGACCGTCACCAAGACGGAAACCGAAAACAAGACCATTGAAGACTCGTTCAACGATAAGACGGTGACGGTCTCCGGCAATACCGTCGACTCCAACAACACGGATGTCGACGTCGACGTGAAAAAGTCGGAGGACAATGACAACACGGTGACCGTGACCAAGACGGAAACCGAAAATAAGACCATCACCGACTCGTTCAATGATAAGACAGTGTCGGTGTCGAGCTCGTCGGATGACGATAAGACGGTCACGGACTCGTTCAACGACAAGACGATAAGTGTCACGAAGAACGAGACCGAAAACAAGACGATCGATTCCTACAACCAGGACAACGACGTCCATACGGAAGACAACGACAAGACAATAACCATCACCAAGAACGATACCAAAAACGTGAGCGTGTCCAAGCAAGACAACGACGTCAAAAACATTACGGACTCGTTCAACTACACAAAGACGGAAGATAACGACAAGACCGTCGTTGTCACCAAAACGGAAACGGACTCGCACGACAAAACGGCCACCGATTCGTTCAACGATAACGACACGGCGACGGACTCGTACAACAAGACCGTCTCGGTCTACAAGGTGGAGGACTCGTTCAACGAGAAGAAGATTATCGAGGACTCGTTCAACGAGAAGAAGATCGTGGAGGACTCGTTCAACGAGAAGACAATCGGGTCGTACAACACGACGACCAACACGGACTCGCACGACAGCTTGTTGAACCTCAAAGACGAGGTTCTCAAGATCGCAGACGACGTGGACATCGAAGGCAGCGTTGTCGCAGCGAAGGCGGTGGGGCAGGATGTCAGCGGAGCCGGAAACGACAACGCTTTCAACATCGAGCAGATCAACAACCTTGTGGATCAAGACAAGCTCTGGAATCCCGAGGTTAAGTTCTACAGCCATGCTGACGATGACATCAAAGTCGATGATGGCGCCATCGGCGGCAGCGGCTTTGTGCAGTGGGCCACCCTCAATGGAGGAGGGGCGCCCCCGTCCGAAAACAACGGGCCGGAAGTCGCCGGTGCCGCGGAGGCTGTGGCAGAGGCGGCCATCAATCAGTCCGCGTTCAACCAGAACATCGTGATGGGTGCGAACATTCAGGTGAACGACCTGTCCATCTCGATCGGGGACGACATCCTCCCGACGTAAATTGAGTGTCCTCCTGCCGCGCGGTTCGCCGCGCGAAGCGAACAATCCGGCACGCGCGGTTCGCCGCGCGTGCCGGCCAGACGGGAAACATGAGACTGGGCTCAGGGGATCGCCATGAGTTCTATCAAGGTCACCGAGGACATCGGGTACTTTGCCGGTTATCTCCGTCTGCATGAGGAATTCGACAAGGTCCGGGAGCTGTATGACGCGTTCGGTAGGCTAAGGATCGTTTACGGAGACGAGGGCGATCCGGGCGGGCTTGGCAAACTCGCGCCACTCGAGGACCCGGATCTGGGTTTGAGCGGCCGCGTGCGTGCTCCCGACATTCCGGTCCTGCCGCAAGCGGAAAGTCCCGAAGTCGCAGCAGCCAAGCAAAAGCCGCAACCGGCACTGCCGCAGCCGGCGGACGTCGAGCTTAAGGATCTTTCCAATGTTTTGCCTCCGGTCGGTTTCGGCGGAGGGGGCGGCGGCTTGGACGAACCGGAGTTTTCAGTCGCCTACTTCGAGGGCGGCGACGACAAGATCATCGAGATCGAGCAATCCAATTTTCTCAACGACAGCGACTTTGTCGGCTACGACGATCTCGGCGAGCCCATACCGCATGCCATCAATATCGCCGAGACGCTCGACGGAATGTTGGAGGCGGCGGAGGCCGAGGCCGCGGAGGCGCTTTTAGTTCCGGACGACGGGGCGGCGGCGATCGTCGATTTCGTGCGCGTGCGCGACGCGGAGAAAGCCGAAGAACAGCCGGCGGAGCCGGCAATCGGCCACGGCACTTACGTCAACGGCGAACTGGTCGATCAGCCGCCGGAATTGCCGACACCGGAGGACGAGCCGGAGACTGTGCCGGGAGTGCAGGGGCATCTCAATCCCGGACTCGAGGCCGAGCTCGGCGGAAACAGCGCAACCAACGCGGCGCTTGTTGTCGACTACAACGAGGCGACGACGTCAATGGTCGTGTTCGGCGACTATTTTGCCTCGAATGCAATTGTTCAGACGAACATCCTGAGAGACAACGACCTGGTCGAGCTGGTCGGCGAAAGCGCGGAAACCGAACTGAACACGGAAAGCACCGAGCCCCTCAACATTGCCAGCTTCGTCACCACGGAGGTGAATTTCGACGGCTGGGAGCACTCGTGGACGTGGAAGGTCGAATTTGTTGATGGCGACCTGTATGACGTCAAAACGCTCGAACACACCAATGTCATGTTCGACAACGACGTCATCCTTCAGACCGCGAGCAGCAGCCGCAGCACGATCGTAGCGGGAGAAAACGACCAATATAACGTCGCGGACATCTTTGATTTCGACACCTACGACCTGATCGTCGTGACCGGCGATTACCATTCAGCAAATTGGATCTTCCAGACCAATATTCTGCTCGACGATGATATCGTGAAAGTCGTCGGGGGCGAGGATACGGCCTCGTCGGCAGTTTCCACCGGCAAGAACGAGCTGATCAACGAAGCGACGATCGAGCATATCGGCAGCCTGGATTTCAAGCCTCTTTCGGAGAACAAGGGCATCGATGATTTCGTCAAGGGGATCGGTGCGAAGAACATCGATCCGGCGTTTGCGGTGGACATGGATGCAAATGGGCGCGTCTTCGACGTGCTCTACGTCAAAGGCAGCTACTACGACATCAATGTGATCAAGCAACTGAATGTGCTGGCGGACGTGGATACCGCCGTGCAATATCTGCCCGGGCACGAGAGCGAGGATTCGTCGGATGCAAAGCAGCCCTGGCACAACAAGCCGGCTTTTGAACACGACGTGTCGACGGGCGGCAACAGCATCAAGAACGTCGCCAAGATCGTCGATGTAGGGACTTTCGCCAACCCGTACCTGGGCGGGGATTTCTACGAAGAAACCATCCTTGTGCAGGTGAACATCATCGAGGATGAGGATCACAAGAACGTTAGCCCTAACGGTGAAAAGATATTCCACGGCGATACGAAAACCTTAGTTTCCGAGGTGATTGCCTTCACCGGACCGGAGTCCGACCACGTGCCCGAGGACAATCAGCCGGTGAAAGCTTGCCATGGTCATCACGATGACATGCTCGGCAGCGTCCTGAGCTAGGTGTGACAGGCACAAACAACGCGCGCGACATCCGAGGTAAGGACGCAGGGTTAGGCAAAGCTTTGGAATTCCCATCATGAACGAGGGACGAACGCCCAAGGCTGACGCCTTTCGCCTTTTGGCGAGCGAGATCAAAGAGGCCTATCGCCGCGCCGTCGGCGATATCAGCGAAACCTATCGTCGCGTTGCCAAAGACATCGTCGCCCGAGACCTCAACGAGAGCGTCAACTCCGGGGTCGGTGGAGCGGCTCCTTCGCCGCTTGACAATGGACGGAGCGCAAATGCGGGCCCGTCGCAGAACCCGCCTTGCCTCGGCAACGGAACCGAAAAGGATGCCGCGCAACCGACGGCACACGCGGCTGCCGGGGGGGCGCCGGGGCAGCCGACGTTGCCCGGTGATGCGCTGCAGGCAACGGGCCAAGCCGCCGCCTCGTCGGAGAAGTCGAATGGCGACGGCTCGTCTGAGAAGCCGAATGGCAAGGTGAGCGAAGCAAGTCCGGCACTGCCGACCGCAAACGGCGGGGCGGGTCAGGCCAACGGCAATGGCAGTCCGGGATTGGGACTCCGCCTGCAGCAGCGTTCCAGCGAGCGGGATTTTCGCGAGGTGCTGGCGCGCGCCATGGCCGCGGTCCGCCGCAGCCTGTGGACGGCCGGCGTTTTCTCCTTTGCGGTGAACCTGCTGTTGCTGTCGATCCCGATCTATCTTTTCAATGTGTCCGACCGCGTGCTCACCAGCCGCAGCACCGATACGCTCGTCATGCTCACGCTGGTCGTGGTCGGCGCGCTGTTCGTGCACGTTCTTCTCGACGTCGCGCGTCGCTTCATCCTCACGCGCACTGCGGTCGATGTGGAAAGCCGGCTGGGCGGGGCGGTGCTCAGCGCCGCCGCGCGGGCGGCGCAGCATGGCTCAAGCCGCGAGTTTCAAACGCTGGGAGACCTGCAACATATCAGGAGCTTTGTTACCGGCCCGGTGCTCCTCACGATGCTCGATACACCGCTGATACCGGTCTATCTGCTCGCTGTATTCCTAATCCATTACCACATCGGTCTCATCGTGATGACCACGGGCACCATACTGTTCGCCGTCGCCCTGATAAACCAAAGACTGACGGCCGTCCCATTCGGCCAGTCGAATGCCTTCGCCGCGCGCGCCAACGTTCAGGCCGACGCGATGGCGCGCAACGCGCAGGTGATCAACGCGATGGGGATGATCCCGGAGGCGGTGCAGATCTGGGGGCGTGAGACGGCCGAATCGCTCAAAGCGCAAGTTATAGCGCAGGACCGCAACGTCATCCTGGCGGGAGTGTCCAAGTTCATTCGTTTGTCGACTCAGGTGGCAATCCTGGGCTGGGGCGCATGGCTGACCCTGCGAGGGGAACTCACCGGCGGCATGATCATTGCGGCCTCAATTGTGGGCAGTCGCGCGCTTGCGCCGCTCGAGGGCACGATCGAAGGCTGGCGCAACTTCGTCCAGGCGCGCGCCGCCTATCTTCGCATCAAGAACCTTTTGCAGAATTCACCGCTCAATCTCGATCGGTTGCGGCTGCCGCGCCCGGCAGGCCGGCTGAGCGTGGAGCGCATCCTGTACGTTCCGCCGCCGAACAAGAAAGTGATATTGAACGGCATCACATTTCATTTGGAGCCCGGCGAGTCGCTGGCGATCGTCGGGGCATCGGGGGCCGGCAAGTCCACGCTGGCGCGCATGCTGGTCGGGTCGATCGCGCCGACGGCGGGAAGCGTCCGCCTCGATATGATGGATCTGCGCAACTGGGATCCCCGACAATTCGGCGAGAGCGTCGGCTATCTGCCGCAGGAAGTGCAGCTCTTTCCCGGTTCGATCAAGGCCAACATCGCGCGCATGCGCGACGACGCGTCGGATGCCGATATCTACAACGCCGCCGAAATGGCTGACGTGCACGAGATGATTTCGCAGTTTCCTCAGGGCTATGAAACCATCATCGCCATAGATGGAAGCCCGTTGTCGGGCGGCCAGAAGCAGCGGGTCGGACTTGCCCGGGCGTTCTTCGGCAATCCACGGCTTGTGGTGCTTGATGAGCCAAACTCGAATCTCGATACGCCCGGCGAGCAGGCATTGGCGAGGGCGTTCATGCGCGCCAAGCAGAGAGAAATCACGATTGTGGCGATTACGCAGCGTCCCGCACTGCTGCGAAGCGTCGACAAGATCATGATCATGAAGGACGGCGGAATACAGGCGATGGGCAAGCGCGATGACATGATTCCAATGATCATCGGCAAGAGCGGCGATGGCAAAGCCATCGCGGATTCGGGCAGCCCGCAACCCTTGTTGAGCTGATGAAGGCGACACCGATGATGCGACTGGGCGAAGTGATACGCGACTGGGCGGCCGCGGCGCTGAGCGGTCGCTGGCGGTCGACGGCCGCGTCGGCCAATTTCGGCGGGCCGAGAGAATGGCATGACGGCGTGCCGCGCAGCACGCGTACCCAAACCTTGTTCGGCTATTCGGTATTGGCCTTCGCGGTATTCGGATTCGGATACTGGGCGAATACGGCCCCAATTGCCGGTGCGACGGTGGCCGCCGGCGTCTTCGTCACCACCGGCCAGAACAAGATCATCCAGCACCTGGAAGGCGGCGTCATCAAGGAGATACTCGTTCGCGAGGGTGACGTCGTTCAACCCGATCAGGTGCTCGTTCGGCTGGATGAGACCGCGCCGAAGGCGGAGCTGCGGCGTCTCACGCTCCGTCAGGCGCGGCAACTGGCTGTCGAGGCGCGGCTTACCGCCGAGCTGGGCGGGATCGACACGGATATAGAATTTCCTCAAGAGCTGCTGGCAAGGACCGGCGATCCGGACATTGCGACGATCGTCGAAACGCAGCGCATTACGTTCCGGGCGCGGCGCAACAACCTGCTGAACGAAATTGCTACGTTCAAGGAGAGCATCGCTGCTTTCGAAGAACGCATCGCGGGCGCCAAACTGCAGCTGTCCGCCGTTCGCCGGCAAATCAAGCTCCTGGAAGAGGAGATCGAATACAAGTCGGCGCTGTTGAAAGACGGTCTCGTCCGCAAGTCGGAGGTTCTGGCGCTGCAACGCGCCCATGCGAACCTTGAGGGAGAGGCGGGCCGGCTCGCCGGGGAGATCGGCAATCACCGCGAGCAGATTGCGCGGGCGCACGAGCAAATCCGGACCCTGCAGAGCGCTTCGATCAAGGCCGCGGCGGATCAACTGCACGAGGTTCGCGCCGACCTCAACGACCTGCGGGAGCGCATCCACGCGGCGCGCAGAGTTCTGGATCGGATCAATATCACCTCGCCGGTCAGCGGTGTGGTCGTCAAGTTGAGATACCATACGCCGGGCGGAGTCATCGAAGCCGGCAAGCCGATCTTGGAGATCGTTCCGCTGCAGGACGAGCTGATCATCGAGGCGCGCGTGCGCCCGCAGGATATCGAGAACGTCAAGCGGGGTCAGAAGGCAAGCGTTCGCCTTACCGCGCTGAACAGGCGCGTCGTGCCCATGGTCGCTGGCGAAGTAATCTACGTGTCCGCCGACGCCCTGTCGGCCGAAAAGGCGAGCCAGACGGCCACCGGAGACGCCTTTGTTGCGCGCATCAAGCTCGATCCGAACGACGCCGCCAAGGTGCCGGATTTTCATCCGACGCCCGGCATGCCGACCGAGGTCTATATCATGACCACCGAGAGGACGTTCTTTGATTATCTCCTCCGGCCGCTCAGGGATACGATGGCGCGCGCCTTCCGAGAATCCTGACACTGCGCGCGTGCGAGGACGGTTGTAAGCGATTGCGTTGAACGGTTCTCGCGCGTGCGGGCGCCTGCAGACCGGCGTCCGGTCTTATGGCGGTCTCACGCTGGCATGCGCGGCGCAGTTAACCAACATCGCTCCTTGGTGGAGCGCAGCGTTCACGGATACCCCGCACAGGGCGGAAGCTGCGGCTCGTTGGCCCACTTCTGCGCCCGTTAAAGTTTACCAAACCCGCCTTTTTCAAGGCCCAGCAATTGCGTGGGTTGGTGTCGGTCCATAAGCTGCGAAGCTGGGTGGGGTATCGATTATTGATGCGGGAGTCGGTGCCGCCGCAGGCAACGGCGGAGGTTGTGATGGGTGGATTTGGCTTTATCGGTCGGCGGCGGAGCGTTTCGCCCGCACCGGACAAGCATGTGATGGCCGACAACATCGCGTCGCCGGCGGCTCCCACAAACATTCCGCAGACCGCCGCACTCTCCCCAGAAAAGCGGCAAAGCGTAATCCTCGACAATGAGCTGTTTCTGCTGATTGCACGGCAGCTCGGCGAAGGGAACGAATCGATCCGCAATCTTCTGACCGACGCCGAGAGCAAAATTAGCGAGCTCGATGCCATCAAGCGCGCGATCGCCCAACTGGTGGAGCCGGTCAGCAAGACCATTCGCGCGCTCGAAGAAGCTACGAGCGAGCTCGGCGCGGCCGAAGAGAGAATCGCTACGCTGGAAAGTGAGCGGGCGCGGCTGCGCGAGGATTTGGCGGGAAGCCAGCGGCGATTGAGCGAATTGGAGTCCATCAAAGCCAGACAGGCCGACGAGCTCGCGGCGCGCGAGGCGCAGGTGGGCGAATTGCAGGCCCGCGTATCGCAACTCAGCAGCGACATCCAGGCCGCGCGCGATGAAAACAGCAGGTTGAGCGAGCGTGCGGCTCTTTCGGACAAGCGAGCGGCCCAGCTCGAAAGGGAGGCGGAAGCAACCCGGCAGAAGCTTGCCGAGTCGGAGAAAGAGCGCAATGCGATTCAGAAATCACTCGACAAGTCGTTTGTCGAAATAACGCAACTCTCGCAGCGTCTGCTGGATACCGACAAGACGCTCACCGCCACGCAACTGCGCCTGCAGAGCGCGGAGAAGATGCTTGCGGAAACCCGGACGGAGCGGGATCGGCTCTCGGCCGCACTCGAAGAGGCGAAGCAGAGGCATCAGAGCGAGGCCGCCGCGCAAAGGAAGCAGTATGAAAGTTTGCAGGCCCGCGCCAAGCTGACGGAGAAGCTGCTGGAAGATCTGCGCAAGAGCATGATGGAGCGGGCGGAGGAAATTCAGTCGTTCAATCGCCGCCTCGCCGAATCGCTGCGGCCGTCTGTGGACACAAACGCGGAAAGTGGCGGATCGCCTGCGGCGGGTGGGGGCCGCCCGGGCGAATCGGTACAGTCGGTTTCAGCGATGCAGCGCGACGCGGCAGGATCGCGCATCGAGGCGGAGCGTCGCTTGGTCGAGGCCCTACACCGGCCGCCGCGCGCACAACATGACCCGGCACAATATGACGCAGCGGGGTCGCGTTCTGCTGGCGGAAAGCAGGGCGCCGGGCGCGGCGATCTGTTCGATTGGATTGCCGGAAAGTTCGATCGGTAGCTCGGCGGCAAAGACTGCTGTCCGCTTGCGAATTACACGGCGGTTCCCGTTGACCCTGCTTCGGGGGCAGTGTTACGTTTTTCCGCAATCATACGGCGGCGCGCTGAGGCGAAAGCGATCGGCCGACGATCTTGACCGGTCATCCGCAATTTGGCGCCGCCGCGGTGCTGTGCGCCGTTGGCTTCAGAGCCACGCGGGCATTCATATTCAGTCGGGAGGACGATCATGGCTCGTAACCACGGAATCAACCGGCGGCGTTTGTTGACGACGACGGCGGCAACCGGCGCGGCCGCCCTTGCGGCGCCATATGTCAGCTTGGCGCAGGGCGGACCGATCAAGATCGGAGCGCAAGGCGTCTCTTCGGGTTCGCATGCCGACTACGGCCGGCAGATTCAAATGGGCGCCCGCTTTGCCGCGGAAGAGATCAACGCCAAAGGCGGCATCATGGGGCGCAAAGTCGAAATCCTGTATCGCGACGACGAGCTCAATAACGAAGTCGCATTGAAGAACGCCCGCTATTTCAAGTCGCAGGGCGTCCACTTCATGGTCGGAACGGACTCGAGCGGCGTCGCACTGGCCCTTGGTCCGGTGCTGCCCGAACTCGACCTGATCCAGATCTTCACTCATGCGGCGACCGAGAAATTGAATGAAGAACTGGTGTTCAAGCACATCTTCCGCGGCAGCGTGCCGGTGTACCAGGATGCGATCCTGCCGGCGCTGGTCTTCAAAGATAACAAGGACATCAAACGGATCGCGAACCTGGGAGCCGACTATGAATACGGGCGTACCTCATGGGCGATGTTCCAAAACACGCTGAAGAAGTACCGGCCCGACGTCGAGGTTGTCGGCGAGGCCTGGGCGCCGTTCTTTACAGCGGATTTCACCCCGCACCTCAGCGCGCTCGCGGCCAAGAAGCCGGACCTGATCTTCGCCACACCCTGGGCAGGGGAGGCGGTGCTGATGCTGCGTCAGGCGACGACGCTCGGAATATTCAACGACATCAAAGTTTGGTGGCAGTGCATGGGCGGCTCGGTCGATGTCATGGAGGGGATTGCCCGCGACGTGGCCACCGGAAAGTTCAAGGACAAGCTGTGGGCAACGGCCCGCTACATTTGGAACTGGCCCAATACGCCGGAGAACAAGAAATTCGTCAGCGGCTTCACTGAACGCTGGGGCCGCCTGCCGAATTACTCGGCGGAATGCACTTATTCGGCGATCTTTGCGCTGAAGGCGGCGGTGGAGAAGGCCCGCTCCGTCAGGACGGCCGACGTGATCAAGGCGCTCGAAGGCCTTGAGCTTTCCACTCCGGCCGGCAAGCGGGTCTACCGGCCTGAAGACCATCAGGCGGTCTACAACGTCCCCGCCGGGCGGGTGACGTTCAACAAGGAGGTCGCTCCGATCGCGCACCTGACCGACCTCAAGGTCTTTCCGGCGGCCGACTATTACCGCAAACCGCCGTTCGCCTAAGTCGGCGCGGCCCCGCAGCAAAGAGGATGTGATCCGAAGCCGGATAGCATTCTCTTTGCTTTCGGGTTGCAACTGACATTTTCCGATGACCTTCGACGCGCTCGTCTATCAGGGACTGATCGGTCTCAGCCTGGCGATGTACCTTTGGCTGCTGGCGGCCGGGCTGACGATCGCCTTTGGCGTGCTCGGGGTCGTCAATTTTGCCCACGGCAGCCTGTACATGTTGGGCGGCTACGTCGCCTTCACGCTTTACCAGTCGCTGGAAATGAATTTCTGGCTGTCGCTGCTGCTCGCGGCCTTGGCTGGCGCGGCCATCGGCATGGTCATGGAGCGGTTCTTTCTCCGCTATATCTATCACCTCGACCTTGCCTATCAGATTCTGCTGACGTTCGGGTTCGTGCTCATCTTCGCCGATGCGGCGCGGATTTTCTGGGGCGGGATTCCGCTGATCCCGCCGATGCCCGAGATGTTCGACGCCACCATACCAATCGCCGGCCGGCCGTTTCCGATCTACAACCTGTTCGTGATCGGCGTTGGTATCGTCGCGAGCGCGCTGCTGTGGCTCCTGCTCGACAGGACGAGTTGGGGGGAAACGGTGCGCGCTTCCGCATCAGATCGCGAAATGGCCAGCGCACTCGGGGTCAACATCCCGCGGCTGTTTACTGTGGTGTTCGCCTTCGCAGCCCTGCTGGCCGCGCTGAGCGGGGCGCTCGGCACACCGGTGCGCGCGATGACACCCGGCATCGGCACCTCGGTGATCATTGACGTGTTCATCGTCACCGTCATCGGCGGGCTAGGCAACCTGCCGGGTGCGTTCGTGGGGGCGGTCATTATCGGCCTGATGAAGTCCTATGGTGTGCTGCTGTTTCCAGACGCGGACCTGTTCATGACCTATTTGATCATGGCCGTCGTCCTATTGTTCCGGCCCAAGGGCCTGTTGAGCGGGCGCTGAGCGATGCACGGCTGGATCACGCGCATCAAGGCGGAAAGGCCGTCCCGGTTTGCGGCGGCCGGCTGGAGTATTGTCGCCGTCGGGCTTCTGATCATCCCCCTGTTCGGCGATTATGTGATCTGGCTGACCGCGAACATGCTGATCCTGGCGTTGTTTGCGGTCGCCTTCAATCTGTTGTTCTCCTTTACCGGGCTGTTGTCGTTCGGGCAGGCGGCATTCTTCGCGGTCGGCGGCTATGTGTGCGCGTTGGTGTTGCTCACCATCCCGTCCTTGCTGCTCGGCGTGCTTGCCGGTATTGCGGCGGCCGGATTTGCGGCGGTGGTCATCGGCTTTCTGTGCGTGCGCCACACGGAAATCTACTTCTCCATGCTCACGCTTGCCTTTGGCATGATGGTCCACTCGATCATTTGGAAATGGCGCTCGGTCACCGGCGGCGACGACGGGCTGGTCGGCGTGCCGCGCGCGCCGTTGGAAATTCCCGGCGCGTTCTCGATCGACATGACGAGTCTCGGCCGCTATTACTACTTCGTTCTCATCCTCGTGGCGCTCGGCATTTTTGCGATCTGGCGGGTGGTCCGCTCGCCGCTTGGGCTGACTTTGCAGGGCATCCGCGACAGTGAAATCCGGGTCACCTTCATCGGGCTTTCCGTGATCAAGTACCGGCTGATTTCCTTCACCATCGCCGGTCTCGCATCCGGGCTGGCAGGCGCGCTCATGGTGCCGCTCGGCCGATCCGCCTCGCCGGCGATCGCCAACTGGACGTTCTCGGCGGAACCGGTCATCGCCACGCTGCTGGGCGGCGCGTTCACGTTTGCCGGACCCATCGTCGGGTCGTTCCTGTTCTATATCATCAAGGAAATCGTGGTCATCTTCACCGGCTATTGGATGATGACGCTCGGTGTCATCGTGCTCGCCTTGGTGCTCGGTTTCCGCGGTGGCGTCGTCAGCGTCATTCAAAACCACCTGTTGCCGGCGTTGGCGCGGCGAAGCGACGACTTGGGAGGCGAGCGATAATTCCCCTGTTTCAAGCGCAAGGCCTGCGCAAAAGATTTGGCGAATTCATCGCGATCAACGGCGTCGACATGACGCTCGAGAAAGGTGTGCTGACTTCGATCATCGGCCCGAACGGCGCCGGCAAGACAACGCTGATCAATTTATTCACCGGCCGGTTGCCGTGCGACGCCGGTCGCATGGTTTTCGACGGAGCCGACATCACCGAGCTTGCCGCGCACCAGCGGGTGCACCTGGGCATCAGCCGGTCCTTCCAGATCACCAACGTGTTCCAGAAGATGACTGTGGCACAGAATCTGCTGCTACCCGTGCTGGCGCGCATGGGACATGCCAGCCGCCCGTTCGCAGTGCCGGACCGCGATCCGGAAGCGCGAACCGAAGTGGACAACCTGCTCTCCGATATCGGACTCTCGAAGGTGCGCGACGTCCCGGCGATGGCGCTTCCGCACGGCGACCAGAGACTGCTGGAGATCGGCATGGCCATCGCGTGCCGCCCGCGGCTCTGTTTTCTCGATGAGCCATGCTCAGGCATGAACCCGAGCGAGCGCGCGCAGGTGCAAGACCTGGTCCGTAAGCTCGGCCGGTTGCGGGACGTTACTTTCGTGATCGTCGAGCACGACATGGATGTGGTTTTTGCTCTCTCCGATCGCATCATCGTCATGCACCAGGGAAAGGTGCTCACCGACGGAACGCCCGAGGCAATCCGCAATCATGCCGGGGTGAGGGAAATCTACCTGGGGGAGGAAGTCGGTGGGTGAGCCGATCTTGGCGCTGGAAAGCGTCGTTGCCGTGTACGGGTTCAGCCGGGTGCTGCAGGGCGTATCGCTTACGGTCGAGCGCGGGCAGATCGTTGCGCTGCTGGGTCGTAACGGCGCCGGCAAGACAACGACCCTGCGCAGCGTCATGGGGCTTGTCGAGGTGCCGTCCGGGCGCATCCGCTTCGACGGGGTCGAACTTCGCGGCCTGCCGACGTTCGCGATCGCCCAGCTCGGCATCGGCTACGTGCCGGATGATCGGCGGATTTTCCCGGACTTGAGCGTGGAACGGAACCTGGCGCTGGCGGCCCGACACAGCCCGCGCAGCGGCGACGGCTACTGGAACCTCGACACGGTGTACGACCTGTTCCCGCCGCTCCGGGCGTACCGCACGCGACGGGGCTCGGTGCTGAGCGGCGGCGAGCAGAAGATGCTGGCTCTCGGTCGGGCACTGATGGCCAATCCCAAGCTGTTGATGCTCGATGAGCCATCCGAGGGCTTGAGCCCGCTGATTCTGAACGGCCTTGTGGAAGCGATCCGAAAGGTCGGCGCGGGCGGCATGACCATCTTGATCGCCGACCAGAACCTGAAGTTTGCGCGCCGGCTGGCGCAATCCGCCTACATCCTCGAAAATGGGGTTATTCGTCACCAGGGCGCGATGAAAGAGCTGCTGGCGGACAGCGAGGTCGTTCGCAAATACCTCGCGGTGTGATACTGACCCCGGCGAGAAAACTCGTTGGGAAAAATTGCAAAAGCCTCTATTTTTCAGGCGCGGTCCCGTAGCTCAGCCGGATAGAGCAGCGGTTTCCTAAACCGAAGGTCGGAGGTTCGAGTCCTCTCGGGACCGCCATTCAAGCCCTGCGGGAATTTCCTCGACTATCTGGCGAAATGAACCGGCTCCAGGCTGGACGCAGGCCCGCCCCGTTCCTTGACACCCGGCCACTACATGATGCGCAGCGTGCCGCGGATGGCGCCGCGATCATCCGAGGCCAGCCGATGCAAGGTCGCAATGTCGCTCACTTTGACATGGGACTCGTGTACGGCCACGCCGACAGACTTCAATTTGGCAAATGCACGCGACAGAGACTCGGGCCTCAAGCCGAGGCGCCGTGCGATCAATTCCTTGCCATACGGCAGCGCGATATCGGAAGGCCCATGATCAACCGGAGACAACGAGACCAAAAACTCCGCCACTCGCTGGACTCCGCTTTGCGACTTGAGTTGTTCGATCTGTTGCAACAGTTCATGGATGCGCCGGAACGCCGAGGCGATGATAGCCAAGGCGACCAACGGATTTTGCTGAATGCAACGGACCACATGATCGGCGGGAATGCGGGCGACGCGCGCTTCGCCGACCGTTTCGGCGGACGCAAGATACGATGATCCGGTAAACGCGGCAGCTTCGGCAAAGCTCTCACCGCGGCGAGCGACGCGAATTACCGCTTCCTGACCCGACAGCGCCAGACGATAGATCTTGATGCAACCCTCGATCACGATGAAGAAGGCGGTAACCAAATCGCCTTGACGACAAACGGTTTCATGAGGACCCAGTGACATGGCGGCCGCTCGGGCGACAATTTGCTCAACCGTCGCATGTTCGAGGCCGCGAAAAACAGGTATGGCGGCGATCACCTGAAGGTCACCACGCGAGAGTCTCGAATGCATGGCGGTTGCCCCATGACAATCAAACCATTTAACAATGGGCTGGTTTGCGGAGGTGAAATTTGACGAAGATCAAATCTCTTGAGGCGGGACTTGGGTTACGGTTGCGGCCGTCAGGCGGAGATCAGGAATGGCCGGCAGGTTGGCACGGCCGCGATGATGCTTGCCGTCGTCAATACCGCCGTCGGGCTTGTCCCGACATCGGTGGAGCGAACGCGTCGAGCGGGCAATGCTCACAAATAAGCGCTTCGTTGCCGTCGAGTTCGGTCACTGCGATCCATCCGGTATCGTTTATAATCCAAACTATTTCATCTGGTTTGATTGCTCTATTCACGCATTGCTGGCCAGCGGGGGAATCACGCTGAAGGCATTGATTTCGGAGTTCGGCGTCGACGGCATCCCGGTCGTCGAATACAAGTCGAAGTTTCTCGCGCCGGCCAGATGGGGGGACGAATTGCTCATCGAGAGCAGCGTCATCGACCTCCATCGCTGCGCCTTCGACGTCCGGCATCGGGTGCTGAGAGGCCGCGTTCTCGTCGCGGACTGCACGGAAACGCGGGTGTGCACGGCCGTGCGCGGGCAAGAAGGCGTGGCCCGGTCACGAGAACTGCCCGATAAACTGGTTCAGGCGCTGTTGCGATCATAGCGTGGCGCAGCAAGCGGCACCTTTGCAACCGCGTCGGGTTCCGTGTTCGCGGCCGCAGCCGTCCGATCGCCCATGCGCTTTGCAAGCGGGCAACCTGTTGTCGTCAATCCATTTCGCTTGCGTCTTTCGGGGCTTCGTTGGCGGAAACCCTGATGATCTTTTGAAAGAACATGTTGTTCGGGACCTTGATCAGCGCGCCGCTGTCCTCGCGC
>FWPU01008000.1_pt1 | contig 18580 bp, 14 predicted proteins | sample 2228361 | NCBI WGS metagenome assembly FWPU01 (sample SAMEA103939777, study PRJEB20133) | metagenome
CGAGCGCATTGGGGTCACCGGCCTGATCCTGACCAAGCTCGACGGCGACGCCCGGGGCGGCGCGGCGCTTTCGGCCCGCTATGTAACCGGCAAACCCATCTACTTCGCGGGGGTTTCAGAAAAAATCGAGGGCCTGGAGCCCTTCTATCCCGATCGGCTGGCCCAGCGCATTCTGGGCATGGGCGACCTGCAGACCCTTCTGGAAAAAGCCAGGCAGGCCGAGCTCGAGGCCCCGCAAAAAGACCTCAAGGAGATCACCCTCGAGGACCTCATCACCCAGATGCGCCAGATGCGCAAGATGGGCAGCTTCACCGAGATCCTGGGCATGATACCGGGTATATCCAGAATGCTACCTCCCGGCTTCTCGGTGGACGAAAAGCAGGTTAATCGCATGGAGGCCATCGTGCTCTCCATGACCCCTAAAGAACGCCGCGACCCCCGCATTCTGAATGCCTCGCGCCGCAAGCGCATTGCGGCGGGTTCTGGCACGACGGTGCAGGAGGTTAACCGCCTCATCAAAACCTTCGAGGACACCAAGCAGATGCTGAAAACCCTGGCCAAGCAGCAGGCTCGAGGGGGACGGGGTTTGTTCAGGAGATAGGTCTTGGGTTGCAGGCAGAAATACCAAAGCCTGTAACTGACAGTGCGTCCAGAGGGCGCTTCAGACAACACAAAGGAGTAGAACATGACCAAGATTCGTTTGTCCCGTTTCGGTTCCAAAGGCAACCCCCATTACCGCATTGTGGTGATGGACAGCCGTACCAAGCGCGATGGTGGCTACATCGAGCGCATCGGTTACTACGACCCGCGCAAGACCACCAACGACTGGCTGAAGATCGACCAGGAGCGCCTTCAGTACTGGCTGGGGGTGGGTGCCCAGCCCACCGATACCGTAAAAAAGCTCATCAAGCAGGCCAACCCAGGGGCCTAATAGCAACCCAGCAAAAGCCGAAGGCCCAAAACCCTGGGCTTTCGGCTTTCGACTTAAGGCTTTAGGCTAATGTTTATGAAAGACCTCGTGGAGTACCTGGCAAAAGCAGTGGTCGACCACCCGGCCTCGATTCGCGTGGATGAGCGCCGGGGCCGCGAAGGGTTGGTGTACTACATCGAGACCCACCCCGAAGACAAAGGCCGGATTATCGGCCGGCAGGGCCGCGTAATCGAGAGCATCCGCACGGTGGTGCGCTCGTTTGCCAAGGGCCGGGTTTCGGTGGAAGTACGCTAAGCACCTCCTTACGGTATGCGCCGCATCGAAATTGGACGCATCGGAAAAGCCTACGGCATGGCGGGGGGCCTCAAGTTTCGAGGCGAGCTGGTGATTTTTGACCTCGAGCGCATCTACCTCGAGGGCCTGGGCTACCGCGCCATCGAAGAAATTGAAGAGCACAATGGAGAAATAGTGCTGTTTCTAACGGGCGTGGAGGGCCGCCAGGAAGCCGAGCAACTGGTGGGTTTGCGGGTCTATGCCGATCAGGCCGACCTACCCCCGCTGGAAGAGGGCGAGTACTACTACTTCGAGCTGATTGGTAGGCCGGTTTTCGTGGATGGACAGCCCTTTGGTGAAGTGGTGGACGTCGAGGATGGCGCGCAGGAGCGGCTTATTATCAAAGCCAGGGGTGCTTCCTTGCGGGCCCAGCGCAAGACCTACATGGTGCCCTTTCAGGCCCCATACGTGAAGGTTGAGTCCGATGGTATCTACATTGAGGCCATACCCGGCCTGTTCGATTAGCTGCGCGATATGAAGTACACCATCCTGACCCTGTTTCCCGATCTGGTGCGTCCCTGGACAGAGGAATCTATTATCCAGAAAGCCATCCAGAAGGGTCTGATTGAAGTAGACATCCGCGATATTCGCGCCTACACCGAGGACAGGCACAAAACCGTGGACGATACCCCCTACGGCGGCGGGGCGGGTATGGTGATGCGGGTGGATGTGGTGGTGCGGGCCATCGAGGCCGCCGGCCCCGCCGACGAGGTGATTTTGCTGACCCCGGCTGGCCGGCCGCTTACCCAGCCTCTGGTGGAGGAGCTGGCCGGCAAGTCGCACCTGGTGCTGGTTTGTGGCCGCTACGAGGGCATCGATGCGCGCGTAGAGCACTTTGTGACCCGCGAGATTTCAATCGGCGACTATGTCTTGATGGGGGGTGAGCTGGGCGCCCTGGTGATTCTGGAGGCCACGGCCCGCCTGCTTCCGGGGGTCATCAAGGAGGCCGAGAGCCATCGGCAAGACTCCTTCTCTACGGGTTTGCTGGACTACCCCCACTACACCCGCCCGCCGGTGTTCCGGGGCCTGGCGGTGCCGGAAATCCTGACCTCAGGCCACCACGCCAAAATTGCCGAGTGGCGGCGCAAACAGGCCCTCAAACGCACCAAAGCCCGCCGCCCCGACCTGCTCGAGCGGGCCGAGCTGACCCCCAAGGATCTGGTCTGGCTCGAGGAAAGCGACTTTGACAACGGGTGCCCTGGCTGCTAGAATCACAACTTGCTGACCTGTCCCGAGTATCTGCAGGGCGGATACGTTTGAGGGCAACCATCCATGAACCCGCAGTCTGGCCGCAATGGCAAAGGGCGCACAAGTAGGTTCCGCTGGAGCAAGGAGTCAGACCATGAACCGTGGCGCATTGCTGAAGGTAGTCGAGAAAAAGTACACCCGTACCGACATCCCCCAGTTCAAGCCGGGCGATACCGTACGGGTCAACTACAAGGTGGTCGAAGGCAATCGTACCCGTGTGCAGGCCTACGAAGGCGTGGTGATCAAGATTAAGCGCAACGGCTTCAACAGCGCTTTCACGGTGCGTAAAATCTCCTTTAACGAGGGCGTAGAGCGCATTTTTCCCTTCAACTCGCCCCTGATTGAAAGCGTGCAGGTGATGAGCCGCGGTAAGGTGCGCCGGGCCAAGCTGTACTACCTGCGCGAGCTGCGCGGCAAGGCTGCCCGCATCAAGGGCGACCGTAAGCGCCTCAACGAAGATGTCGAGGCCCGGGCTGCTGCTGCCAGAGAGGCCGCCGAAGCCAAAGCAGCCGCTGCGGCCGAGGAAAACAAAGAATAATCGGCCGGAATGCGTAAAGCCGGGGAGGGACGACCTCCCCGGTTTGTGCTGTGGTTGCCTATCTGGTTACTCTGCCAGGAATACCCGGAAACCCTTCAGGGCGGGTTTGCCGCCGCTGGGGCGGAAGTTGACCAATAGCTTGTCGGGTGCCCCGATCGCCTCGAGCTTGGGGTTGGGCCCAAAGCGCAGGTTTATAACCACCCCGTCGGCCTGGGGGATGTCGGTGTACTGCTCGCCAAAGCTGGCCGCGACCAGCTTGTTGCCCTGGCTGTCCAGAAGCTGGAAGCTATCGAAGCCGGTCTTGAGCAGCGAGGTTTTGCCGCTGGTCAGGTTGCGCACCTCCACCCGCACCACGTACCCCGGCCCCGAGCCGAAGAAGGGGTTGGTGCCGGGCGCTACATCCAGCACCCGCAGCCGCCAGGTGCCGTTGGAGAGCCTCTCGTCCTTTTTGCCCTCGAGCAGCAGGGCCTGCTGCTGCCCCCCCACCGGGATAAACTGCACCCGCAGCTCGTCCCCCTGCAGGCTGGCCTGGGCCCCGGCTTTTTGCAGGGCCTCGAGGGGTACGTAGGTTTTGCCGTTGACCACAATGGCCGGGGTGGTCTGGGCCTGCCCGTTGACGATGAGCCGGTAGGTTCGCTGGGCTGCCTGGGCCAGCACCAGGGTCGAAAGGAAGATTCCCATACCAACCAGTAGTTTGTTCATACTGCCTCCTTGCCGGGCCCTTGTACGGCCCAGGCGGGTGGATGAGCTTGGAGGGCCCCGAAAGGCCCTCCAAAGCAGGCGCGAACTCCTAATCCAGGGTGCAGCGGTATATCCGAATGGCGGCGAAACTCCGGGTGCTCTCGTTGTTCAAGGAGTCGCGGGCGACCAGCTCGAGGCGCACCAGTTGGCCGTTGTGGCAAGCGTTACCAGGTGCTGTGCTTGAGAAACCAACTAGGAGGTCGCTGGGGTTGTTGGTGCTCGGCGTCCAGCTCAGATTGCCGGTGGTGGTGGAGGTGCTCAGCACCACGTTGCTGCGCCAGACCACGCTGTCGTTGTCGGGGCGGTAGGAGGTGGCCCGCCAAATGTAGGTGATGGGGGTGTTGCCCTCGGGGTCGGTGGCACTGGCGGGGGCGGTAAAGGTGGTGGTCCAGGTGAATCCGCCAGAGTAGTTGGGTGTTGAAGGGGACAGCGGGCCGAAGGTGTTAATGTTGGGGGGCAGGTTGGCCGGCGGGGGCGTGATGTTGATGGTTACACTGGCAGTGCTGCTCAGGCCCTGCGGGTCGGTGGCCCGAAGCGTAAGGGTGCGCGAGCCGGTCGTGCTAAAGGTAACCGAGAGGTTGCAGCCGGTGCGGGGGAAACCGTCGGCGGCGCTGCCCTCCCAGCGGCACGCAATGGGGCCAGGGCCGGGGTCGGGGCCTTCGTTGAGGTCGGTGGCAGTGCCGACCAGGTTGACGGTCTGGCCCTGGTAGAACGAGTCGCCATTGGAGGGTGCGTCAATGCGAACCACCGGCGCGGTGTTGATGACGGTGACCTCGCGCGTGGCGCTGCCCTCGCGGCCCAGCAGATCGCGGGTGGTCACCCGTATGGTGCGGCTCGCGGCAGTATTGAAGCGATAATAGGCGGTGTTGCCAACGGTTCGGGTTGGGGCTGGGTCAAAGGTTAGCGGGCAGAAGACAGGGGGGCAGTTGTTCCCGGCAAAGTCGGTAACGTTGGCGGTGATGCTCCACTCGCGGTTGAGGTCGGCAGTGCTGGCAGCGCTCAGGGCCACGCTAGGGCCGCTGCTGCCTACTTCCAGCGCCCTGGAGACCGCTGCAAAAGCGTTTACCCGGCGCTCAAAGCCTCCGACCCCCACCCCCCCCACATGGGCGGTGTCGCGCAGAATAGCCCAGACCTGGCTGGCGCTCAAAGAGGGGTTGGCAGCCCAGACCAGCGCGGCTACGCCGGCCACGAAGGGAGAGGAGTAGCTGGTACCTGCTCGAAGCCGGGCCTCATTGGCAGGGCTCTCAGGATCCGGGCCGGCCCATACCCAGTAAGGCCCATAGATGTCTACGCTGTTGTCATCTCGCTTGGTTCCGAAGTTGGAGCCAAGGTCGCGGGCGGTGCTGTCGTGGGCCATCCCGCCTACGCAGATTACCGAGCGTAGTTCACAAGGGATATGGGTTGAACCCTCGATGCCACCACCGTTGTCTACGTCCTTACCCTCGTTGCCAGCAGCAGCAAAAAGGAGTTTGCCGGTTGCTGAAACTGCTACCGCAAAGCCATCCATCACCTCGCTGGGAGAAGGGCATAACCCTAAGCAAGCCACCTTAACTGCGATGTCCCAGCCCAGGTCAAGCTCAAAACCAAAGCTCATATTGATGATCTTGGGGTTCCCGAACAGGGTAGCGGTAATGATGCGCTCGAGGGTGGAGATGATACCAATAAAGTCTCCTTGAAAAGGAACTGCCAAAAGCTCTCCAACCGGGCCTGCTGGGCCAGCAACCCCGAAGCCATTGTCTGGACGACCCATGGCTGCGGTGGTGACGTGCGTAGCGTGCCAAGGGCAGGAGTTGCCCCCGGAGCACTGGAGTAGGCTGGGCTCGTTCCAGCTCCCCACCACCTGACGGGTGGCGGGGAAGTCGTTGTTGAGTGCGAAGCCACCATCCAAAATCATGATGCGAACCCGGTTGCTCAAGCGTCCAGCCCGCTCTAACAGCCGCCAGGCCTCGCCCACCCCGATGTCCTGGGCGCTGCCCCGGTTCATGTAAGTCCAGTTGAAGGCATTGGGGGTGTAGGGAATATCGGCGGGGGAAAGGCTCGAGCGGGTGGGGGCCTCGGTGGTGATGCCGTCTGCAATGGCAGCAGGTAGCACCACAAAGTTAGGTGTGACGGTCATCTTTTCCTGGTTGGCTTCGCTCAGGGCTACTGCCAAAAGCTGGGCTGCTTCCGGGCTCGAGGTGCTAAACCTTCCCTTCAAATCTGGTAGCGACTGGTTGAGCCGCTGGAGTATGGCCTCCACCTGGGCACCGGAAGGGTTGAGGCGCACTTGATATGTTTTGGGTGCGTCACCCACCTTTTCGGTCTCGCTCAGCACCTGCCCACCCCAGCGGCTAAGGAAGGCGTTGAGCTTGGCAGGGTCGTCGGTGCTGATTATCAGCTCTCCAAGAACAAAATCCATTGCGATACCACTCTCACCCACCATGCGGGCCACCGGGCGTGGGCCGTCCGGGCCGGGTACTGTAGCCTGGGTAGGTGTAAGGGTATTGTCTACGACAATCTGAGCGGTTCCGTTTGGCCTTTGCCCGTTGCAGGCTGCTATCAGCACAAGCACGCTTACCAGAGCCAACTTCCAAAGATGTTTCATGGTCTTCCTCCTCAGGGGGCTTCGGGCTTCCCGAAGTTGCCCGAAGTGTAGAAGAGCCAGGTTGAACACCCCATGAACGGTTGTTGCCTAGCTCGGCTGTAGCAAAACAATGCCATGCGAGTGTTGCTAAATAACCAGCAACCCCCGACAAAGCGGGGGCCTTTTTGCTGGCTTACTCTGGGCATGACCAGACTATCCAATTTGCGCTTAAGAAAAGCAGCTTTTGAATCCTAAAGTGAATGGCGAGACTCCCTTGTGACCGCTCCTATGGCAGCTTGTGGAAGAGCGGCAGGCCTGCCGGGGCTGGATAGAGGGCCAGGCCTCCGGCGCTACCGATGCTGCTGCTGGTGATGATGCGTTCGGGGTTGGTGGGGCTGCCCGAGGTGCTGCTGGTGCCTAGCTGGGCAGGGGAGAGCCGGGCAAACGTGCCTGCCGAGTAGCTAATCCACAGCCCGCCGCCCTCGTCAAAGGCCATGCCCTCCAGTACAGCTGAAACCGGAACGCTCACCTGGATGGCTGGGGTAAGGGTCTTGCTGCCGCTGCCGCTTTGGTCGGTGGGCGTGAGCCGGTAGAAGACGTTGGCCCCAAAAGCCATCACCCACAGGTTGCCGCTGGCGTCGAAGGCCAGCAAGTTGGCGTCCAGGGTGGTGATGACGGGGGAAGGCGTTTTAGACTCGATGGTCAGGTCGGGGCCGCTGGTGGAGGCGCCTAGCCGGCTGGCGTTGAACTTGACCACCCGCGCAGCGCCAGCATTGGCAATCCACAGGTTGCCGCTGGCATCGAAGGCCAGACCCTCCGGCGCGTCCAGGCCGGTGATTTCGACCCCCGGCGTAACCGTGCCCGAGGCCTCGAGCTGTCCGGCCGCTACCCGCACCACCTTGTTGGCGCAGGGGATGCTCACCCACAGGTTGCCGCTGGCGTCGAAGGCCAGCCGGGTGGGCCCAGGTAAGCAACTAAACCCACCAATGTTGATGCTGCGGTCGCGGGTCTTGCTGCCCGAACTGCCCAGGCTGCTGGCCGGGTAGCGCACCAGGTTGGGGTCTGCGGTGGTGCCCCCGATGCCCCAGAGGTTGCCGTCTTTGTCAAAGGTGAGGTCGCGCAGGTTGACGGTGCCGGCGCTCACGCTGGGGCTTTGGGTGGCGGTGCTGCTCAGGAGCGAGGCCGCGAAGCCCAGCAAGGGCGAGCTTCCGCTGGGCGGGTTGTCGTTGTCCATCCAGAGCTTGTTGCTGGTGGGAATCTGGGTATAGCTGACGTTCACGGTAGTAGCCTGTCCGTTGCGCACACAGGCCGGGCTGCTGTTTACGCTGGCGCTGTAGGCGGTGCGGATCAGGGGGTCGGTATTGGCTACCTTATCGGCTGTGACGGTATAGGTGCCAGCAGCGATGGCGGTGAAGGTCTGGCTGCCGGTGAGGTTCTGATTGAAGCCCGAGGGGCCGGTTACGCTCACCTTGGCACTCACCCCGCCCGGCAATCCGCTTACGTTGACCACCAAGTTGCCCGTGCCGTTGGGGACGCAGCCGGCCCCGCCGCCCGGCCCGCACGCACTCATGAGCAAAGCCGCCGCGCCCAACAATCCCATCCAGGTTCTTCTCATTTTCCCCTCCTTTTTTCAGTTAGTGTGCCATACTCGAGCACCCCCGGAGATTAACGAAACACCCCTTAACGCTCCATGAACGGTCTGAGCACCACAGCCAGAAAGGTTGCCTTTGCGCTTTCTAGGTAGCACAACACGAACTGGCAGGCCCGAGGAAGGTGCGTCTTTATGGGCCGAAACCACAAACCCCCAGTGCCTAAAGTTCGGGGTTGCACCCTGCTCTTGTCAGCGCGGGTAAGTTTTTTGAACCGGGTATGCGTTATGCGTCGCCTGGGTCAGGTGCAACAGGGAAAGGTGTAATGCGAGTTTATTGTGGTCGTACCACAGCCTGGTGCGGGGTTTTTTGCGGTACGTGATGGGGTTCTGCATACTTTCCGTCCTTACCTCCATCACACAAGAGGGGAGGGGGTATGCGAACGTTAATCGCTTTGTTTCTGGCAGGAATTCTTGCAGCTTGCGGGAGGGGGCCTCAGGAGCCAGCATTCATCGAGCCCAAAATTTCCCCGCAGACCCGGGTGCTGAGCCTCGAGACCCGCGAGAGCCTCGAGGGCCTGGTTATCAACAACCTGAACGAGTGCCTCGAGTACACCAACCAAAGCCGCCCGCTGTGCCAGGCTACCCTAACCTTCAAGGCGGGGAGCCCGCAGTTGGGGGAGCTCGAGGTCGGCCAGATTCTGGCCAGCGAGCCGGGCCCCCACGCGCCATATGGCTTTTTGTTCAAAGTAATGCAAATCACCGCGGGCAGCGAGCAGGTGGTGGTGGAGGCCGAGGAGGCCGGTCTGGCCGAGGCCATTACCGAGGGCGAGGCCAGCTTCCAGAAGAACCTGGGGGCCGGCGACCTGGTGCAGGCCGAGGGCCTTTCTCCGGGGGTTCGGTTTGCCAACGGCCAGACCCGCTACCAGGCCCAGCCGGGTGTGCAGCCCATGAATGTCCTCGACTTTGCCTTCAACGAAATCATCTACGATGAAGACGGCAACCTTTCTACCACCCTGGATCAGGTGCGGGCCGAGGGCAAGGTATTTTTTGACCTGCAGAGTGGTTTTTCGGCCAGTGTTACCTGGAAAAAGGCGCTGGGTATTCCGGTTTATCCAAACGGGGTCTACTTCAAGGCGGCTTTTGGCATCAAGCACAACGCCAGCGTAAAGATCTTCTCCACGCTGGGCAAAACCATCAAGAAGGAGTACGAGCTTGCCAAGTACACCTTCAAGCCCATCACTGTGATGGTGGGGCCGGTGCCGGTGGTGTTTGTCCCCAACCTCTACATCACCATCAGCGCTGAGGGTACGGTCTCGGCCAACCTGGTGCTGGGGGCCAGCGAGGAACTCAACGCGCAGGCCTGCTTTGAGTACAAGGGGGGCTTCAGGAACTGCTCGAGCCTGAGTAAAAAGTTCGAGGCCGGCATCGCCCAGGCCAACAGCACCCTGAAGGTCACGGGCTCCATGAACGGCAAGGTGGATGTGTTGCTGTACGGCCTGGTGGGGCCCTATGCCAAACTGGGGGCGTACCTCGAGCTGAGCGCCACTGTGCCCGGCAACCCGGTCTGGAAGCTGGACGCCGGGGTCAAGGGCAGCATCGGCATTCACGCCGACCTCTGGCTCTTCCGCCTGGATACCGACCTCGAGATCTTCAACGAAAAACTGGGCACCATCGCCCAGGCCCAGCCGGGCCCGCCCTCGGTGGTTTTTGGGGGTGGGAGTTTGGTTAATTTCGAGGGCGGCCCCTTTATCAACCGGCCCTATTACATCTGCGCCACGGCTTTCGATCCGCAGGATGGCCCGCTGCCGGTACAGATAAGCTCGAGTTCGGATGGCTCCCTGGGCACCGCCCCCACCAGCAGTAAGTGCGTGTCCTACACCTTCTCTACCCTGGGCCCCCGCACCCTCACGGCCAGGGCCACCAACTCCCTGAACCTGAGCACCACCGCCACCACCACCCTGACCGTGCAGGACATCCCCCCGCTGGCCCAGATCATCCAGCCGCTGCCCAGCCTCAACCCCACGCTTCCACAGGCCAAGGCCATACCCGCGGGCCGCTACCTGTTCTTGCAGGCCGTCTGGGAAGATAAATCGCTGAGCGTGCCCGACTGTACCCGCGGCGAGTGGCGAAGCCGCAACCGCGACACCAACGCCGATATGGGCGACGAAGTGCCCAGCCTCGGCTGCGCCACGCGCATGCGCCTGAGCAACCAGCCCGGCTGGCGGCGCATTACCTTCAAATACACCAACCCCCAGGGCGTGGCGGTGGAAAAGTTTGTGCTGGTGAATGTGGCGGAGCCCGACCCACCCCGCACCAACCAGCCGCCGCTGGCCAAAATTACCCGTCCGGTAGCGACTTTTGCCAAGGATAAAGTTACCAACCCCACGCTTGGCAGCACCAATATCGTGCTGGAAGGCAGGGTTTTCGATGCCGATACCGATACCCTGACCTACGCCTGGTACGTTGCCGAGGTGGTGGGGGGGTATCCCGGCCCCAAGAAAGCAGTGCCTGGGGGTTCGGGCAGTGTGAACATCACCACCGACAGTTTTGGGCAGCGCCTCAACGCGACCCTGCCCAGTGTTACCATCCCCAGCCTGGCCGCGCTCTTCCCCTCGATTAACACCTGCCCTGGGTACAAGCAGCAGTTCGTGGCCTACCTCGAGGTCTCGGACGGGGTTACTTCCAGCGCCTGGCCGCGGCCGGTAATCATGTCTCAACGATTCGAGCTTCCGGTCTGCATAAACTGACGGGCTTTTATCTCCCTGGATTATTGTTATGTAGTCTGGTATCCCTAATTCAAACAGTGGGTTGATCCAGCCTTTCGAAGCCAACCCCAATCGGGCGCTGGCCACCGAACTCGCTATCACCCCGCCCCATGGCCCGTTGCTGCAAACCGCGGTTTCCAGCGCGAGTACCCATTCGGCCTCCCGCTAGGGCCTGCTAAGCAATGTGCCCTGGAGTATTGTTCTGGACGGCATTTGTTTGGTGATCATTGACCAGGCATGGGTGCAGAGTCTTGGCCGCAAATGGCCTCTCGGGAAGCCCGGTTCGATCTTGCTTCCTTTCCCCCTACCACCGCTATACACGGGGCCGTTATGCACCCACCAAAAACCGCACGCAGGGTCGCGTGCGGAAGTTTAGAACACCATCCTTCCTGTGACCTTCAGATCAAAGCTGTGAACCAGCTACGGTGAGGTAAGGATGATGCCCCTACTCCCAACAGCTACGAACCGGCTGCCGCCGTAGCCGATGGCAAGGAGATTTTCGTTCGTACCAGAGTATTGCCTCCTCCAGTCCACCCCGTCGGGGGAGGTGTGGATGTAGCCGTTTGCTCCCACCGCCACGAACTGGCCGCCGCCGTAGGTGATGCCCCGGAGAGGGTAACCCCCCAGGCTTCGGTCTGCCCAGGTCATCCCATCAGAGGAGACGCGGATAGTGTCGTACGCCCCCCATCCCCCCACCGCCAGGAATACCCCTGCGCCGTAGGCGATGTCGGAGAGAAGGCCCACCGTCGTCGAGTTCCGTGCTGTCCAGCTCCACCCCTGAGGGGAGGAGAGGATGGTGCCGTTTGCTCCCACCGCCACCATGAGGCCACCGCCATGGGAGATGCCGTGGGCGACACCCCGAAGACTTTCAGTAGTTCCCGAGTTCCACTTCGTCCAGTTCACACCGTTGGAGGAGGTGAGGATGGTGCCGCTATCCCCTACCGCCACGAACTGTCCGTCCCCGTAAGCGACGTCCCAGAGGACGTTCGATGTCCCCGAGTTCCGCGGTATCCAGGCCGTTCCGTCGGAGGAGGAGAGGATGGTACCGTTTGCTCCCACCGCCACGAACTGGCCGCCGCCGTAGGTGATGCCATAGAGATCATTCGCCGCTCCCGAAATTCGCCGCGTCCAGACCGTTCCGTCGGAGGAGGTCAGGATGGTGCCCCCAGCCCCCACCGCCACGAAGAAGCTGTTGCCGTAGGCAATATCAGCAAGATCATTACCCGTCCCCGTTCGCCGTGTCCAAATCGTCCCTGGCGCGATAACCTCCAGGAGGAGAATGGCGTTCTGGCGTATGGATCCGGATGTTCCAACCAGGTTCAGGCTGTAGGTTCCCCCAGGCACTCCGGTGTCCACTGAGACGTACCGTTCTAGTTTGATGGGATTGACGTCGTAAGGATAGTAGGGATCGGTCACATTCACGCTGATAGGGATACCTGGAATCGTTATACCGCTAGGGGGGTTCTCCAGGCTCAGGTTGATGGTACCGGTAAAGCGGTTCTGGGGGGTGAGGACAAGGGTAACTTTGCTGCTGCCCCCCTGCGACATTCTGAGGATGGGGTTTTCAAAGTCCAGAGCAAAGTTGGAAGTGGAGTTATTTACCCCGCAACCTGTGATTACCAGCAGGATCACCAGGAACAGATATCGGAACGGAGCAATCTGTGCCATACAACCATCCTAGATAAAAACTGGGTCAGGGATGTGGTTATTTGAGTGCGACGTCGTCCATGGCTTTTTCGGAAAACGGTTCTTGCACCCCTTTTCCCGCGTCAACTCTTGGAGCAAAACTCGCGTTTGCCTTGGTGAGCGCCAGACCCCCAGCCGTCAACCGGCTATGGTGAGGTGATGATGGTGCCCACAGGCCCCACCACCACAAAGCGGTTATTGCCGTAAGCGACGCCCTGAAGACTGTAATACGTCCCCGAGGTTTGTGCTGTCCAGTTCACACCGTTGGAGGAGGTGAGGATGGTGCCCCCACCCCCCACCGCCACGAAGAGGCCGTTGCCGTAGGTGAGGCCCTGGAGGTTGTTCATCGTGGGTTGCACTGTCCAGTGCACCCCATCGGAGGAGGTAAGGCTAGCACCGTTTCCCACTGCCACGAAGAGACCATTGCTGTAGGCGATGTCGAAAAGGGAGCTGCTTGTCCCTGAGGTCTGCGCTGTCCAGTTCACCCCATCGGAGGAGGTGAGGATGGTACCGCTATCGCCCACCGCCACGAAGAGGCCATTGCCGTAGGTGACGCCCCAGAGATGGTAGGTCTTCCTCGAGGCCCGCGGGATCCAGATCCTTCCATCGGAGGAGGTGACGATAGCGCCATAACCCCCCACCGCCACGAAGAGGCCATTACCGTAAGCAACGCCGAAGAGGGCGTCGCTCGTGCCCGAGAACTGCCCTGTCCAGTTCGTCCCATTTGGGGAGGTGAGGAGGGCGCCCCCAAGCCCCACCGCCACAAAGAGGCCGTTTCCGTAGGCGACGTTGTTGAATCCGATGGAAGTTCCCGAGTCTCGCAGTGTCCAGGTGGTTCCGGCGGGAGGGGTTACGCTGAGGGTGAGGCTCACCGTTTTGGTGAGGCTACCCGCAGTGGCCTGGAGGGTCAGGGTGTAGGTGCTGGAAGCCACCGCGGCACCCACGCTCAGGTTGAGGGTCTGGTTCACACGGTTAGATCCCATTACGCTCACGCTGGTGGGCGATAGGGTGACCCCGTCGGGAGCTCCCAGCAGAGAGAGGCTGACAGTCCCGGTGAACCCGTTCCTCGGGGTGAGGGTCAGGGTGGTCTGTCCGCTATCCTCCGGTACGATGGTGAGGGAGGTAAGGTTCAGGCTGAGGGTGAAGGTGGGGGAAGTGCCCTCATCGCCGCCGCCTCCCCCGTCACCCCCACCAGGGGCCAGATTGCCCTCGCACGCCGCCAAGGCCAGCGCAAGGGTAAGGACTAAAGCCATCCACTTCTTTTCCAGCATTGGCTCACTCCATCTGTTGCTGGGCTCCCCCAGTCGCGAAACAGCTACGGCGAGGTGAGGACGATGCCTTTACTGCCAACAGCTACGAACCGGCCGCCACCGTAAGCAACGCCGAAGAGATTTTCCTCCGTCCCTGAGGTTTGTGCCGTCCAGCTCACCACGTCGGAGGAGATGAGGATTGTGCCGCCATCCCCCACCACCACAAACTGGCCACCGCCGTAGGTGATGTCATTGAGAGTGGCCGTCGTCCCCGAGGTTTGCGCTGTCCAGTTCACCCCATCGGGGGAGGTGAGGATGGTGCCGTTATTCCCCACCGCTACGAACCGTCCACCCCCGTAGGTGAGGCTGTTTAGGTGGTTTGCTATCCCGGCAGTTCGTTCCGTCCAATTCACCCCATCGGGGGAGGTACGGATGGTGCCATTCATTCCCACCGCTACGAACTGTCCACCCCCGTAGGTGATGCTATACAGAGTGTTCGTAGTCCCCGAGGTTTGCGCTGCCCAATTCACCCCGTCGGGGGAGGTTCGGATGGCACCGGCAGCCCCTACCGCCACGTATAGGTCGCCGCCATAGGCGATGCCTGTAATAGGAGAACCCACCGTCCCCGAGGTTTCCATTGTCCAGTTCACTCCATCGGGGGAGGTGACGATAGCGCCGAAACTCCCCACCGCCACGAACTGGCCGCCTCCGAAGGTGACATCAAATAGCTCGTTTGGTGTACCTGAGCCTCGCGCCGTCCAGTTCACCCCGTTGGGGGAGGTGCGGATGGTGCCGTTCTGACCCACCGCCATAAACTGGCCGTTGGCGTAGGTGATGTCATAGAGAAACTTGGTTGTTCCCGAGCCCCGCCATGTCCAGTCCACCCCTGGGGAGGCGGAGAGATTCTCCCCACAGCCAGCAAACACCAGCAAGGCCAGCAGGAACAGATACCGGAACGGAATCATCTGTGCCATATAACCATCCTAGACAAAAACCAGGTCTGGGATGTGGTTATTTGAGCCTGACGCCGTATACGGCCCTTTGGAAAACGGTTCTTACTATGTGTTGTCTTGAGCGGTTTTGTGCAGAGGGTAAGGCGTGCCAAAAGACAATCCCATGCGCTGCTCCGAGCGGTCAGATGAGAAGATGTTCTATCATCCCGCCGGTTGCAGCTAGGCCACCTTTCAGGTAGATGATCTTGTTCAAACGCCAAAATCAAGGCACACACTTTCGACCTGCCAGGAAAGCCAAGCGGTCCACCCGGTCAGCCGTTTGGCTGATCGTAGATGGCAAAGTGCACCGATTGCCCTTGTTGAAGGTTTGGGCGTTTTGGTAATTGAAACGGGGACGAAGAGCCCAAACCCTTAGACTATAGCTATGCTGCACACACTGGGGGGGTTGCGGCTGGCCGGGAGCAACTTTAGCAGGGAGAAACCCCTGCTGCTGCTGGCCTACCTGGCCCTGGAGGGCCCCAAGCCCCGGCGGTTTCTGGCCGAGCTGTTCTGGCCCGAGGCCGCCGACCCCCTGAACTCGCTGGCGGTGGCGCTGGCCAAGCTGCGCAAGCTGGGGGTGGCCTACAACGACGAGAGCCGGGCCTGGGTAGACCTCGAGTGCGACGCCTTGGCCCTGCAGGACGCGCTGCGGGCGGGGCGCTGGGAAGAGGGGGTGGGGCTCTATACCGGGCCGTTTGCTGAAGGATTCCGGGCCGAGGAGGCGGGGGCCGAGCTCGAGGAGTGGGTCTACGAGGTGCGGGAGCGCCTGGCCCGCGAGGTGCGCCAGGCCTACCTGGTGCTGGCCGAGAAGGCTGCTGCCCAGGCCAGCTTTGCCGAGGCCGCGGCCTACGCCGAGCAGGCCTACCGGGTGGCCGGGGCGCCGCCTTTGGAACCCGAGGAACTGCCCAGGGTCTACCGGCTGCTGCTGGCGGGCGAGCACCCCCTGGCCGAGGGCCTCGAGCGTGAGGCCAGAGAGCTGGGGATCACCCTGGGGGGCTCGAGCCAGGCTGCGCGGGGCCGCTTGCGCCAGGAGCTGGTGGGGCGCGAGCGCGAGCTAGCAGCGTTGCTGGCCCTGGAGGAGGGGGCCTGGGCCTGGGTGCGGGGCGGGGCCGGGCTGGGCAAGACCACCCTGCTGCGCGAGCTCGAGGTACGCACCGGCTGGCTTTATCTGCCGGCCCGGTCTGGGCTGCCCTACGCCACGCTCGAGCCCCTGCTGGAGAACCTACAGGGCGGCGAGGAGGCTTTGCTGCGGCGGGCTCTGGCCCTGCGCGAGCACCTGCTCCTGGACGGCTGGGAGGAGATGGACGAGGAGAGCCGGCAGCTCTTGGTACGGCTGCGGGGGCTGCGCCCGCCCATCCGGGTGGTGCTGGCGGGCCGGGGCGAGCCGCCTTTGGGCGTGGACAGACTGCTGGAACTCGAGCCTTTGTCCCCCGAGGAGCTGGCCGGCTTTCCAGGGGCTTACGAGGCCACCGGAGGGGTGCCGGCCCTGGTGGGGGCCTGGCTGCGCGGCGAGCCCATCCAGATGGCGCTCGAGGCCCGCTTGCGGGATCTGAGCGAGTCGGCCCGCCAGGTGTATATGTGCCTGGCGCTACTGGAGACCCCCGACCTGCTGCTGGTGCGCCAGGCTTTGGGGCTGGGGGCCTCCGAGATGGCCCAGGCGGTGGATGCGCTGCTCTCGGCTGGCCTGATTGATTTGAATGGGGCCGTCTTTGGGCGCGAGGCCGCCCAGGGCTACTTAGCCGAGCGCAAGGCCCAGGAGGCCCAGCTCAGCCTGGGGCTGGCCCGGCTGCTCAAGCCCCAACAGGCCCTCCCGCTCTACCGCCGGGCGCGGGCCCTGATCGAGGAGGCCGACCTCCCCCAGGTGCGGCGGGCCTACCTGACCTGGGCCGCCGAGCTCATGCGGCGGGGTTTCCCTAAACGCGCCGCCGAGGAATTAAGCGAGGCCCCCAACCACCCCGAAATTGTGCTGCTGCGGGCCAGGGCTTTTGAGCGGGCCGGGATGTACAAGGAGGCCCTCGAGGCCATCCAGACCCTGCCCGAGACCCCCGAGCGGCTGGCCCTCGAGGCCACCCTCCACCACCGGCTGGGCCGGGCCGAGGCGGCCCAGGCCTGCGCCGAGCGGGCCCTGGCCGGCGGTATGGAGGCCCGGGCCGAGGCCCAGAACACCCTGGGCCTCATCCACCTGGCCCAGGGCCGCTTTGTCGAGGCAGCGTCGGCTTTCCGCCGGGCTGCGGCGCTGTGGCTGGGTTTGGGGGACGAGCCCCGGCGCATTGCCGCCCTGAGCAATGTAGCCATCGCCCGGGCCCGCATGCAGGAGGACGCCGAGCAGGTTTTCAAGGAGGTGCTGGCCCTCTGTCAGGACAACCCCCGCCTGCAAGCCCAGATGCTCATCAACCTGGGCAAGGAGTACGAGCGCAGCGGGCGGCTGACAGCAGCGCTGGAGAGCTACCGGCAGGCCGAGGCGCTGGCCCTGGAGGTGGGCAGCCTGCGCCAGGTGGCCCTGGCCCAGAACAACCTGGGGGCCATCTTCCACCTGCAAAACCAGCCTGGCCCGGCCCGAACCTACTACCATCGGGCCATCCAGGCCGCCCAGCAGGGGGGTGAGTTGCAGATTCTGGCCATGGCCCTGGGCAACCTGGCCGAGCTCGAGGGCGACCTCGAGGCCTGGCAGGAGGCTATCGCGGTGGCCGAGAACGCCGGCTACCTCGACCTGGCCCAGCAGCAGCGCACGCTTTTGCGGGCGTTCATGGAGCGTTCAGGCTAGATGGGGCATGCTACCGGTATGCCGAAGAGTGCATATTTACTCGAGGACATGCTTTGGCTGGAGGTGGAAGATGCGAGGGGGGATATTCCTGTTGCTGTTGGTGAGCTTGCTGGGTTGTGGCCCGACGGTTGGGCCACCGGTTTCTGGTACTGCCTACCCCTCCCCCCGCAGGGCGACCTGGGGCGAGGAAGTCCGGGTGACCCTGCCCTGGCGGGCTGGCCCGGGCCTGAGCGCTAAACTGGCCGGGGTGCCGCTCGAGGTACTGCGCACCGAGCCCGACCCTGCCGGGGGTAGTGGGGTGGTCTTCAAGGTACCCGACAACTTCTGGGGCGGGCCGCAGACCCTGGAGCTCCTCGAGGGGGCCAACCGGGCTACCGGCAGCCTCACCGTGCTGGGCCAGACGGTCTTCGAGCAGCCCGAGCCGGAAGCCCTGGCCCTGATCCGACCCGAGGTATCCGATAGCGACTTTGGTCAGAAGCTTGCGGTGGGTGGCCTGCGGATGGTGCCCATTGCGCCGGGGGTAACCTCGGTTCCGCTGGGCGGGGCCAGTGGGCCTTGCGAGGGCCGGCTGGCGCGGGTGGCCCGTGACCCGGCCCAGCTGACCACACCCCTTGCGGTAGGGGCTTTGCTCGAGCGCCTCGAGGCGGCAGGGGGTGAGCGGGTGGTGGACGTGGACGGAACCCTGGGCATTGACCCCATCACCGGCTACGACGCCGACCCCGGCCTGCTGGCCAGCCCCAGCCCCGATACCAAGCCCATCAACGCCCGCAGCGTGGTCAAGGTCAGGCCGGGCAGCAACTACACCGGGGCGGGCATCACCATCGCTGTCGTGGATACCGGAGTCAAAAACCTGAGCGGCCTCACCCTGCGGAGCGGCGGGGCCGACTTTGTTAGTCCAGACGCGCCCGACCCCCTGCTAGACGAGTACACCCGGGGCGGGGTGGTGGTGGGGCACGGCACTGCGGCGGCGGCGCTGGCCGCGCATGCGACCTACGGAATTGCCCCAGGGGCCGGTGTCCTGCCCATCAAGAGCTGCGACAAAGAGGGGAAGTGCCGGCTCGAGGCGGTCATCCGCGGTATCTGCCATGCGGTGGCCTATGCGGAGAAGAACCCCCAGGAGCGGCTGGTGCTCAACCTGAGCCTGGGCAGCGACACCCCCAGCGAGATCGTCTACATCA
>FWPU01004470.1_pt1 | contig 18579 bp, 14 predicted proteins | sample 2228361 | NCBI WGS metagenome assembly FWPU01 (sample SAMEA103939777, study PRJEB20133) | metagenome
TCCGATCTGGGATCACGGCCATTAGCCGGAGGTCAGCGGAGCTGACCTCCGGAACGAAGGGCGCCCCCCGCCACGCCCCGTGATCCCGAAGGGATCACCGCCATTAGCCGGAGGTCAGCGCAGCGCCACCTCCGGGGGAGCAGAGACCGAGCCACGATTTTTGGGAGAACCCGTATGCGTGGGATGATCGTCGCATGGATTTTGGGAGGAATGGCGGTTTGGTGTGGGGCGAGCCAAGGGGCATGGCTGGGCGAGGGCGCCGCGGGACACTCCGCGGGATCTGGCCCTCCATCGTTTGCCTGGCTGCCCAAGGCCCCGCCGTTGCCGCCGCCGCAGGGTCCGGTCCTCCGGGTAAGCACGGTGGAGGAGCTTTTTGCCGCGGCCGAGAAGGTGCCGCCTGGCGGGACGATCTTACTGGCCGATGGCCACTATTTCCTGCCGCGGTATTTCGAGCTGCACACCGACGGGGTGACGTTGCGGAGCGCCTCGGGCCGGCGGGAGCGGGTCGTTTTGGACGGGGCTCGGAGCCGGCATATCGAGCTGGTGGGCATCCGGGGAGCCAGGGACATCACGATTGCGGACCTGACCATCCAGAACATCCGGGCCAACGGTTTCAAGATCGATGCCGACCTGGGGGCCAACCGGGTGCGGATCTACAACTGCGTGATCCATAACATCTGGCAGCGGGGGATCAAAGGTCCGGCCGTGCCCCCGCAGCGCCGCGAGGAGCTTCGGCCCACCGACTGCCGCGTGGAATACTGCCTGTTTTACAACGACCGTGCCAAGCGGTTTGCCGATGATCCCAGCGATCGGCCCGACACGTTCGACGGGAACTACGTGGGGGGCATCGACGTGATGTTTGCCCGGCGGTGGGTGATCGCAGACAACGTGTTTGTGGGGATCCAGGGCCGCACCCGCCAGGGCCGTGGGGCGGTGTTCCTCTGGCACGATGCCCAGGAATGCGTGGTCGAGCGGAACGTGATCGTCGATTGCGACTCGGGCATCTGCCTGGGCAACTCGTACCGGCCGGCGGGCATCGCCATCCATGCCACAGGGTGCGTGGTGCGCAATAACTTCGTGGTGCGGTGCCCGGAAAACGGGATCCTCGCCGATTACACCCGCGATTGCCGCATCGTGCACAATACGATCCACGATCCCGAAAGCCGCCTGCGCCGGCTGATCCGCCTGGTGCACGATAACGAGGGGTTGCTGGTGGCCAACAATTTGTTGAGCGGGCCGGAAATGCGGATCGAGACCACGTCGCAGGTTCGTTTGCGCGGCAACGTGACTCGGCCGCTGGCCGAGGCGTTCGTCGATGCTGCACGGGGCGATTTGCATCTGGCCCGATTCGTCCCCGGCGTGTGCGATGCGGCGGAGGCGTTGGGCGAGGTCCTGGAAGATTTCGACCGGCAGGCGCGGGGGCCTCGGCCCGATGTGGGGGCCGATGAGCTGCAGCCGTAATCGGACCCGTCAAGCGCCGGACCGCGGTCGATATGGCGGTGCAGGCCCTCTGCGGGGCGCCAGGGACTGCCCGCGCGCAAGCCCGGTAGCCGAAAACACGCTTGCACGGCCCCGGACAGGCGCCACCGCCTGGCGGCGGGCAAGTCTGGTTGGCATTACGGCTCGGGCTTGGTTTCTTCCGGCCTGAGCAACCGCAGGCGGATATCGCGGACCGCGCCGGTGGTGCACCAGGTGGCGATGCCCAGCGGCCGGCACGGCTCGCACTCCCAGCGGATGGAGATCTTCTTGCCCTGGCGGTCCAGGTCCACCATGTCCTCGTTGTCGATCCAGGCTTGGATCTTGGCCTTTGTCACCCGGATGCGGATCCGGTACCACTGGTTATTCTTGAACTCGCGGAACTTGTTGGTCTCGTTTTCCGAGGCGTCGTAGCCGTTGATGCTCGACAGCCCCACCACGGTGCCGCCCCAGCCGCCCACCACAAACGAGCAGAACGAATCGTCCACGGGAAACGTGGTGGTGCAGAAGAAGTCCGAGCCGTCGATCCGCTTGCCTTCCAGGGTCAGCTCGTAATCGACCTTGGGGAGGGGGTCGCCGGCCCAGGCGATGCCGCTCATCATGTCGCCCCGCTCCATGACGATAGCTCCATCCTTGACGTAGACTTTGCCCTCGCCACCGAATTCGGCCACTTTCCAGCCTTTGAGGGTCTGGCCGTCGAACAGCTTGCGCCAGGCGTACTTGTCGCCCGGTGCCTGTTCTTTGTTGGCGGCTTTGGCCGGCGCCTTGTCCGTCGGTCCGGGGGCGCCGGGCTCTGCGCCCGGCGCAGCGGCGATGCCAACAACCGCGAGCAAGGCGGCCCCCAGGGCCACGCCCATTGCCCGAAGGCCGATGCCCAACCAGTCATGCGAGCGAACCATAGCCGAACTCCTGAAATGGGACGCTTTAACGGTGCGATTTTCCACAGGCCCCAGGCGCAGGCTGGGCCGGGCACAGCGGAGGACGAGTTTGCCCCACCGGGGCGGCAGGCTTTGCACCTCCGCTTAATCCCCGCTGAGCATCTTGCCCAGGCCGCCCAACACCGAGAATCCCTGGGCGGCGGCCATGCGTCCGGCCAGGCGGGAGAAGGGGAGCGACTGGCACCACACTTGTCCCGGCCCGGTCAGCGTCGCAAAGAACAGCCCTTCGCCGCCGAACAGGGTATTCTTGATGCCGCCGACGAACTGGATATCGTAATCCACGCTGGGCTGGAGGGCCACCAGGCAGCCGGTATCGAGCTTGAGCACCTCGCCAGGGGCCAGGGTGCGGTGCAGGAGTGTGCCCCCTGCGTGGACCACGGCGATGCCATCGCCCGTCAAACGCTGCATGATAAACCCCTCGCCGCCAAATAGCCCCACGCCAATCCGCTTTTGGAAGGCGATGCCCACGCGCGTTCCCCGGGCCGCACACAAAAACGAGTCTTTCTGGCAGATGATCTCGCCGCCCAGTTGGTCGAGGTGCAGCGGCACGATCTTGCCGGGATAGGGGGCGGCGAAGGCCACCTTCTGGCGCTGGGGAGCGACATTGGTGAACGTGGTTACGAACAGCGATTCGCCGGTCAGCGCCCGCTTGCCGGCCGCCACCACCTTACCCAAAAACCCGCTTTGCGCCTGGGAGGGGTCGCCCAGCACGGTTTCCATCTCGATGCCACTGGTCATGTACATCATCGTCCCGGCCTCGGCAATCACCATTTCGCCTGGGTCGAGGGTGATCTCGACGTACTGCATCTCCTCGCCGAAGATCTCGTAGTCGATTTCGTCCGAGGTCCGTTGCGCCGGGGGAAGGGGGGGAACGGCCGCGCCCTGCACGGCCGCCGCCACCACCGAGATCTGGCGGGCCTCGGTCCAATCGCTCAAGCCCGGCCCGTACACCAAGGTGTGCAGGCCCAGGGAGCGGAGCCGGGCGGCCAGGTCTTCCAGGGACATGGGCCCCACCGGGCTTGAGCCCTGCACGTAATACCATTCGGCTTTACTGGGCATAGGGGGGCTCCGGGATCAGGGGGGGTCAACAGCAGGCCGCGCCGCGGGAGAGGGCGATCGATTGGACCCCGCAGGCCGCCTGGGCCCGACGAAGGACTTCGGCCGCTTTGCGGCGGGCCCGCGCCCCGCCATCGCCGAGAATCTCCCGCACCCGCTCCGGGTGGGCCTCCAGCTCGTGACGGCGCTGGCGGGCCTCGGCGAAGTAGTTTTCGGCCAGGTCGGCCAGCGCCTTCTTGACCTCGCCGTAGCCGAAGTTCCCCCGCCGGTACACCGCCGCCATCTCCTCGCGCTGAGCCGGACTGGCAAACAGCGAGTAAAGCTGGAACAAGTGGTCGCTCTCGGGGTCCTTCGGCTCGCTCATCGGCCGCGAATCGGTGACGAGCCGCATCACCTTCTTGCGCACCGCTTGGGGCTCCTCGAAGACCTCGATGGTATTGCCGTAGCTCTTGGACATCTTCTGCCCGTCCAAGCCGGGCACCCGGGCGGAGCTGTCCAGCACGTGGGCCCGCGGCAGCACGAATGTCTCGCCGAACTCGTAGTTGAAGCTCCCCGCCAGGTCGCGGCAGACTTCGATGTGCTGCACCTGGTCTTCGCCCACCGGCACCAGGTCGGAATCGTACGCCAGGATGTCGGCCGCCATGAGCACCGGATAGGCGAACAGGCCGGCGTCGGCACTCAGCCCCCGTGCGACCTTCTCCTTGTACGCATGGCAGCGTTCCAGCAGTCCCATGGGGGCGGTGGTCATCAACAGCCACATCAGCTCGCTGACCTGGGGCACATCGGACTGCACGAACAACGTGGCGCGGTCGGGGTCCAGCCCCAGGGCTAAAAGGTCAATGGCCGCATCCAGCGTGTACTGCTGCAACTGGTCGCGGTTGCGGATGGTCGTCAGGGCATGGAGGTTGGCGATGAAATAGAAGGTTTGTTCCGGGTCGCCCTGCAGCGCAATGTACTGCCGGATCGCGCCGAAGTAGTTCCCCCAATGGAATCGTCCGGTAGGCTGGATGCCCGAAAGGACGCGCATCGCAACGTTCTCCGAAACAACCACGCTTAGCCGGGACAGGCCGCCGCCAAGCCGCACGCGACGGCCGACTCGGGCCACTGCAAGCTGCCGACCACATCGGCCACGCGCGTGGCCCCCAGTTCGGCCAGGGCCCCGGGCAGGGCGTCGAGGATTTCCATGCACACAGTCGGTCGGTAAAAGTTGGCGGTGCCCACCTGGACGGCGGTCGCACCGGCCACCAGGAACTCCATCACATCGTCGATCGAAGCAATCCCGCCGATGCCTACGACCGGAATGCGGACCGCTCGGGCCGCTTGATAGACCATCCGGAGCGCCACCGGCTTGATGGCCGGACCGCTCAATCCCCCCAGCCCCTGCCCCAAACGCGGACGCCGCCGCCGCCAATCCACCGCCATCCCCAACAGCGTGTTGATGAGGCTGATGGCATCTGCGCCGCCAGCCTCTGCCGCGCGGGCGATCACATCGATCCGCGTCACGTTGGGCGTCAGCTTGGCCAGGATCGGCAAGCGGGTCGCCCTGCGGGCGCCGGCCACCAACCGCTCGCACATCGCCGCGTCGGTGCCAAAATCCACACCCCCCGCCACGTTGGGGCATGAGATATTCAACTCGACGCCCGACACGCCGGGCACTCCCTCCAGCCGGGCGGCCAGCTCCACAAATTCCTCATAGCTCTTGCCCGCCACGCTGACAATCACGGGCGGCCCCAGACCGGCGAGATACGGCATGTGGCGAGCAAGAAACGCCTCAAGGCCGTCGTTGTCCAGCCCAATCGAATTGAGCATACCGGCCGGCGTCTCGACAGTCCTTGGCGGGGGGTTGCCTTTCCTCGGTAGCAGGGTCACTGTCTTGGGGATGATCGCTCCAAGGCGGCGCAGATCGACCAGGCCGGCCATCTCCCGGGCATACCCGAAGGTGCCCGAGGCCACCGCGATGGGGTTCGGCAGGTGGAGCCGACCCAAATGCACATCGAGCTGAACGGCAGCACCAGACACGCGACCCGAGTGCGTGGACAGAGCCAAAAAGGGGTGGTTTTTGCGATTAACCCCCACAATCTACCGAAGCCCCCCTGGGCCGGCAAGCGCTTCGCCGGATGAGCCTGCCGCTTGGCCCCCGTGCCCCCTGCCGCTTGCCCCGGCAGGATCGCTGCTTTGGCCCCCGTGCTCCCTGCCGCTTGCCCCGGCGGGATCGCTGCTTTGGCCCCCGTGCCCCCTGCCGCTTGCCCCGGCAGGATCGCTGCTTTGGCCCCCGTGCCCCCCTCCGCTTGCCCCGGCGGGATCGCTGCTTTGGCCCCCGTGCCCCCTGCCGCTTGCCCCGGCGGGATCGCTGCTTTGGCCCCCGTGCCCCCTCCGCTTGCCCCGGCAGGATCGCTGCTTTGGCCCCCGTGCTCCCTGCCGCGACGGCGCAACCGGGACTGGCAATGCCCGCCCTGCCGGCGGGCAATGCGCCGGCCAGGCCACCTACGGACTCCGGGTTTGTTAAGGGTACAATCGCAAAAGCGCAGTATTGCCTCTTCGCCCAGTCGGCCTGCGATGTGGTAGCATAAACCGCATGGAAGTCCCCACGACCCCCATGATGAAGCAGTACCTGGAGGCCAAGCGGGCCTGCCCGGAAGCGCTGTTGCTGTTCCGCATGGGGGACTTTTACGAGCTGTTCTACGAGGATGCCAAGACCGCTGCCCGGCTGCTCAACCTGGCGCTGACCAGCCGCGAGAAGGGCGAAAACGCCGTCCCCATGGCCGGCTTTCCCTATCATCAACTGGAGACATATCTTGCGCGGCTGATTGCCGCCGGCCAGCGCGTGGCCATCTGCGAGCAGGTCGAGGATCCCAAGACGGCCGTGGGCCTGGTGCGGCGCGAAGTGACCCGCGTGGTGACCCGCGGCACGCTGACCGACGAAGCCCTTTTGGATCCCCGCCAAAGCAACTATCTGGCGGCCATTGCGCCGGGCGACCCGGTGGGGCTTGCCTGGGTGGACATCTCCACAGGCCGGTTCTGGGCCTGCGGGTTTCCGGCCCGCCAGTTGGCCGACGAGTTGGCTCGCATCGCCCCTGCCGAGGTCCTGGTGGCGGAGGATGCCCCGGGGCTGGCGGGACCGGCGGTCGAGGGGGTGCTGGTCACCCGGCGCCCGGCCTGGGCGTTCTCTCAGGCGACGGCGGAGAAGGCCCTGGCCCAGCACTTCGGTACGGCCTCGCTGGAGGGATTCGGGTTTGGCACTGCGTCGGCCGACGCCCAGGCCATCCGGGCCGCCGGCGCGATCCTCGATTACCTGGCCGAGACCCAGAGAACCTCGTTGGAACATATCGACCGGCTGTTGCCGTACCGGGCGGCCGGGACGCTGGCCATCGACGAAGCCAGCCGGCGGAGCCTGGAGATCACCCGCACCCTGCGTGAGGGCCGGCGCGAAGGCTCGCTATTGCATGTCCTGGACCGCACGGTGACCGGCATGGGGTCGCGCTTGCTGGCCGAATGGCTAGCCAATCCGCTGACCGACCGCTTGGCCATCGAAGCCCGCCTGGACGCGGTGGAAGAACTGGTCCGCGATGCGCCCTTGGCCGCAGACATGCGGAAAACGCTGCGGCACGTGTACGATGTCGAGCGCTTGCTGGCCCGGGTGGCCACCCAGCGGGCAACCCCTCGCGACTTCTGCTTCCTGGGACGCACGCTCCGCGCCCTGCCCGGCCTGAAGGCCCGGCTGGAAGCGTCTGGCCACGCTCGGCTCCGCGAACTGGCCGAACGGTTCGATCCCTGCGACGACCTGCGAGCACACCTGGAAGCCGCCCTGGCCGACGAGTGCCCCTTATCGTGCCGCGACGGCGGATTCATCCGCAAAGGCTTTTCCTCCCAATTGGACGACTTGCGCGAGCTGGCTTACGGCGGCAAGGAATGGATCGCCCGTTACCAGGCCCGCGAAATCCAACGCACCGGCATCCCCAATCTGAAGGTGGGGTTCAACAAGGTCTTCGGCTACTACATCGAGATCACCAACGCCCACCAAACCAAGGTCCCCGACGACTATATCCGCAAACAAACCATCAAGAACGCCGAGCGCTACATCACCCCCGAGCTGAAGGAGTACGAAGAAAAGGTCCTCTCGGCCGACGAAAAGGCCAAGGAACTCGAATACACGCTTTTCGTCGAGTTGCGTCAAGCGGTCGCCGCAGCGCGGGCAAGGCTTTCGGCGACGGCCGCCGTGTTGGCCCAACTCGATGTGCTCGCCGCGCTGGCCGAACTGGCCCGCTCGCGCAACTACTGCCGTCCCCGGCTGGTCGAAGAGCCGGTACTCTCTATCCGCGAAGGGCGACACCCGGTGCTGGATCTCACCGAGCCCGAAGGGACCTTCGTCCCCAACGACACGGTGATGGGCCCGGAGGCCGGACGGATCCTGCTCATCACCGGACCCAATATGGCCGGCAAAAGCACCTACATCCGTCAGGTGGCCTTGTTGGTGCTGATGGCGCACCTGGGCAGTTTTGTGCCTGCCACCGAGGCCACCGTCGGGTTGGCCGACCGCATCTTTGCCCGCGTGGGGGCCAGCGACGAGCTTTCCCGCGGGCAGAGCACTTTCATGGTCGAGATGATCGAAACGGCCCGGATTCTCCATACCGCCACCCCTCGAAGCCTCGTCATCCTCGACGAGATTGGCCGCGGCACCAGCACCTATGATGGCATCTCGCTGGCCTGGTCGGTGGCCGAATACCTGCACGACCACATCGGATGCCGCACCCTGTTCGCCACGCACTATCATGAACTGACCGACCTGGCCAAGTCGCTTTCGGGTGTCAAGAACTTCAACGTGGCGGTCCGGGAGTGGCAGGACGAAGTGATCTTCCTGCACAAAATTGTGGAGGGAGCGGCCGACAAGAGTTACGGCATTCACGTGGCCCGGCTGGCAGGGGTTCCTCGGCAGGTCATCCAGCGGGCTAAAGACATCCTGGCGCAATTGGAAGACGAGCATCTGGACGAGTTCGGACGCCCCCGAATTGCCCGCCCGCCGGCCCCCCGCCAGGAAATCCAGCTCACGCTGTTCGGTCCTGTGGAACACCCCCTTCTCGACGAGATCCGGGAACTCGATTTGAATCAGACCACCCCCCTGGAGGCGCTGCGGCGGATCGAACAGTGGCAGGCGCAACTCAAGCAAGACCGGCAGTCGCGGCCCCAGCATCGCCCCCACGCCCGCAGGGGTCCTCTGGCCGAGCCCTGAGCTTTGGCACTGCCGCCATAAATGCTTCTCGTGCAATGGGATGCGAGTTATGCAGCAAGTTCCGGGCGCCAAGGGTTTCGGGATCCTGGGCAGGGCCGATGGCCGGAATGGCACCTCAGGTGGGATAATCCCCCACTGATGCCGTTAGGTTGACAGGGGGCCGGCCTAATCGTATCCTAGAGGGGTACACTCTGGGGAGATCGGCCTACCCCCATTTAGCCTGCGAGCTTTGGGTAGTCTGCCCCAGCGTATTTGGGTGGGTATTTGAGCCTTGTCCTGTGACGCGCTGGAGGAGTCCGATGGCCATTCGCATCCTGATCGCCGACGACCATGACATGGTTCGTGCCGGGCTGAAGACCATGTTGGCAGGCACCGATGTGGAGGTGGCTGCCGAGGCCACCACTGGCGAGCAAGCCGTCAAGCTGGCCTTGTCCGAGCCGATCGACGTAGCTCTGCTGGACATCCGCATGCCCGACGGCGATGGTCTGACCGCCCTGGGGCGGATCAAGCTCGACAAGGCCCACCTGCCGGTGCTCATCCTTTCGACCTACGATAACCCCACCTACATCGCCCGATCCGTGGCGTTGGGGGCGGCCGGTTACCTCCTGAAAGGTTGCACCAAGGACGAACTCCTCCACGCCATCCGCACCGCCGCCAAAGGCGAAAGCGCGTGGACCCGCGAGGAACTCCGCCGCGTGACCGGTGCGCTGGCCACCCCCCGGCTGACCGCCGATGTCGAAGTGCCGCTGACCCAGCGGGAAAGCGAAGTCCTGCGGCAATTGGCCTACGGCCTGACGAACAAGGAAATCGCCCAGGCCCTGCACATCAGCTACGAGACGGTCAAGGAACACGTCCAGCACATTCTCCGAAAAATCGGCGTCTCAGACCGAACCCAAGCCGCCGTGTGGGCGGTCCGAAAACAACTGGTCTGAAACCGCGCGGGGCAGGTTTGCGGCCTGTCGTCTCAAGATGACCCCAAGGGGCATAACCCCTGCGCCGGCCAGCGACAGACCCCAAACCCGCCACGCGCACGCTCCGTCCACCAATGGGGTTCAGCCTGCCCCGTGGCGATCGCCTGGCGCCCCCATCAGCCTGCCACCCGCGATGCGCCGGTTTTGATCCTCCTGCAGGCGACTAGTAGAATGGCGCAGTGGACCACCTCCCAGGGTCGCACGAGTATGTTCGCCCCAACGACGGCAATGTGCACTATCCGCCGGGCAGCGCCGGCACGTCGGTGCGCACGATGGCGAGGCTTTGCAGGATTCCAGGCGGCTTGTTTCTGGTATCGCCGGCCGACCATGCGGGTATCGGGCATCGCAGCCAGCCTTTGCGCGCTATTGAGCTTGCTGGGCGCATGGGGAAGCGCTCTGGCCGGCGAGGCCCGGCCCAAAGATCCCCTTGCGGTTTTACGGGCTGGGGGCTCGGCCGGGGGCGACTCGGTAGAACCCGGCGACGGCCAGGCCCGAACCTCCTTGTTCGGCCTGGTGGGCGAAGGGTTCAAGTTCGTTTATGTATTTGACCGCTCGGGGAGCATGGGTGGCTCCGGCCGACACGCCCTGCAACTGGTCAAGGAGGAGTTGCGGGCCAGTCTCCGCAAGCTCGATACCATCCATCAGTTCCAGATCATCTTCTACAACGATCGGCCGGTGATATTCAATCCTTCCGGGGCTCCCGGCCGGCTGGCGTTCGCCACCGAAGAGAACAAAGAGCGGGCATTGCGGTTCATCGACATGATCAGACCGGACGGGGGCACGGAGCACGAGGCGGCGTTGAAGCTGGCCATCCGCTTGCGGCCGGATGTGATCTTTTTCCTCACCGACGGCGATGATCCGCAACTGAACCCGCAGCAGATCGAGCGGCTCAGCCGCATGGCGGCGGGGATCACGATTCATACCATCGAGGTGGGCAGCGGGCCACGCCCGGCAGGGGGCAGCTTTCTGGCTACTTTGGCCGCCGAGAACGGCGGCAAGTATGTCTACGTGGACATCGCCACCCCCCGGGACGCCAAGGGGACACCCCCCTAGCCCCGCCAGAACCGACCAGTGGAGGTGGCAAAAACAGCCAACTTGGGCTGAGCCGGGCAACGGGTTGGGTTGACGGTGTTTCGCTGGGAAGGGTTTGGGCGTGACCGCAATTCCGTCAGGCGTGGTGACGGGTTCCTCGCGGGGCATCGGCCGGGCGATTGCCGAAGAGCTGGCCCGGCTGGGCTACGGCGTGGTGGTTAATTACGCGCAGCGGGCCGATGCCGCCGCGGAGGTAGTGGCCGGCATCCGGGCGGCCGGCGGCCGGGCGGTGGCCGTGCAGGCCGATGTCGCCTCGGCCCAGGACCGCCACCGCCTGCTGGAGGCAGCCCTCTCCGAGTTCGGCCGGCTGGACGTCCTGGTCAACAACGCGGGGATCACCTCCCCGGGACGCAAGGACTTGCTTGTAGCCACCGAAGAGAGCTGGGACCAGGTGTTTAGCACCAATCTCAAAGGGCCGTTCTTCCTGGCCCAGGCGGCCGCAAACCACATGATCCGCCTGATCCGCGCCGGGATCATGGCCGGGGGCTTCATCATCAACATCTCCTCGCTATCGGCGTACGCCGTTTCCACAAATCGTGCCGACTACTGCATGGCCAAGGCCGCCATGGGCATGATGACCCGCTTGTTGGCCTATCGCCTGGCCGAGGAAAAGATCCAGGTGTTCGAGGTGCGTCCCGGCGTGGTTGCCAGCGACATGACGGCGCCGGTGCGGGAGAAGTACGACCGGCTGATCGCGCAAGGCGCCTGGCCGATCCGGCGGTGGGGCCAGCCGGCCGACGTGGCCCGGGCCGTGGCGGCCATCGTGCAGGGCTACTTCCCTTTTACCACCGGCCAGTGCATCGACGTCGACGGCGGCTTTCATATTCGCGCCCTATAATCACGCCCAGCACCAATCGATGGACATCTCCAGATACCGGAAGGGCCCGGGGGCAAATCCCAGTAGGCGTTGTCCCCGAACGGGTTTGTGCTGGCCTGCGCGGTCCAAGAATCAGCGAGAGTCTGCCGTTTCGACGCAGGCTTGCTGAGCGTGCTTCCGCCGTGCCGGCCGGCTGGGTGGGCTGCCGTGAGGCCCTATTCTTGCGAGCTATCTCCTTGGGCCGTCCACCCTGTGGCCGCCGTTTTCCGGGGTTTGCCCCCCGGCGAGCGGCGTTTTTGGGCATGATTGCCCTCCGAATGCCGGGGGGATATACTCTTTTGGCTGGACACCCAAAGGATCTGCCCCGGCCGCTCCGGAACAAATGCATTCAATTGCGTCTCTGGCTTCTTGTCGGCCCCAGGAGAGTTCCGCTGGCTGTGCAAGACTGCCTGGAGGTTGCAAGAGTTCTGGACTGGCGTTTGCACAACTCCTTTTCACACAGGAAGTTATCTGGCGCCACCCATGTATAGCCGCTGGTACAATGTCGCGGTCGTGCTGCTTTGGATGGGGTCGATGGGGTGGCTGGTGGTCGAGAAGGTATTGCCCTCTTTATTGGTGGGCGAGCCACCCAGCCAACAGCGGATCCTATCGGCCCAGCAGGAGGAGCCGGCTGCGGGGTGGCAGGTGCTTTGGAACGATCGGCCGATTGGCTGGGCTATCAGCGTGACGGGCCCGCTGCCCGATGGGATGACCGAAGTTCGCAGCTTGGTGCGTTTCGAGGAGTTGCGCCTGGCCGAGATGGTGCCCGCGTTTATCCAGCAATTGCTGGGTCTGGGGCACGACCTGCCGGGTATCCAGATGGAGGCTCGCAGCACGCTGGTGTTTGACGCCTTTGGGCATTTGTCGCGGTTCGAGTCGGCGGTTGGGTTTCCGCCGGTGGCCGAGACCGCCGCCGTGAAGGTCCGTGGGCAGATCGACGGCGTCGAGTTGCGTCTGGGCCTGTACTGCCCGGATTTTCCCCCGGTGGAAAAGACACTCCGCGTGGGCCGGGCGATGCTCAGCGATGCCATGTCCCCGCAGAGCCACTTGCCCGGCTTGCGTGCCGGGCAGGAGTGGACCGTGGAGATCTACTCGCCCTTGAGCCAGGCGTCGCACCCCACGGAGATTCTCCACGCCCGGGTGGAGGCCCGCACGCCGCTGGTCTGGAACAACCGCCAGGTGGACACATGGCTGGTGGTTTTTCGGGGCGATCCGGGCGGGGCGATGGGGGGGCAGAGCGACCTGCGGGGCAAGTTGTGGGTCGACGAGCGCGGGGTGGTGCTCAAGCAGCAGGTGATGGTGCTGGGGTCCACGATGTCGTTTTTGCGATTGTCCGATGCGCAAGCCGCAGCGCTGGTGGAGAAGCATCGTCTGCGGTTGCGCGAGGACCTGCCGGCAACGGGGCCGCTGGGCCGGCCCCCCCGAAGGTCCGCTGCGACGAATGGGGATGGCCAGCCGCGACCGGACCGGGCGAAGGTCATTTCCATGTAAACGAGTGGGTGGCCAGGGGGCGGGTGCCGCGGCCCGACCCGGCTGGCGTGCCCCGTCCCTGCCACGGGGTGCAGTTGGGCGGGTGCCAGGGTGCAAATGGTTCAGGCCATGATTCATTTCGAGAATGTAACGCGGACCTACGGGTCCAAGGTCGCCGTGGCCGACCTTGAATTGGCCATCCCCCCAGGCGAGCTGTTCGCCTTTCTGGGGCCCAATGGTGCGGGGAAGACCACGGCCATCAAGATGCTGGTGGGGCTATTGCATCCCAGTGCCGGGCGGGTTCGGGTGGGGGGGTATGATACGGTTCGCCAGGCCCGCGAGGCCGCCCGTTTGATCGGGTTCGTGCCGGACGAGGCGTTTTTGTACGACAAGCTGACCGGCCGGGAGTTCCTGGAGTTCCTGGCCGAACTGCGCGGGCTTGGGCGTGCCGAAACCCGCCGGGCCATCGAGCGCCAGGCCGCCGTCTTCGGCTTGGATGGGTTCCTGGACGACCTGGCGGAAAGCTACTCGCACGGCATGCGGCAGCGCCTGGTGTTCGCCGCCGCGATGGTCCACGACCCGCCGGTGCTGGTGCTCGATGAGCCCACCGTGGGGCTGGATCCCAAGAGCGTGCGGTTGCTCAAAGACCTGTTGCGTGCCCGGGCAGCGGCCGGGATGGCCATCTTCATGTCCACCCATACCCTGAGCCTGGCCGAGGAGATTGCCGATCGCATTGGGATCATCGACCGCGGCCGGCTGCGGTTCCTGGGAACGCTGGAAGAGTTGCGCCGCGCGCGGGCCAACCCCGCCAGCACTCTGGAGCATCTGTTTTTGGAATTGACCGCCGACGGCGACGGTGTGCCCAGCGTCTCGCGTCCCTCCCCCCTGTCTTCGCCGGCAAGTTGAAGACCATGCACGAGGCCCCTTCGGCTTCCGAAACCGCGTTGTCCAGGGTGGACCCACGGCCGGCAGAGCCCTGGGCCCCGGTGGTCCGCCCGCTGATCGATGGCCCCCGCGAGGGGCAGGCCTTCTGGCGCATGCGGCGCCGCATCCTGGCCACCCTGATCCGGCAGACGCTTCGCCAGGGGCGACTCCGCTTGAGCATGGTCTTGGGCTTGAGCCTTTTGTTGTGGGCCGGTCTGTTCTGGCTATTCTACGACGGCTTCGTGTTCCTGAACACCGCGATTCCCACGCCGGACCTGTACGACCGCACGGTGCACACCATCTTTGGCCTTTTCTTTGTAACGCTGATGGTGATGCTTTTGTTTTCGTCGGCGATCATCCTTTACAGCTCGCTGTTCCGCGCCCACGACGTCCCGCTCCTGCTGACCCTGCCTGCACGGGCCGAACGGGTCTTCCTCTGTAAGTTCCAGGAAGCGATCGTGATGAGCAGTTGGGCGTTTTTGCTTTTGGGGAGCCCGATGCTCCTGGCATACGGGGTGGTCAACGGAGCGCCATGGCCGTTCTATGCCGTGCTTGTGCCGCTGTTGGTGGCGTTTACGTACATTCCGGGCGCTTTGGGGGCCATGGGGTGTCTGGTGGTGGTCCATCGCATCCCGGCGGTGCGGTGGTGGGTGCTGGGAGGGGCTGCGGGGGCTGTCCTGGCCGGCGCCGCGATGCTGATCGCGTCGCTCCGCCCCGGCCAGGAAGAGAACCTGCTGACGGCGGGTTGGTTCCAGGAAATGCTCGACCGGCTCCAGGTTACCGAGCACCGCTTGCTGCCGAGCTGGTGGTTGAGCATGGGGCTGTTGCAGGCGGCCCGAGGCCAGGTCCGCGATGCGGTGCTGTTTTTGGTGCTGATGATCTCCAACGCTTTGTTTTTTCGCCAGTTGGCCATCGGCGTGGCGGCTCGTATGTATCGCGCGGCCTATAGCCGGCTGCATGGCCGGCGCGCGGGGCGCCGGCGGGCGTCGGCGGGGTGGCTGGACCGGTTTCTGTGGTGGGCTGGCGCCCTGGTTTCCCCCCAGGTCCGCCTGTTGATGGTCAAAGACCTGCGGCTGTTCCGCCGCGACCCCGTACAGTGGACGCAATTCCTCATCTTCGCCGGACTTTTGGCCCTGTACTTCCTCAACATCCGCCGCTTCCGCTACGACATGTACTACGTGGGGTGGGTCAACGCGGTGAGCTTCTTGAACGTCTCGGTCGTGGGACTGTTGCTTTCGACGTTCACCACGCGGTTTATCTTCCCCATGATTAGCCTGGAAGGGAGGCGGTTCTGGTTTTTGGGGCTCCTACCGGTCCGCCGCGAGACGATCCTGTGGAGCAAGTTCGCCTTTGCGGTGGGATGCTCGATTGTCCCTTCCTCGCTGCTGATTCTGCTGAGCGATACGATGCTTCGGGTGCAGCCGGTGGTCGCCGCCAGCCACCAGTTGACGTGCGTGGTATTGTGTTTTGGGCTTTCGGGGCTGGCGGTGGGGTTGGGAGCCCGCATGCCCAACCTCCGCGAGACCTCGCCGGCGCGGATTGCCGCTGGGTTCGGCGGCACCCTGGTGCTGGTGCTGAGCACCCTGTATATCGTGATCGTGGTGCTGTTGACCGCCTTGCCCTGCCACTTCTATTTCGGCAGCCAGGAGGCGGGGGAATACTTCGGTCCATCCGGCCACATGCAGTGGTGGCTCCAGCGATGGCTTTTGGTCGGAACAGCCGCCAGCCTGGCCCTGGGAGCCCTCACGACGTGGGTCCCTTTGCGCATGGGCTTCCGGGCGTTCCGCCGGATGGAGTTCTGAGCCCCCGGCGTGCTTTGGCACCACGAAGGAGGGTGCGGGCTATTCGCACACGGGACAGATGGGGGTTTTGCGGGGTTGCGAGCAACCGCCCCGCTTTTTCCACCGGCGGCTTACGCCCGCGGCTCGGGGTTGGGCTTTTCCACCGGGGACTTACGCCCCCGGCTCCCCGTGGGCGTAGGGTGCGGGCTATTCGCACACGGGACAGATGGGGGTTTTGCGGGGTTATGAGCAATTCCCCGCTAGGGCAGGTCGTCCAGCTCTTTGAGCCACAGCCGAATTTCGTGCTCGTACTCGGCGGCCAGGTCGCCTTTGACCAACTGGCGGTGGAAGCCGGCCGCCCCCTCCTGTTTCACATCGGCATCTTCGGCGCTGGGGAAGCGGCGCGTGGGGTCCGGGGCGATGAGCCCCCGGCAGAAGTTCATCAACAGCTCGTTGCACACGACCTCTTTGGGCAAAAGGGAAGGCAATCGTTGCGCCAGGAACCGCTTGGCTTCCAGGAGGTCGCGGATCGAGCTGCGGCCATCGAACGGCGGCACGCCGGAAAGCATCTCGATCAGCACGTACCCCAGGCTGGCCAGGTCCGAGCGGGGGGAGAAGTCCGATCCTTCCAGCACTTCGGGGGCCGCATACACGGGGGTGCACGTGCGGACCGGCGGGGGATGGTCCAGCTCGAACGCCGAGCCCACGTCCACCAGCTTGGCGTTGCCCGTCCGTTTGAGCATGATGTTCGAGGGCTTCACGTCGCCGTGCACGATGTTTTCGCGGTGCAGGGCCGCCAGTGCCGCCAGGCAATCGCGGATGATGGCAATGGCGATGCCCGGTTTGACCCGCGGCTGGACCGGCCCGCTGGTGACGATCACCTGATTGATATACTCCCACCGCCGGGCGCTCACACGGTCATACAGCCGCTGGAGCATGGCGGGCGTCAGCAATCGGCTCAGGTCGAAACCGTCGATCCATTCCATCTCCATCATCCGCACCCGGTGACGTTCGACCCAGTTGTGCACATCCAGCAAGTTGTCCTGCTGGATCTGGGCGATGTGGGCCGCCACATGGGCGATCCGGCCCATGGCCTCGTCATAGCCGCGCTCGTCATAGTGCTCTGGCGAGAAGATCTTCAACGCCACGGGCAGCGTGAAGTTGTCCGTTCCGCGGCGCTGGCTGAGATAGACCACTCCCTGGCCGCCGCGGCCTAAAAGCCGGATGAGCTTGTGATGCTCGGTCCAGCTCATCCTCTCCTGTTCGATCAAGGCCCGATACTGGGCCATCAACTCCTCAGAACACTTCGAGGGGGTCGCCCCCCAGGTGCGGGTGGCGTTCCCTTCGTGAAACGTCGTTGTGGACATCCAATACCTCCGCGTTTCCGGGGCCATCCCTGCCATCGGTTTGAGAGGTGTATCTTAGGACGCCCAACGCCCCGGCGTCCAGAGGGAAGCGGCTGCCGCGACAAAAAGGAGAAAAATCCGACCGAGGTGCGTCGGTTTCGGCTTGCCCCGCAAACAGGTGGAGCGAAAGTACCCGACCTGCCGCGTGGTTGTGGGCATCGAGGGGCCGCACCCCTCAAGATGACCACGGCCGCGCCGGTCTCGCGGGTTATTCCTCGGGGTCCGCACCGTTCCATATAAGGGCACCCGCACGGCGAATCGGAAACCCTAGCCGCTTGTCTTCCAACAGGTTGATCAATGGTTTACCCGCCCGCCATCGCCGCAGGTTGGCGCAGAACATTTGCGTCATATTATCCGCCCGAAGGGCGCTCTGGCCGCCCACATGAGGGGTAATGATGACATTGGGCAGGTCCCACAGTTCGTGGTCTGGGGGCAGCGGCTCGGGGTCGGTTACATCCAAGACAGCCCCGGCCAGGTGCCCCGAACGGAGGGCGGCCACCAAGTCGGCGGTTACCACCAGTGGTCCGCGGGCCATATTGGCCAATAGCGCGCCGGGTTTCATCCGGCCGAGAGTGCCGGCGTCGAACATGCCCCGGGTCATGTCGTTTAGCGGCAAGCAGAGCACGACGACATCGGAGCGGGCCAAGAGTTCGTCCAGCCCTTCCGGGGGCCAGAGGGCCTCGCAGTAATCGGGCTTGTCGATGGGAAACATGTCGGTCGCCAGAATCTGGGCCTTGTAGGGGCGGAGGAGTTCGGCCAGCCGGCGCCCCACCCCGCCGAACCCCACGATCCCCACCGTCGCCCGATGCAAGTCCCGCGTCGGCAATCGCCGGAACTCCCGCCGCTGCTGGGCCCGGAAAAAAGCGGGCAGGCTCCGCAACCATGCCGAGACGAGGGCGATGGTGTGCTCGGCCACCTGGTCGGCCAGCACCCCCGAGGCGCTGGTCACCACAATGTCCGACGCAATGACCGACGGTACCAGGCAATGGTCCATCCCCGCGGCCGAGGATTGAATCCACCGTAGCCGGCCCTGGCGCACCACACCATCCCAATCGACCGGCACTTTGGCATGGCCGCAGAACACGTCGGCTTGGAAAAGCTCTTCGGCAATCCGCTCCTGGCCGGCATCGATGATTTCGGCCTCGGGGGCCACGGCTGCGATCTGTTGGATATGCCGGGGTTCGACCGGATAGCACAGCACGATTCGCATGGGTGAACGACTCACAAGGGGCGCATCATCTCCAGAAACAGTGTGATGCTCATTGTGCAGGTCCGAAAGCCGGTTGGGAATTGGGAAAGGCCACCGAGGGCTCTGCTGCGGGTGGGGAATCGGGAAAGGCCACCGAGGGCTCGGCTGCGGGTTGGGAATCGGGGAAGGTCGC
>FWPU01008001.1_pt1 | contig 18576 bp, 19 predicted proteins | sample 2228361 | NCBI WGS metagenome assembly FWPU01 (sample SAMEA103939777, study PRJEB20133) | metagenome
GCTTCCAGCTACCCTCCCCCCTCATCCCTTCGGCAGGCTCAGGGCCTGCCCCGAGCAAAGCCGAGGGGGCAGGCCCTGACCTTCTCCCCTGACGCGAGAGGGCTGACTCTATCAAATCACAGGTGACAGACCACTAAGCAGGCCGCCTGAGTTGATATGCCCTTTCAGGTGCTAGCGCCAGCCCCCTCTCTAGCTCTCCCCCAAGGGGGGGGCGAGAACATCCCTGCCCCCTCTGGGGGAAGGTCAGAGCCTGCCCCGAGCTTGTCGAGGGGAAGGGGGCCATGTCCCTGCCCCCTGTGGGGGAAGGTCAGGGCCTGCCCCGAGCCTGCGGAAGGCCGCGCATGTCCCGTAAGGCGTCCGCTTAACAGCAGGCGTTCACTCGCACCAGAAGGCGACGCCCAGCAGGCCCGGCCCGGTGTGCGCGCCCATGACGGGCGAGAACTCGCTAATGAACAGCTCCTGGCAGGGGAAGCGGGCTTCCACTTCCTGGTAAAGCCGCTGGGCAGCCTCCAGGGCGTCGGCGTGCATCACCGTGGCATGGACGCTCCCCTGGCCGGCGACTCTCTCGGCCATAAGCTCCAGCAGGCGCTCCATGGCCTTTTGCTGCGTCCTGGGGCGGGCCACGCCGCGGATGTCGCCTCGGGCAAGCTCTAGCAGGGGCTTTATGTTCAGCAGGGCAGCGCCGGCGTGGGCTATCCTGGGCACTCGGCCCCCTCGCCACAGGTAGTACAGCGTGTCCACGAAGGCATACAGGTATATCCGTGGCACCAGCCGGCGGGCCACGGCGGCCACCTCGTCCAGGTCCCGGCCTGCCCTGGCGGCGCGCCACGCCTCCAGGGCCATAAGCCCTTCGCCGCCTGCGGCAGTCTCCGTGTCCAGCACCTCCACCCGAAAGCCTGGCAACTGCTCCTGCGCCTCCTGGGCGCCGGCGACGGCGCAGTTGTAGGAGGAACTGACCCGCGAGGTGACCGTCATGCACAGGGCCGACCGGGCCACCTGGGCCGCCTGCCGGAACGCTTCCAGGAACGCCGCTGGGGAAGGCGCCGACGTCGTGGGCATGGCTGCTGCCTGCCGCTGCATGCGGTAGAACTCGCCTGGCGTCAGGTCGCGCCCGTCCAGGTACGTCCTGCCCTCCAGGACGAGCTGCATGGGTACTATTATGAGCTGCGGGTCAGGGGCCATGCCCACCGGCAGCGATGCGGCGCTGTCCACGACCACAGCCACAGGGGCTTTTTCTGCCATCTCTTCCCTCTAGCCGTTGCCTCCGGGTGCCTCTGTAAGGGTCATAATAGTATAGCGAGGCACTGGCAAATATGGCAGCCCTGCCCCCGGAGCGCCCAAATCAGTCTGAAGAGGGCAGGTAGGAAGGACACAGAGGCTACGCCTCGCGGAGAGGGAAGACGCGCCGGCCTACCCCGCGTCCTCGATGAGGGAAGCAGACTCTTCGGAGCGGCTGGAGGTCAGGTCGAAGAGGGCCGGGCTTAGCAGCACGGCCAGAGAGATGGCGGCGAAGGCGAAGATGGCCATGTGCCCTGGCCCTCCCTGGTAGCTGAGCCAGGCCAGGACCACCATGGAGGGCGCCGTGATGACCAGGATGGCGACCCTGACCAGCCGGCGGCCGATGCGGAAGAAAATGGCCGTGGCCGCGGCCAGTATCAGGAAGACGATGGCTACGCTGCTGTCCAGCTCCCGGACAGGCTGGCCCGCCGACTGGAGGACCTCCTTGCGACTGTAGAAGTAGAAGAACCAGTAGGCCAGGAAGGGCATGGGCAGTATGCTCAGGGACGCCATCACCCAGTCCCGCCGCGCTACCTTGGAGACGATCCTGATGACAGCCCACAGGGAGAAGGCGATGTATGCGAAGGAAGCCAGGTAGATGGGCAGGCTCAGGGGCAGCGACCGCTTGGTGACTACCCACCAGGCGCCATAGCCCACTGCGCTCATGGCCAGGCCCCAGGAGAGTATGGGCACCAGCAGGCAGTAGCCCAGCCAGGGGTAGGTCCAGTTGGGCCGCCCCTTGCGCCAGCCAAAGAAGCTGATTACCAGCGCGACGACCATCAGGCCAGCGACCAGCGCGGGGATGGCCCACAGGTGCAGCGCAAATATCAGCGCCAGCAGTGTATGGGGCAGGACGGCCAGCGCGGTGTGGTACCAGGAACCCCGGCTATGGGCCTCGTACAACTGGCCTGCCAGCTTCCTGGAGGCACCGAAATGCTTCAGGGCCGAGGTCAGGGCCTGGTCAGAGGGCACACCCGAATCTACCAGGTCCTGGACCCTGTCCTCGATGTGGTCGCGGAGCTCGTGGAGGATTTCTTCGGTCTCTCGCGGCTCCAGGTGCAGCCGTCTGCCCAGGTCGCTGAGGTAGCCATGTATCCGAGAGGTCATCAGCCTCCAGAACCTCGTCAGAGGATGTCAGGCATTCTCCAGGCGCGCCACGAGGTTGACAGCTCTGGTGAAAAGACTCCACTCTTTGAGCATAGACTGAAGCCGCGCCCTGCCGCCAGGCGTGATGTGATAGTAACGTCGGTTCTGCCCGCTGGGGGACGGCTCCCACTTGCCTACGATCAGCCCTTCCCGCTCCAGCCTGTGGAGGGCAGGGTAAAGGGTACCCTCTTTGAAGCGGAAGTAGCCGCTGCTGCGCTTGTCCATCTCCTTGACGAGCTGGTAGCCATACATAGGCTCGTTGGCCAGCAAGGATAGAAGGAGCGTCTCTGTGCTCCCCTTCAGAAGCTCTCGCCGGTAAAAGTTCGGTGTTACCTCCATTCCAACTACCTACCTCCTGAATTATGTTACACCGCTACTGAACAGTCAATACAAGGCCTGCATTGCGCCCCTTCGTCTGAAAATTCTGGCCATGCGTCAGCATGCCAGCGGACCTGTGCTGGTGCCCCTCCCCTGGCACCCTCACGCGGGCCGCTGGCATAATACCTAACGCTGTGCCCCCGTGTCGCGTTTCCAGGCAGGAAGCGCCCAGTGGTGCCCAAGGGGTGTACATCCGTGACCTTCCGTTGAATGCCAGCAAGGCGGTATTGTAAAATGGCGGCAAGCTTGCAGGAGCCGGACCTTGAGAAGGCAGCAGGTACACAGATTGCCAGGCATGCGCGACCTTACCGAGCGTGCCTACACCCGGACCGCCAGGGCTATGGAGGCCCTGAGGGGCTTTCTTGGCGCCCACGGCTACTCTGTCCTGGACACGCCCCTGCTGGAAGAGACCGAGCTGTTCATTCGCAAGTCCGGCGGTGAGCTGACCAGCCGCCTGTATACTTTTACGGACCCGGGGGGCCACAAGGTCAGCCTGCGTCCGGAGTTCACATCGTCGGTCATACGGTACTTCATCCAGGAGCGGGAGTCCATAAGCCTGCCGGCGCGCTGGCAGTACGGCGGCCCCGTGTTCCGCTACGAGCCAGGGGACAACGGGAGCTACCGCCAGTTCAACCAGGTGGGGGCCGAGCTGGTAGGCGCCGCCGGGACAGAGGCCGATGCCGAGATACTCTACCTGGCGTGGATGGGCCTCCAGCAACTGGGCCTGCGGGGCTTCCGGCTCCACCTGGCGCACCTGGGGGTGGTGCATAGCCTCCTGGAAAGCTACGGCCTTTCCGAGGCGGCCAGGCACTTTGTCATCGGCAATATCCAGGCATTCAAGAGCGGCAGCACCGACGTAGCCAGCCTCCGGCGCCGCGCCGAGCGCCTGGGCCTGCTGCGAGCAGGCCCCGAGCTGGACTCTGGCGACGCCGTGCGCAATATGGACAGGGCGGGGGCCGAAGAGCTGGTCCAGGGGGTGCTGCGAGAGGTCATGCCTGGCCACGTGGGCAGGCGCACGCCCGAGGAGATCGTGGCCAGGCTGCTGCGCAAGGTGCGGGAGGCCAATGACCCCGAGAGGCTGGAGGAGGCCCTGGCGCTGGTCAGCGAGCTGGCCCGGGTGCAGGGCCAGCCGGCGGAGGCCATCGGCGCGGCGCGAGGCATCGCCGCGGCCAGGGGCGCCCGCGCCAGCGCCTTCGACGAGCTGGACAGGCTGCTGGAGGCCCTGGCCGCCCGCGGCGTGGACGAGGCCCACCTGGCCTTGGACTTCGGGCTGGCCAGGGGGCTTTCCTACTACACCGGCGCGATTTTCGAGCTGATGCTGGCCTCGCCGGGCGGGGCAGTGCCGCTGGGCGGCGGCGGCAGGTACGACAGCCTGGTCAGGGCGCTGGGCAACGAGGACGACGTACCGGCCCTGGGCTTCGCCTACAACCTTGACCAGGTGGTGGAGGCCCTCGCCAGCGCTAGAGTCTGAGGGTGGGGCCGCCAGTCGCCCCAATGGAAGGCAAGAAGGTGCTTCGGTTAGCAATTCCCAGCGATGGAGCGCTCCACGAGCCGACGCTCATGTTCCTGCGCGCGTGCGGTATAGGCGTCCTCAGGACTAACCTGCGCCGCTACACGGCGGAGATACCCACGCTGCCGGGCGTGGTCGTCCACTTTCAGCGCGGGGCGGACATACCGCTGAAGGTGGAAGAGGGCAGCGCCGACATGGGCATCGTGGGGATGGACCGCTTCATGGAGGTCCAGCCCGAGGGCGGCAACACCGCTGTTGTCATAGAGAAGCTGGGCTTCGGCCACTGTGAGCTGGTCCTGGGCGTGCCCGACTCGTGGGTGGACGTGACCTCCCTGGCCGACCTGGCGGACCTGGCCATGGAGTTCCGGGAGCAGGGCAGGGACCTGCGCATCGTGACCAAGTACCCGCGCCTGGTGGAGCGCTTCCTGCTGAGCAACGGCGTCCACTACTTCTCGCTGGTGCACTCCAGCGGCACGCTGGAGGCGGCCCCGGCCATGGGCTACGCCGATATCATCGCCGATATCTCCTCCAGCGGCACCACCATGCGGGAGAACCGGCTCAAGACCATCCACGGCGGCTCCATACTGACCTCCGAGGCCTGCCTGATAGCCAACCGGGCGCTGCTGGCGGCGGACAGGGCCAGGCTAGAGCGCGCCAAGGCCCTGGTGGAGCTTATAGAGGCCCACCAGCAGTCGGAGGAGTTCTACAGCGTCACGGCCAACATGCGGGGCGAGACGCCCGAGCAGGTGGCCAGCTACGTCCTCGAGCACACCGAGATATCGGGCCTGCGCGGGCCTACCATCTCCAAGGTGTACACCCGCGACGGCAGCGGGTGGTATGCTGTCACCGTCATCGTGGAGAAGCACAAGCTGCTGGAGGCCGTGGATCGCCTGCGGCAGATCGGCGGCAGCAGCGTCACGGTGTACCAGCCCAGCTACGTCTTCCACGCCGAGTGCAAGGCCCACACCCGACTCAACGGGGCGTGAGGCCAGGCTGGCCGCTGTGAGCACCCTGGAAGCTAACTGCAACGACAAGAGGATGCGGTGCCCAACCTACCAGCGCACATAGACCTGGCCTACCAGGCGGCCCAGCGGCTGCGCCACCAGGTGCTGGAAGCCAATATGGGCTATTTCCTCCTGGGCGCCACCTCGCCGGACATCCGGGTCATCACCCGGGGCAGGCGAGAGGAGTACCACTTCGCGCCGCTGGACTTCAAGGCCCTGGGCACGGGAGTCCAGGGCCTCTTCAGCGCCCATCCCCACCTGCTGCCGGCCTCCAGCCAGGAGGAGCCAGCCCGGGCCTTCATCGCTGGCTACATCACCCATCTCATTGCCGATGAGACCTGGATAGTGGACATGTTCCGGCCATACTTCGGCAACACGGCGGTGTTCGAGGACCTGGACCTGGGCAACGTGATGGACAGGGCGCTGCAACTGGAGCTGGACCGGCAGGGCTGGCAGACCATCGAGGCCACGCGGCCACTGCTGGCCTCAGCCACCAACGGCATCAACATAGGCTTCATTCCCTCGGAGACGCTGGCCCAGTGGCGGCAGTGGGTGCTGTCCTTCCTGGACAGGGGGTTCACCTGGGACCGGCTGAGGTTCATGGCGCGCCGCATCGCCGCCGGGAACGACGGCCATCCGGCGCACCGGCTGGCCGAAGAGTTCCTCAAGGGCATGCCCCAGAGCCTGGCTCGCATATACCAGTACGTGCCTCCGGACAGCCTGCAGGAGTTCAAGGAGCGCACCATCCACGCCTTCGTCCAGAAGGTAGAGGAGTACCTGACGTGAGAGTCGTGCGCGGGCTGGCCGCGGCGAAGGAGGCGCTGTGCCGGGGCCGTGGCCTCGGCCTCGACACCCTGCCTGCCCACGTCCAGGCCCGCATCACCCAGACCTTCGGCCAGCCCCTGACCCACTGGCAGGTGGTGGAGCTGGTGCTGGCCCAGGTGCGGCAGCGCGGCGACGAGGCCGTGCGCGAGCTTACCCGCAAGCTGGATGGAATCGAGCTAAGCCAAACGCAAATTCCGCCTGATGCCATCTCCCAGGCCTACAAGAGCGTGCCCAGGGACCTGGTCGAGGCCATGAGGCTGGCCGCCCAGCGCATCCGCCAGTTCCAGGAGGCCTGCCTTGCCAGGAGCTGGATGGACTTCTCCCGAGGCTACGGCCAGGTGGTCAGCCCGGTGGGGCGAGTTGGAGCCTACATTCCTGGTGGGACGGCGGCCTATCCCTCCACGGTGCTGATGAGCGTCATACCGGCCAGGGTAGCCGGGGTGAAGGAAGTGGTGCTGTGTACGCCGGCGAGGCAGAACGGGCTTCCCAGCCCCGCCGTGCTGGTGGCCGCCGACATCGCTGGCGTGGACAGGGTATACCGCATCGGCGGCGCCCAGGCCATCGCAGCCATGGCCTACGGTACCGAGTCCGTCCCGCGTGTGGACATGGTGTGCGGCCCCGGGAATATTTTCGTGGCCCTGGCCAAGAAGCTAGTCTTCGGCGACGTGGGGATAGACGGCCTCTACGGCCCCACGGAGACACTGGTCATCGCCGACGAGACGGCCAACCCCACCATGTGCGCCGCGGACCTGCTGGCCCAGGCCGAGCACGACGCCCTGGCGCGGCCGGTCCTGGTCACCACCTCCGAGGGGCTGGCCTCCACCGTCCAGCAGGAGGTCGAAGTCAGATTGCAGCGGCTGGAGCGGGCCAGCATCGCCAGGGCGGCGCTGGACAACCAGGGCTACATCGCCATCGTGGACAGCCTGGACGAGGCCCTGGAGCTGGCCAACGACTTCGCCCCGGAGCACCTGTCGCTCATGGTCAGGGACCCCTGGCCCCACGTGGGGAAGGTAAGGAACGCCGGGGCCGTCTTCGTGGGGGAGTTCTCCCACGAGGTGCTGGGGGACTACGTGGCCGGCCCCAGCCACGTCATGCCGACGGGTGGCACGGCCAGGTTCAGCTCTGGCCTGGGGGTGCACTCCTTCCTCAAGTTCACGCCTGTGGTGGCGCTGGACAGGGCGACCTCGCGGGCGCTGGCCCGCGCCGCTGCGCTGCTGGGCAGGGCAGAGGGACTCACCGCCCATGCCGAGGCAGCCGAGATCCGTGAGGAGCTACTTTAGTGCGTCATTTGCTGAGTCGGCAGGGCGGGTTTCATGCCCGCCCTTAAATCAGCCGTGTAACAGGGCTATGTTTAGGGCATGGCGCACTTTGGGACCATAATAGAGTCAGCAGGCAGGCTGCCCCCGGGCCTCCAGGCGACGTGACAGAGACGGAAGGTGGAGCTATGAAACCAGTGGACGTCGAAAAGCTCATCAGGCCACACCTGGTCAACATCAAGACCTATGACCCCGTGGACCCGCCTGAGCTGCTGGCGCAGCGGGCCGGCATACCCGAGGACAGGGTCATCAAGCTCAACGGCAACGAGAACCCCTACGGGTGCTCCCCCAGGGTGGCCGAGGCGCTGGCCCGCGTGCCAGCGCACATCTACCCCGACCCGCTCCAGCGGCGCATACGCCGGGCGCTGTCCAGCTACACTGGCATGGACCCCGACTGCATCATTGCCGGCGCCGGCAGCGATGAGCTGATAGACCTGCTGTTCCGCCTGTTCATATCGCCCGGTGACGAAATCCTGGACTGCGACCCCACCTTTGGCATGTACGGCTTCTGCGCCCGCGTGGCGGGGGGCAAGATAACGCTGGTGCCACGGGACGAGCTTTTCGACGTGGACGTGGACGCTATCCAGCAGGCCATCACACCCAGGACCAAGGTCATCTTCATAAGCTCGCCCAACAACCCGACGGGCAACCTGGCAACGGAAGCGCAGGTCAGGGCGCTGCTGGACACCGGCCTCGTCGTGGTGGTGGACGAGGCGTACTACGAGTTCTGCAACCAGACGGCGGCCGGCCTGGTGCCGGAGCATGAGAACCTGGTGGTGCTGCGGACCATGAGCAAGTGGGCGGGCCTGGCCGGCCTGCGCATCGGCTACGGCATCATGTGCCCGCGCCTGGTGAAGCACATCATTGACATCAAGTCGCCCTACAATGTCAGCGTGGCGGCGGAAGCGGCGCTGGTGGCCTCGGTGGAGGACGCGCCGGCGCTGATGGAGAACGTCAGGAAGATCGTGGCCGAGCGCGAGCGGCTGTTTTCGCTACTGAAGGCCATCCCTGGCGTTACGCCCTGGCCTTCCAGCGGCAACTTCATCCTGTGCCAGTTCGCGCCAGGCAGGGCCAGGGAGGTCTTCGAGGGCCTGGCCAGGCGCGGCATTTTCGTCCGCAACTTCGGCTCCGAGCGGCTGCGGGACTGCTTCCGCGTGGCCATAGGCACGCCGGAGCAGACCGACGCCTTCGTCGCCGCCCTGAAGGAGACCGTCTGAGACCCCCGCCTGGTTGGCGCAAGCCTGGATATGCTAACTTAAACGGCCGAGATGGTATAGTGAGTCATAGGGAGTGGGAGGGCATACGCCGGCTCAGGTTGGTGCCCTCGGGGCGGGTCTCAGACCCGCCCCTGCGTCAGCCCCATGCGACCTCGCTGTATTCCGGGAGATGAAGCAGTGGGGTCTGTCAGCGCCTCGGCCCGCCGGCCTGCCAGGCAGGTGGCGAGCGAAGTCCCTGGCTGAGGCAGCCAGACCATACCAGAACGCAAAAGGAGCGCTCCAGTGGCCTCACGCACGGCTAGGTTGGCCCGAGAGACGGCGGAGTCCCAGGTGTCGGTAGAGCTGGACCTGGACGGCCGCGGCCAGTACAAGATAGACACCGGCAACGGCATGTTCGACCATCTGCTGGCGCAGCTAGCGCGCCACGGCCTGATAGACCTGGCCATTCATGCGCGGGGCGACGTCCACGTGGGCTGGCACCACCTGGTGGAGGACGTGGGCATAGTCCTGGGCCGGGCCTTCAGGCAGGCCGTGGGCGATGGGCGGGGCATTACCCGCATCGCCCATTCCTGCGTGCCGCTGGACGAGGCGCTGGCCCTGGTGGTGGTGGACGTCGGAGGCCGGGGCTACTCGGTGCTGGACATGGCGCTGACGGACACGGACCTGGGCGGGCTGCCGGCCGACCTCGTCAGGCACTTCCTGGAGTCCTTCGCCCGCGAGGGCGGGTTTACGCTGCACGTGCGGACACTGGCCGGGGCCAACAACCACCACAAGGCCGAGGCCATCTTCAAGGGCCTGGCCCGCGCCCTGCGGGCCGCGCTGGCCGTGGACGAGCGGCTGGCCGGCGAGGTGCCCAGCACCAAGGGCGTGATAGGGTAGGGCAGACATCTGCCCATGGCCCCACACTGGAACAGAAGCCTTCAGGGGACAGTCCTTCAGACGAGATGGGAGGTTGCCGGGCTGAGCCGACCTCACCCCCACGCTTTACAAGGCCAGGGTCGGCCTGGTGCGCCCCCTCTCCGAATTCGGAGCGGGGGAACGGGGGTGAGGTCGGCACCTCTGCCCCTGCCATACATTCCTGTCCTTCAAAAACCTGTCCGCTTTTGAGCCCACAGGGGGCAGGGAGGGTCCTCGCCCCCTCTGGGGGAGAGTTAGAGAGGGGGCTGGCCTTGCCCCCTTCCCCTCGGCAGGCTCCGACCTTCTCCCGTCAAGGGAGAAGGGGTATTTCCTCTCCCCTGGCGGGAGAGGACCAGGCCTGCCCTGAGCTTGCTCAGGGAGAGGTGGCTAGGAGCCAGCCCGACTTCCGGCGTGGCGTCCTGGGCATCACGTGTGTTGGCGGTGCGCCTGCAGGACCACGAGTTGCCGGATAGGCCCTAAATCCGCCGCCGGCGCGCTGTCCAGATGTCCTGACGCTCAGATGGCCGCATAGCCTGGCGCGCAAAGAAAAGGGCAGGGCGTGTGCCCTGTCCCCTTCCGCCTATGGCAAGGAGGTTGTGGCCTTCAGGCGCCGTTGACCTGCTCCAGCTCAAAGCGGTAGGTCTCGATGACGGGATTGGCCAGCAGCTTGTCGCACATCTGCCTGACCTTCCTGGCGGCTTCCGCCTCGGTGGCGTCGTCCAGGCGTAGCTCCATGTACTTGCCCGCCCGGACGCTGCGGACGCTGTCAAAGCCCAGCGTGCGCAGCCAACCCAGGATGGTCAGGCCCTGGGGGTCGTTGACCGTGGGCTTGAGGGTGATGAACACTCTGGCCAGGAACATGGCAACCTACCGCGCGAAGGGTTCCGGCGCCTCGGAGGAGCTCTCGTGGGCGCGGATGAAGCGCTTGATGCGCTCCTCGTCGAAGTCGTTGAACTTGTCTATGAAGTGCCAGGCGGTCAGGGCTATAGTGGTGTCCATGTTGGGGTAAGGCGCCATGATTACCTTGAGGTTCTCCTCGTTGACTGCCCGGTTGACAAGGTCGGTGAGCTTCTGGACCAGCTCGTCGCAGCCATTGGGGCAGTTGTAGTGGACACCGATGCCGCCATGCTCCAGGTTGTGGACCAGCACCTCGTCGGGCAGCGGCTCGGTGTGGATTCCCCACCTGGCCGGGGCCAGGGGCACGCCATAGTGCCAGCCTGAGGTGGCCGGCACAGAGCTATAGGCAGGATGCGGCTCACCTGGGTCCACGTGGTCATTGCCCTGGTCGGCTACCCTCTGGCCCGCGTTGGAGGGCCTGCCCAGGTTGCTGAAGTTCAGCGGGATGCTGGGCAGGAACAGCGCGGCTACGAAAAGCACGGCTATGATGCCAACGACAGTGAACGCTCCCATGCGGAGGAGCCGCCTGCGGGCCTGTCTACGGGCGCGCCGCGCCGCGCGGGCCTGGGTCGGGGTCAGCTTCTTCCTCGGTTCTCTCTGTTCTACGGTCATGACTCCTCGCTGCGAGTAGCAGCCATCGGCAGGCTCCCATTGGCCGGGGGACGGCGCTGGCAGCCCAGGGCTGATGGCCTCAATAGTCCCATTGTGCTAGGCCAGCGCCCCTCCTGTCAATGTTCTGAAGGCCTCCAGGTAACGCTGCCGCGTCTTCTCCACCACATCGGGGGGAAGCTCCGGCGCGGGAGGCTCATGGTCCCAGCCCTGGGCATTGAGCCAGTCCCGCACGAACTGCTTGTCGAAGTTGGGCTGGGACTTGCCGGGCGCGTAGCCCCTGGCATCCCAGAAGCGGCTGGAGTCTGGCGTCAGCAACTCGTCTATCACAGCCAGGTGGCCGTCAATCATGCCGAACTCCAGCTTGGTATCGGCGATGATGATGCCCCGCTCCAGGGCGAAGTCGCGGGCGAAGACATACACGGCCCTGGTGGTCTCCTCAAGCTGGCGCGTCAGGTCCTTGCCCAGCATGTCCTCCATCTGCCCGATGGTCAGGACCTGGTCGTGGCCGACCTCGGCCTTGGTGGTGGGCGTGAACAGCGGCTCAGGGAAGCGGTCGCCCTCGCGCAGGCCTCTGGGCATGGGCATCCCGGACACTGTGCCGCTGCGTCTGTACTCGGCCCACGCTGAGCCGGTGATGTAGCCACGCACCACGCACTCCACGTCTATGCGCCTGGCGCGGCGCACCACCATGGCCCGCCGGGCGACCTCGTAGGGCAGGCCCAGGTCTCTGCGCGCCGTGGCCAGGGAGATGAAGTGGTTGGGCACGATGTGGGCCGTCTTCTCGAACCAGAAGGCGGACAACTGGCACAGCACGGCGCCCTTTTCGGGTATGGCCGTGGGCAGCACCACGTCAAAGGCCGAGATGCGGTCCGTGGCCACCATGAGCAACTGGCCGTTGCCCAGGTCGTAGGTATCCCTTACTTTGCCGCGATGGAACAGGTTGGGCAGGCTGGTCTCTCTGATAGTTGTCATGACAGCAGTCCGACTCTCTCAAACACCTCATTTACAAAGCGGACGTAGTAGCGGTAGTCAAACAGGGCCTCAAGCTCCCCGGCGGGCAGCGCCCGGGCCACCTCCGGGTCACTCCTGATGAGCTCCCGGAAGTCCCTGTCCTCGTCCCAGACCTTCATGGAGTTGCGCTGGACGATCTCGTAGGCCCGCTCTCGGCTCAGCCCCTTCTCCACCAGCGCCAGCAGCACGCGCTGGGAGAAGAGCAGGCCCCGGGTCAGCTCCATGTTCTGCTTCATGCGTTCGGGATAGACCCGCATGCCACGGACGACGCCGGTGAACAGGTCCAGCATATAGTCCAGGGCCAGGCAGGAGTCGGGCAATATGAGACGCTCGGCGGAGGAGTGGCTGATGTCCCGCTCGCCCCAGAGAGCGACGTTCTCCAGGGCCGTGACGGCATGGCCACGGATGAGCCGCGCCAGGCCGCAGATGCGCTCCGCAAGCTCGGGGTTGCGCTTGTGGGGCATGGAGGACGAGCCTGTCTGGCCCTCGCCGAAAGGCTCCTCCACCTCGCGGACCTCGGTGCGCTGGAGATTGCGTACCTCGGTGGCGAACTTCTCCAGGGAGGCGGCGATGAGGGCCAGGGTGGTCACGAACTGGGCGTGGCGGTCCCGCTGGATGACCTGGTTGGACACCGGCGCGACCTCCAGGCCCAGCCTGCGGCACACCCTGGCCTCTACCGACGGCGGCACCGAGGCGTGGGTGCCCACAGGGCCGGAAATCTTGCCCACGGCGACCATCCTGCGGGCCTCGGCCAGGCGGTGGCGGCTGCGGCGCACCTCGTCCCACCACAGGGCCAGCTTGAGGCCGAAGGTGACCGGCTCGGCGTGGACGCCGTGGGTGCGGCCCATCATGATGGTGTCCTTGTGCTCCAGCGCCCGGGCCTTCAGCGCCTCCAGCAGCGCCTGGATGTCCTCGTCCAGCAGGTCGGCGGCGTCCAGGAGTTGCAGGCTGGTGGCCGTGTCCCAGACGTCGCTGGTGGTCAGGCCCAGGTGCAGCCAGCGCCCCTCTGGCCCTAGCTGCTCCGTCACCGACCGCAGGAAGGCCGTCATGTCGTGGCGAGTCCGCTTCAGGACCTCGTTGAGGCGGTCAATGTTGTAGGTGGCGCGGCGCAGCTTCGCCATGTCCTCGGGCGGGATGACGCCTTCGTCGGTCCACGCCTCGCACACGGCCAGCTCCACCAGGAGCCACTTGTCGTACTTGTTCTCGTCGGACCAGACCCGCTTCATCCGGGGCCTGGAGTAGCGCTCGATCATGGCCCTGACCTCGGGTAAGCTGTCGGCGATCAGCTATCAGCTTTCAGCGCCACAGCCACCCGGCAGAGTGGGGCGCTGACCGCTGATAGCTACTTCTTCAGACTCTGACGGTAGTCCTCGTAGGCCTGGCGTACCTTTTCATACTTGATGCCCAGGATCTGGGCCGCCAGGTAGGCGGCGTTGCGTGCGCCCCAGGAGCCGACGGCGACGCAGGCCACGGGAATCCCCGGCGGCATCTGGGCGATGGCGTAGAGGGCATCCACGCCTTTGAGCTCGCTGGTGGGAAGGGGGATGCCGATGACGGGCAGGGTGGTCCACGAGGCCAGCACGCCGGGGAGTCCAGCGGAGCCGCCGGCCGCGGCAATCAGGACTTCGATGCCGCGGCTGCGGGCGCTCCTGGCGTACTCCATGACCTTCTCGGGCGTGCGGTGCGCCGAGGCGACCACCACCTCGTGCTCTATGCCAAGCTGGTTGAGCACGTCCACCGTGTCCTTTACCAGCGGCTCATCAGACCTGCTTCCCATGACGATTCCTACCAGCGGCATCTTTTCTGCCTCTCTCTGCTATAAGTCTGGCCTTGTTAGCCCATAGGGTGTGTCAGAAGTCCTGGTGCACCTCTTACAGGCACTGCGTCCTGTCCCCTCTCCGACTCTCCCCCAGAGCGCGCGATGCACATTTTCAAGAAGAGGGCCACGCTGGCATCCTGAAGACCTGCCTGATATGTCAGCCGACCTTTCACCCCCACTCTGGCTCTCCCCCATCGAGAGGGAGAGGAACTTCCCTTCCCCCACAGGGGGAAGGGAAGGAAGGGGGCTAGACCGCTCAGCCGACGCAGCCTTCCTGAGTGAACTTCACCGTGGCGATGGCGCCGTACCTGTTCTGGTAAGTAGCCAGCAAGTCCTCGTCCCGGACCCACCACTGCCGTCCATTGGTGGCGAGGGCGCTCTTGAACTCGATGCCATGAGGCAGCGTCATGGTGGGGCGGATGACCGTACCGTCGGGATAGGACAGCAGCTCCGACTCGCCCTCCATGATGTCATCAATACGCAGCGCTCCTCGCCCGTCCCTGATTTCCAGGTGTATGGGCACTATCCTGGCCGGGTACCAGCGGCTGGTGAGGGTAGCGAAAAGCTCGAAAATGCCACCGCCGGCCCTGCCCATGGCGATGGCCTCCAGGGCCTTCTGCTGCTCCGTGGTGGCTTGAGAGTCTATGTAGGCCCGCGCGGTGCCATTGCCTTGCTCGATCAGGCCGGGGAAGAAATACACAAGGACGAACTTGCAGCCATCGAGCCTGGTGGCCCCGAAGCGGCCCTCCCGGATATACACCGCGCCCACTCCGAAGCACCGGCCTTCCGTCGGCCGGGCGTTGAAGTTGCAGGGGCAGCCCCAATCGCAGTTACAGAAGGTCAGATAATCGGCCTCGAAGTGCCATTCGGGTTGTCGGGCCATAGCTTCACGTCCTTGATAGTTGTCGGGTTGTATCTACACACCGGTATGTCACGGGCAGGTCTGAGACCTGCTCCTACATTGCTTTGGAAAGACGAAGGGCTTCACCCTCATCCCCTCGACAGGCTCGGGGCAGGCTCCAACCTTCTCCCGTCGAGGGAGAAGGAGTATTTCCTTCCCCGGCGGGAGAGGACCAGGGTGAGGGGGAAACGCTCCGTCAAATTCACGTTGACACAGTACTGGTTGACCTGGCAACTGGCCGGACATGGGGAGAAGGTACTGGACACGGATTCAGGATACCACCACCTTGAGAGTCGCCGGCGCCGCGATATCCCGGCGATAGAACGCGCCCTGGAACCGGATGCGGGCGACATTGGCGTAGGCCCTGCTCCGCGCCTCGGCCAGCGTGGCGCCGGAGGCCACGACGGTAAGTACACGTCCGCCATCGGTGACAGTCGCGGGTGAAGCCAGGCCCTCGGCCTGGGACAACTTCGTGCCTGCATGGAACACCAGCACATCGGGGTCCACATCCCCGAGGCCCTCGATGGGGTAGCCCGTCCTGTAGTGGCCGGGATAGCCTCCCGAGGCGACCACAACCCCCACGCACGCCCTGGAGTCCCACTGGAGCCGCGCGTCGTCCAGTCGGCCCTGGGCCGCCTTCATCATAACTTCCAGCAGGTCGGTTTTCAACCGTGGCAGGACGACCTGGGCCTCCGGGTCACCAAAGCGGCAGTTGAACTCCAGCACTTTGGGGCCATGGCGCGTCAGCATGAGGCCGGCGTAGAGCACGCCGCGATAGGGGCAGCCCTCATCGGCCAGGCCCAAGACTATCGGCTCCATGACCTGGGCGCGGACCTGGCGCTCCAGCTCGGGCGTCCAGAAGTGGGGCGGGCTATAGCTGCCCATGCCGCCGGTGTTTGGCCCCTGGTCGCCGTCCAGGGCGCGCTTGTAGTCGCAGGCGGCCACCAGCGGCGACACGCGCTGGCCGTCCACGAAGGCGAAGGCGCTCAGCTCCTGGCCCTCCAGGTACTCCTCGATGAGCACTCGCTCGCCGGCCGCGCCGAACTGCCGCTCCTCCATCTGCTGGCGCAGCGCCTCCAGGGCCTCCTCACGGGTATGGGCCGCCACGACGCCCTTGCCGGCGGCCAGGCCGTCGGCCTTCACCACCAGAGGCGGTTGAAGGCCCTGGACGTACTCCCTGGCCAGGGCGTAGGACGTGAAGCTCCTGGCGTCGGCCGTGGGCACGCCCAGGCGCAGCATCAAGTCCTTGGCGAAGCTCTTGCTGCTCTCGATGCGGGCGGCTGCCTGGGTGGGGCCGAAGACCAGCAGCCCGGCCTCCTGGAAGCGGTCGGCGATGCCGGCCGCCAGGGGGGCCTCCGGGCCGACTACCGTGAAGTCTATCCCCGTGTCCACGGCGAAGCGCAGCAGCCGCTGGATGTCCGTGGCGGGGATGGGCACGTTGCGGGCGATGCGCGCGGTGCCGGCGTTGCCCGGCGCGGCAAACAGCTCCCCGGCCCGGGGGCTTTGCTGGAGCTTCCACACCAGGGCGTGCTCCCTGGCGCCGTTGCCTACCACCAGCACCTTCACGGCGCCACCTGCTTTCTCACGAGCTTGCCGGAAGTCCTGTCCACGGCGTGCGTCGCGCTGGTCTTGCCGTCATTCTTCCTGGACACGGCCAGGCAGGCGTCGCGTCCCAGGGCGTCCAGCACCAGCACAGAGCCAAGGGCGACGAAGGCCACGTCGGCCAGCTCCGTTGCCGCCTCAGGCAGGTTGCCCCGGTTCAGCTCCCTGGCGTGCTCGCCGACCTCTTCCATGAGGAACGCCAGGCGGCTGCGTAGCCTGGCCAGGGCCTCCTCGGGCCGGCCTGCGTCGGCCACTGGCACCCCGAAGCGCTCGTGGAAGTCATAGACGCTGCCGGCTATGCGCGCCACGGCTGACAGGAACTCCTCTCGGGTCAGGTTGCTCACGAGAACACCTTGCCTATGGACTATTGGCGGGCAGGGATGGCCCCGTACATCCTAGCATAGCTCCCGTGAGCTGGCGTAGGGGTTTCCAGACGGCCTTTGCACGCCGCGGGCAGCGGGGCACGGGAGGAAAAGCCGCGTGGGCCCGTAAGCCGCAGGTCAGAGCGTCGCCGCCTCGTGGGCCGAGGCCGAAGCGCCCGCGTCGCTGCTCTGCTCCTCGTCCCTGGACCGGGCCTCCTTCCAGTGCTGCGCCCTGTGGCTGGCCAGGTCCCGGGTCTTGCAGAAGGAGCATACCTCGCGGGTGGTGGGCTGGCCGCAGACGGCGCACTCCCTGAGCTCATGCTCGTCCGCCGTCTCGTACATGAGGGGCTGGACCTTCTCCAGGAACTGGAGCACGAAGTTGTGCTTGGTGCCGGGGGAAGCTATCTCCAGCCGGTCCAGCACGTCCTTGTAGAGCAGCGACTTGGCGCCCAGGGCGTTGGGGCACTCCTCGTCTATATAGTCAATGCCGTTGAGGATGGCGTACGCCGCCACCTCGCGCTCGGTGAGGGTGTACAGCGGCTTGACCTTCTTGATGAGCTTCTCGCCCTCGCCCGGCAGCACCGGCGCCTGCCTGGCCATGTTGTCCATGCGCCAGCGCAGCACGTTGGCCATGAGGGTAGCCGCCTCGTCGTCCAGGTTGTGGCCCGTGGCCAGCACGGTGAAGCCCCGCTCGTAGGCCTCGCGGTTCATGATGTAGCGCTTGCTCAGGCCGCAGGCGGAGCAGGGGACTCGCCTGAGCGCCCTGGCCAGCTCGGGCACGCCCATGCCGTAGTCCTGGGCCAGGTCCACGGTGAACAGCTCCAGCCCGCGCTCCTGGGCGAACTGCACCGCCTTCTGGTAGGAGCGGCTGGAGTACTCGCCGATGCCCAGGTGCAGGTGCAGGCCCGACGCCCTGTAGCCCAGGTGCAGGAGCGCATGCCACAGGCCCAGGCTGTCCTTGCCGCCCGACACGGCCACCAGCACCCGGTCATCCCGCGTGAACATGCGGTGGCGCTTGATGGAGTGCTCTACCTGGTTGTAGAAGTACTCCAGGTAGTGCGGGCGGCAGAAGGCGGCGTTGTGGCGTTGCAGCTCAATGATGGCTTTGCCATGGCACTTGGTGCACTGCACGGCTACCCCCCGGAAATGGCCGAAACGATCTCGATGGTATCGTCGGCCTGGAGCTTCTCATCCCTGGTCAGCAACTCGCCGCGCCTGATGACCAGCACGGACTCCGGGTTCAGGCCCAGCTCACGCAGGAGCGGCCCGACCACGCGCTCGCCTTCTAGCGAAACTTCTCGACGGTGCGGGTTACGAATTATGACCTTCATTTCTTATGCTCCCCACACCTACTACCATACCCATGGCGGAACATAGCGTCAATGAGGCCGGCACACGGCCACAGCCTTGCACGGGCTGGCCCTGGGGACGAGGCCCTGACCAGCCTCCATTTGCCATGAGCACCGGGGCCAGGTAATTTTACCACCGGCGAGGGGCCGCTGCTGGCCCGGTGTGCCCCGCCGACGGCGCCACGTCCGCCTCAGTGCCCGGGGGACACGTGCTCGTATGAGTATTAACAACTTAAGAGGGCAATTCAGGGTGGGCACCATGCCCCCATCCCTTCGGCTGGCCCTAACCTTCCCCACAGGGGCCCATGAGCGGACAGTTTTTAAGGTAGATGGGAGGCGGTCAGGCCAGACCGACCTCACCCCATGCTGTATAAGGCCAGGGCTGGCCTGGTGCGCCCCCTCTCCGAATTCGGAGAGATCCTATGGTTGCTTGTCAAGAGGGGTAGCCGGGT
>FWPU01008002.1_pt1 | contig 18576 bp, 14 predicted proteins | sample 2228361 | NCBI WGS metagenome assembly FWPU01 (sample SAMEA103939777, study PRJEB20133) | metagenome
ATCTCCGCACAGCGGCCCCAAAACCTCTTTTGAACGGTGTCCCCCTCTCCCGCGGGGCGGGAGAGGGGGAAAGGGGGTGAGGGCGTTGCCCGAAATGCGCAATCCGCGGGATAACGGTGAACACTTACGAAGCGCGTTTCGGTTGACTTGTTGGCCAATCTGTGGTATAACATACCGACCTCGGAACGGCTGAGCCGATGACATGCCGACGAGAATACCGAAAAAGTGTTCTGGATCAGGAGTTGAGATATGCCCACGCGGGAACAGATCATCGCCCGGGAACGCCGCAAGCTGCTCGAAGAGCGCACCCGATTGACCGGCGAACTGGAGCGTCTGCGCGAAGCCCTGAAAACTGAAGTGGATGTGGATGCCGAGGAGGGAGATCCCGATCTGATCGAGCGCGAGAAAAATGTGGCCCTGCTCAGCCAGCTCGAACGCAAGATGGATGACGTCGAAGCTGCGCTGCGCCTGATCGAAAAAGGCAAGTACGGCATCTGCGAACGTTGCGGCAAGGAGATTCCGACCGAACGTCTCGAAGTCCGGCCAGATGCGACCCTGTGCGTGCAATGTCAGGTTGAGGTGGAGAAGCTCATCAAGCGCGGGTTGTTGGCGAAGGCAGCCCAAGAGCTTCAGTAGGCCGTGCGCCTGGATGCAGTGCGCCCATTTTGATTGGAAAAGCTCCGGCAACTCATGTGCAGAACAGATGGCGGCTGTTTGACGCCGCGACCGGCAAGGCGGGTGGAGGCGACCCTGAGCAGGACGCCCCGACCCGCCTTTTTTCATCTCTTCCGCTCTCAGGAGGGCATCTCACCATGCAGATCGAGAACCTGTTCGTCTCCGGCCATCCCCTGATCCAACACAAGCTGGCGATCCTGCGCAACAAGAAGACCGAACCGAAGAAATTCCGGGAACTGATCCGCGAGATTTCGATCCTGCTGGCCTATGAGGCCACATCCGACCTCGGGCTGGCACCGGTCACCGTCGAGACGCCGATGGGCGTGGCGGCCTGTCAGCAATTGACCGAGACCATCGGCCTGGTGCCGGTGCTGCGGGCCGGCCTGGGCATGGTCGAAGGCATTTGGGAGATGATGCCCGGCGCCGAGGTCTGGCACATCGGCCTCTTCCGCGATGAACGTACCCTGCGACCGGTGCAATACTACAACAAACTGCCGGTCGCGCCGACGGTGCAGGTCTGCCTGATCCTCGATCCAATGCTGGCGACCGGCGGCACCGCGGTCGCCACAGTGGACATCCTGAAAAAGTGGGGCGCGCAGCGGGTGAAGTACGTGGGCATCATCGGCGCACCCGAAGGCATCCTGCGCCTGCACGAGGCACACCCCGATGTCCCCATCCACCTGGCCGCAGTGGACGAACGCCTGAACGACATCGGCTACATCGTGCCCGGCCTGGGCGATGCCGGCGATCGCCAGTTCGGCACCGGCTGAAAACACTCAAGCGGCGAGGCAACACATGGCATCCAGACGCCCTTCCTGGGACGACTACTTCATGGACATCGCCTTTCAGGTGGCGAAGCGCAGCACATGCGACCGCGCACACGTGGGCGCGGTGATCATCAGAGACAAGCGCATCCTGACCACCGGCTACAACGGCGCGCCGGCCGGGCTGCCCCATTGCGACGATGTCGGCCACCTGATGATCGGCGGACACTGCATGCGCACCCTGCACGCCGAGCAAAACGCCATCATCCAGGCCGCACTGCACGGTGTCAGCGTGGCAGGCGGCACGATCTACGTCACCCATCAGCCATGTCTTACCTGCGCCAAGATGATCATCAACGCCGGCCTGCGCCGCGTGGTGTATGCCGGCGTTTACCCGGACGAATACGCGGTTGCCTTCCTGCGCGAGGCCGGCGTAGCGCTGGTGGCGCTGCCGCGGCCGGCGGCCGCGACGCCGGTGGACGAAGCACCGCTGGAGATCGGCTGAACGAGTTATGTCTGAACCGACCGAGCTGGATCGGATCGCGGCCGCGCTGATGGACGCGACGCCGGCCACATTGGCGGCCATCCTGGCCGAGAGCGGCCGCGCCTTCACCGTCCACGCGGCACGGCGTCAGGCACAACGCCTGCATGCCGACCACCCAGACGCCTTGTTTGCATTGGGCCACAGCCTGGCCGACCGGCCCGAGCCGCCGGCGCGCGGCCTGGCGGCACTGCTACTGGCCGAGCAGTACGCCGGGCACGAAGAGGCGGTAGCCGCAGCCCTCTTGCGCCTGGCCGACGACACGGACTGGACCGTGCGCGAATACGCCGCCAACGGCCTGGGCCGCTTGCTGGCCGATCACTTCGACGCGGTCTATGCGCGCTTTGCTGCCTGGGCGCGCCACCCCTCGGCGAACGTGCGCCGCGCTGTGGCCGTGGCGACGATGACTGTGGCCCGCACCGACGACGTGGAACGGGCCGGCCGCCTGCTCGACCTGCTGGAGCCACTGCTGACCGACCGCAGCCCCTATGTGCGCAAAAATCTGGGGCCATTCGCCATCGGTTCGGCCCTGCTCGTGCACCATCCCGACATCACCTTTGCCGCGCTGGCGCGCTGGCGAGATCACCATCCTGACGCCCAGGCACGCTGGAATCTGGCCATGGCCTGCTCGGCGTCAGGCGGCGCGCGCTGGCCGGAACGCAGCCTGGCCTTTCTCCATACCCTCGCCGACGACCCGCGGCCCTTCGTCTGGCGGGCTGTGGCCGGTGCGCTGATCGCCCTGGGCCGCCGACAGCCGACCGTGGTGCAGCCTGAAATCCGGCGCTGGCTGGACGACCCGGCGCGGCGCCATGTGGCCGAGCGCGCGCTCTCAGCCCTCGCCGCAGTGACGGAATCGAGACAGGGAGTTTGCCATGAGCGTTGAACCTGCGATCCTCCAGATGCCCGCGGGCTTCTTGTGGGGAGTGGCCACAGCAGCCCATCAGAACGAGGGCCGCAACCGCAACAATCAATGGGCGGCCTGGGAACAGCAGCCGGGCCGCATCCATGCCGGCCAGCAGAGCGGTCAAGCGACCGACTGGTGGTCGCCGGAGACCGCCGCGAGCGACTTCGACCGGGCAGCTGCGCTCGGGCTCAACAGCCTGCGCCTGTCCGTGGAGTGGAGCCGGATCGAACCGGAGCCGGGCATATTCGACCAGAGCGCGTTGCGCAGATACGCCGAGATCATCCGTCTGCTGCGCGACCGCGGGTTGGAACCGATGGTCACGCTTCACCACTTCACCGACCCGCTCTGGCTGACGGAGATGGGCGGTTGGGAGAATCCACAGGTCGAAGACCTCTTTAGTCGCTTCGCGGGCCGCGTGGTGGAAGCGCTCGGCGACCAGGTGAGCCTCTGGTGCACGATCAACGAGCCGATCGTCTACGCGGTGAGCGGCTATCTCGACGGCGACTTTCCGCCGGGGGCCAGGAGCCTGCCACGCGCCATCACCGTGCTGCGGCGCATGTTGCTGGCTCATGGCCGCGCCTATCGCACGATTCACCGGCTGCAACGGGGCGCGTGCGTCGGCCTGGCCCATCACATGCGCGTCCATCTGCCGGCCAATCCGGCCCGTGCGGCCGATCGCTGGGCCGCAGCCACCATGAACCAGATCGCGAACACCTCCACGCTCGCCGCGATCACCGAGGGCCGGCTCACACCGCTGGTTGGCCTGGGCCAGCGCGTCACGTATCTGATGGACACGAGCGACTTCATCGGGCTGAACTACTACACCACGATCCTGACCGCGTTTGCGCCGCATCGCCCGGCATCGTTCCTGGCGCGTACCTTTTTTGACCCGCGTGCCGAGTTCAGCGACTTCAATCCGAATGGCGAGCCGTACGGCATCATTGACCCGACCGGCCTCTACCTGGCGCTGAAAACGGTGGCCGGCTACGGCAAACCGATCTACATCACCGAGAACGGCGTGCCCGACGCGGAAGACCGGCTGCGGGCCCGTTTCATCGTCACGCACCTGGCCGAGACCTGGCGGGCAATCCAGGAGGGCGCCGATGTGCGCGGCTATTATCATTGGACGCTGGTGGACAACTTCGAGTGGGCCGCGGCATGGGCACTGAAATTCGGCCTGTACGCGCTCGATCTGGAGAGCGGTGTCCGCACGGCCCGGCCCAGCGCGGCGGTCTATGCCCAGATCGCGCGGGCCAACGGCGTGCCGCGATCCCTGCTGGAGACGGTGGCGCCTGGCTACGCCCTGCAGCCGATCGGTGGCCGACCGTGACGAGCGACCCGCTTCCAGTTTGGCCTCTGTCGGGCCATGTGGTATACTATGAATATATGGGCGCGTAGCTCAATAGGCAGAGCAGCGGCCTTTTAAGCCGCGGGTTTAGGGTTCGATTCCCTACGCGCTCATCGCAGGGCGGGCCAGAAGGCTCGCCCTGCGTGTTTATGCAGGGGGCCACATGAGCGATCGTCCCTTCATCATCACTCCAATCTGGTCGACGCGGCGACTGACCCCGGCGCCATGCTCCCTGGCCGCCGCGACCGCAAACGGAAATCGTTCCGGCGATCTGCTGCTGGCAACCGGCGACGGCGACTCAGATGCTGACGACACTCCCACGGTCCGCGTCGGCCGGCGTCGCGAGGCGCAACCGGCCGGACCAGGCGGTCGCGAGCGCGCCGATACGCCGGAACGCCGCCGCGATGAATCATCGGGGCCGCCCCCATCACCCCCCACCGGTCGAGGAGGACGGCCGCGCCGGCCATCCGGCGACAGCGCGACCGGCCCCGGGCCGAAAATCCCGCTGCTCTGGATCGGCATCGGCCTGCTCCTCTTGCTTTGCTGCTTGATCGCCTTCCTGGTATTCGCCAACCAGTTCGGCGAAGAACCGCCGGCCACCGCGGTCGGCCAGCCGACCGCGACACCGCTGCCACCGCCGACCGCACCGTCTGCCGCGAGCGCCACCGTACAGCCGACCACCGGTGCCGCCAGGCCGACGGCCTCTGCCACCGTCAGCAGCGCACGGCCAACCCCCACGCCCACCGCTGCGGCGACCAGATCTGCCGCGGTCGTGGACGTCGGCGCCAAAAGCCGGACTTGGACGGTGATGCTCTATCAAGACGCGACCGACAAAGCCCTCGATCGCGACATCTTCCTGGATTTGAACGAGGCGGAGCGTGCCGGCTCGGCCGAACGCGTCCAGATCGTCGCCCAGATCGAACGCTATCAGGGCAAAAGCCAAACGCCCGGCTGGAGCGGCGCCAAACGCTTCCACATCACCCGCGACCCCGACCTGAATACCGTGCGCTCCAGGCTGGTCGCCGATCTGGGCAACGTCAACATGGCCGACCCGAAGACACTCGGTGATTTCGTTCTCTGGGCCATGAAAACCTACCCGGCCGAGAAATACGCCCTCATCCTCTCCGACCATGGATTGGGCTGGCCGGGCGGCTGGAGCGATCCGAACTCGTCCGGCGTACACGCCACGAACGCGCCCCTCGTCAGCCAGCTGGGCAACATGCTCTATCTGAACGAGCTCGATCAGGCGCTGGGCCAGATCCGCAGTCAGACCGGCCTGGATAAGTTCGAGCTGATCGGCCTCGACGCCTGCCTGATGAGCCAGCTCGAAGTATATGCGATGCTGGCCCACCATGCCCGCTATGCGGTGGCCTCTGAGGAGACTGAACCTGCGCTGGGCTGGGCCTATACGAGTTTCCTGCAGGCCTTGCTCGCTGACCCAGCCATAACCGGCGCCGACCTGGCCAGGCAGATCGTGCAGAGCTATATCGTGCAGGATCAGCGCATCGTGGACGATCAGGCACGTGCCGAATTCGCCGGTCGCGGCTCCTACCTGGGCGAGGCAGGCGTGCCTTCTGCGCAGGCGGTCGCGCGCCAGCTGCAGCAGGACGTTACGCTCACTGCCGTTGACCTGGCCGCGCTCCCGCAGCTCATGCGAAGCGTCAACGACTATGCGCTGGCGTTGCAGCGCGTAGACCCGCGCGCCATCGCCAAAGCGCGCAGCTATGCCCAGTCGTTCACCAGCATCTTCGGCAGCAAGACACCGCCCTCGTTCATTGACCTGGGTCATTTCGTCCAGTTGCTCAAACGGATGACCGACGACAGCACGGTAAACGCGGCCGGCGATCATGTGTTGGCCGCGCTGCGCAAAGTTGTCGTGGCCGAGAAGCATGGTCCGGAAAAGCCCGGCGCCACCGGCATCGCGCTCTACTTCCCGGTCTCCCAGCTCTATGCCCATCCATACGCCGGACCGCGATCCTACACTGCCATCGCCGGGCGTTTCGCAGCTGAGTCGGCCTGGGATGAATTCCTGGCCTATTTCTACACCGGCCGCCGTTTTCAGTCCACCGATATCGTCGGCACAGCCGTGCCCCAGCGCACCGAGGCAGTGCGCTCGCTCGCAGCCGGCCAGATCCAGGTCGGTCCGGTCTCCGCCTCGAGCAAAGTCGCCGCGCCCGGCAAGCCGGTGCTCCTGAAGACGGCCATCAGCGGCTCGAACATCGGTTACGTTAAGTTGCTGGTCGGCTACCTCGATAAGGCCGGCACATCCATCTACCTGGCCGACACCGACTACCTGGACAGCCCCCAGACGCGCGAGCTGAACGGCGTCTCCTATCCGGTCTGGCCTGAAACGGGTCGCTTCAATCTGGAATTCGAGTGGGAGCCGGTTGTCTTTGCCATCAGCGACGGCAAAAATCGGGCCGAGGCGCTGTTCATACCGGAGAACTACGGCAAGACGCGCGACGAGGCGACCTATTCGGTGGAAGGCATCTACAGGTTTGGCGAGAGCGGCGAGTCCCGGTCCGCCCGGCTTTATTTCCGCAACGGTGTGCTGCGCCAGGTGTTCGGCTTCACCGGCGAGGAGATGGCGGGCGCGCCGCGCGAGATCGTGCCGATGGCCGGGGACACCTTCACCGTGCTGGAACGCTGGCTTGACCTGGACGCGCAGGGCAACGTCAAAGGGATCGCGTATCAGGCCGGCAAGACGCTGACCTTCGGCAGCCAACCGTTCAGATGGCAGACGCTCGATGCAGCGCGCGGCAACTACGTCGTCGGTTTCATCGTGGAAGATCTGGACGGCAACCAAACGATCAGTTACACTCAGTTGAGCATCCAATGAGCGCGGGGGCGCGCTTCATCGAGGCCTGCAATGTACAAACGCCTGTCTCACCTGTCTCACCACATGATCCTGTGGCTGCTCTTCGCGGCGCTGCTTGCCGCGTGTGTGCCTGCGCACCCTTCGCCCACCGTGCCGGCCACAGCGTCGTCGCCTATCCGTCGGCTGACGATCCTCTACACCAATGACGAGCATGGCTGGCTGGTGGCGCAACGCGGCCGCGACAACAGTTCGGTGGGTGGCGTCGCCGAGCTGCTCGGCCTGTGGCAGAGTCGCGAGGGCTACATGGCCGATGGCCCCTTCCTGGTCCTCAGCGGCGGCGACATGTGGACCGGACCGGCCATCTCGACCTGGTTCGACGGCGCTCCGGCTGCGGAGATCATGAACCTGATGGGCTATCGGGCTGCGGCCCTGGGCAATCACGACTTCGACTTCGGGCTGGACGTGCTGCGCCGCCATGCCAGGGCGTCGCGTTTTCCCTACCTGGCGGCCAACCTGGTCACCCGCGGCACGACCGAGCCACCCGACTTCGTGCAACCGCACACCGTGATCGAGGTCGCCGGCGTCAAAGTCGGCCTGGTCGGACTCATCACGCGCGCCACGCCGACGACAACGCATCCGAAAAACGTTACCGGCTTCGAGTTCCTGTCCTACACCGATGCGCTGGCGCGCTATGTGCCGCAGGCCCAGGCCGCGGGCGCGCAGGTGATCGTGGCGCTGGCACACGTGTGCGCGAACGAGATGCGGGCGCTGGCCCCGCGCGCTCGCGAAATCGGCGTCCATGTGCTGACCGCCGGCCATTGCCACGAGCAGCTGGCCGAGGAAGTTGCCGATCTACCGCTGCTCGGTGCCGGCGCGTACTGGCAGAACTATGCCCGGCTGACCCTCGAAGTGGACGTGACGACCGGTCAGGTCCGTGCGGGCAAGCCGGAGGTAATCCGCAATGCGGCCGATTCAGGCGGCGGCCCGACCGATCCGGTGGTGGCCGGCCGCGTGGCCCACTGGCAGGCCGAGACCGACAAAGCCCTGGGCGAAGTGATCGGCTACACCCGAACGGGCCTGGCTCACCGCTCTCCGATCCTGCTCAACCTGGTGATGGACTCCTGGCTACAGGCCTATCCCACCGCCGACGTGGCCGTGAGCAACCTCGGTGGCTTCCGTCAAGGCATCGCGGCCGGGCCGATCACGCTCGGCGCCATCGTGGACGTGCTGCCGTTCAACAATCAGATCGTGGACGTGGAGGTGACCGGGGCGCAGCTCAAGGCCAATCTGGACTGTTGTGCCAGCGCGGTGGGGGGCATCACCTATCGCGCGGGAAAGCTGCTCCTGGCCGACGGCACGCCGGTGAACCCGACGCGCAAATACCACGTGCTGATCAACGATTTCATGGCCGGCGGCGGCGACCGCTACCTGTTCGATCGCCAGGACCCGAACCCCTACTACACCGCCATTGATTGGCGTCAGCCGGTCATGGACTATGTGCGCCGCCTGGGCAGCGATGAGCGGACACCCATCGAGACGCTCCTGGATGCCGCGCCGCGCACCGGCCCGTGACAGGCACGACTGCCGGCCGCACGACCATCGTCGGTCGTGCTCGTGCTTCGTCAGGCCAGATGTTACAGTGTGCGGCGTCTGCCCCCCGTTCTCCCCTGCCAGGGGAGCGCGGGGCCGGGGGTGAGAGGGGTCCGATAGCACGTTGTGCCCCGGTTGGCACACGGGCGACGGAACCCGATTTGTCCCTCTCCCGTCCATACATGATATAATGTCTCTGTTCACCTTTCGTCAGACATGACGAATTGGCGCGACCGGTTTCCAACATCCGGTCGGTTCAGGAGGCGTATTTTGGAACATCGTCCCAAGTTGCGATGCAGCGTCGGCGTCACGGCCTACAACGAGGAGGCGAACATCGGCCCCCTGCTCGACGCGCTCCTCAATCAACACCTGCACGATGTCGAGATCAGCGAAATCATCGTCATCGCCAGCGGCTGCACCGACAACACCGTGCCCATCGTCGAACGCTATGCGGCGCAGTATCCCCTCATCCGCCTGATCGTCCAGCCCCGTCGCGAAGGGAAGACCGCCGCGATCAACCTCTTCCTGGCGCACGCGCGCGAAGACATCTGCGTCCTCGAAAGCGGCGACACGCTGCCGGCCGAGGATTCTGTTGAACATCTGGTGCGCATGTTCGCCGATCCGACTGTGGGCATGGTCGGCGCGCATAAGGTGCCGGTCAACACGCCCGAGCATCTGGTTGGTCTCTTCACGCACCTGCGGCTGCGCCTCGAACATCAGCTGTGCCTGGAGATCCCCCGGCTGGGCGAGATGATCGCCTTCCGCAAAGTGTTGGATCACATTCCGCCAGATGTGGCCATGGACGAGGCGTTCGTCGAGGCATTCATCATCCAGCGCGGCATGAGCGTGCGCTACGCGCCCGACGCGGTCGTCTACAATACGGGGCCGGACACCATCCACGACTTCATCACCCAACGCCGACGGAATCATGCGGGCCATCTGTACCTCAAGTCCAAATACGGCTACGCCGTCTCCAGCATGCAGAACACACGGGTCGCCAGGATCGCGCTGCGAGAGATCTGGGGCGCCATTCGGCTGGTCTGGGCGCTTTTCCTGCTGGCGGTGCTGGAGCTATGGTCGCGGCTGTTGGGCTGGTACGATTTCGCCATCAAGAAAGAACGCCATGTCGTCTGGGATATGGCCTGGTCGCAGAAAACCGATGTGAGCGCCGAGCGTCAGCATCACGCCGAGGCCGACGACCTGCGTCCGACGGCGCTGGCCCGCAAGGCATAGCGCCCATCTCACCGACAAAGGATCGCCTTTGCGCAACAAGCTCTTATCTCTCCTCAAGCTCATCATCAGTCTGGCGCTCATCCTGGTCGTTTTCGCCCGCGTCGATCTGACCGCGGTCGTAGCACAACTGGCTACCGCCAATCTCTGGCCAGTGATCGCTGCCCTGGGCTTCTATCTCGTCGCTATTGCGGTCAACGCGGCCAAATGGCGGGTATTGCTGCGCGCCCAGGGCGTGCGCGTGCCATTCAAAGAGATGCTGGCCATGCAATTCGTCGGCTTTTTCTTCAACAACTTCCTGCCGGCCAACGTCGGCGGCGATGTGATGCGCGGCTACACCCTGGCCCGCTACACCGACCGCCTGGCCGACGCCGCGGTCTCCGTGGTGGTGGATCGCATCGTCGGCCTGCTGGCCTACATGAGCACGGCAGTGGTCGCTGCGTTTGTGTTGGTCAGCCTGGTGGGCCGCCGCGACCTGCAGGCGGTGGAGGAGGTAGCCGTGCTCGCGCTGGCCGTCCTGGGGATCGGCTTCGGCATCTTGCTCAGCCGCCGGCTGCGCAGCCTGATCTCGCGGCTGTTCGGATGGCGCTTTCTGGCGCGGCTGGCACCGATCTGGCAGGGGGTCTCCGACGCGCTCAACGCCTATCGTTTTCGCTATGCGACATTGGCGACCGCGTTCGGCATCGCGCTGATCGGCATCCTCTGCACCACCATCGTCAACTGGTGCCTGTCACAGTCCGTCGGCGGCCTGATGCCTCTGTCGGCCATATTGCTGTTCAATCCGCTCATCGCGCTGGTGCTGATGCTGCCCATTTCCATCGGCGGGCTGGGCCTGAATCAGGCCGCGTATCCCTTCTTCTACGGCCTGGCCGGCGTTCCCGCCGATCACGCGGTGGCGGTCTCGGTACTGATGCAGGCGATCATCATCACCGGCAGCCTGCCCGGCGGCCTGTTCTGGCTACGCAGCAAGGAGCAACCCCATGTCTGAAGCGATCATTGCCCCCTACGGGTCATGGAAATCGCCCATCACGACCGATCTGATCGTTGCCGGCACGGTGGGGCTGGGCAACATCCTCGCCGACGGCGACGTGATCTACTGGATCGAATCGCGGCCCACCGAGGCCGGCCGCAATGTGATCGTCCGGCGCACGCCGGACGGCTGCACGACCGACATGACCCCGGTCGGCTTCAACGCGCGCACGCGCGTCCATGAATACGGCGGCGGCGACTATCTCGTCCACGACGGCGTCATCTTCTTCGCCAACTTCGCCGACCAGCGGCTCTATCGCCAGGAAGGCAACGCCTCGCCGCAGCCGATCACGCCGGAGGCTGCGCTCCGCTACGCCGACGCGGTGGCGGACGCCGCACGCCGGCGGCTGATCTGCATCCGGGAGGACCATACGGTGGCCGATCGGGAGGCGGTGAACACCATCGCCGCGGTCCCCTGCGACGGCGCGACATCGGCCGGGCAGGTGCTGATGAGCGGAAACGACTTCTACGCCAGCCCACGCCTCAGCCCGGACGGCACCCGGCTGGCCTGGCTGACCTGGAATCACCCGAACATGCCGTGGGATGGCTGTGAGCTGTGGGTTGCGACGGTGCAGGAGGACGGATCGCTGACGTCGGCCAGGCACATTGCGGGTGGCCCCGCCGAATCCATCTTCCAGCCCGAATGGTCGCCAGACGGGGTGCTCCACTTCGTCTCCGACCGCACGGGTTGGTGGAATCTCTATCGCTGGCAGAATGGCCGCGCCGAGCCGCTCTGCGAGATGCCCGCCGAGTTCGGCGTGCCCCAGTGGGTCTTCCGCCAGTCCACCTATGCGTTTGTGGCTCCAGATCGGATCGCGTGTGCGTACACGCAGAACGGCGTCTGGCGTCTGGCCTTGCTGAACACGACGACGAAGGCCCTCACGCCGTTCGACCTGCCGTATACCGAGATCGGCAGTGTGCGCGCGGTCGGCGGCCGCGTGATCTTCATCGCTGCATCGCCCACCCAGGCGCCGGCCATCATCAGCCTCGATCCGGCGACCGGCGACGTGACGGTGTTGCGTCGGTCGAGCGAGGTAAGCCTAGATGCGGGCTATCTCTCGGTGCCACAGCCCATCGAGTTCCCGACCACGGCCGGACTGGTCGCGCACGCCCTCTATTACCCGCCCATCAACCGGGACTACCGGCCGCCGGCCGGAGAGCGACCGCCTTTGCTCGTCCTCAGCCACGGCGGGCCCACCGGCGCCACCTCGACGGCGCTGCGACTCAGCATTCAGTTCTGGACCAGTCGAGGCTTCGCCGTGGTGGATGTGAACTACGGCGGCAGCACCGGTTACGGCCGGGCCTATCGAGAGCGTCTGAACGGTGCCTGGGGCATTGTGGATGTGGATGATTGCGTCAACGCCGCGCGCTATCTGGTCGGCCGCGGCCTGGCCGATCCACAGCGGCTGGCGATTCGCGGCGGCAGCGCAGGCGGCTACACCACCCTGGCCGCGCTGACCTTCCGGGATGTCTTCAGGGCAGGCGCCAGCCATTTCGGCGTCAGCGACCTGGAGGCGCTGGCAACCGACACCCACAAGTTCGAGTCGCGCTATCTCGACCGGCTGATCGGCCCCTACCCCGAACGCCGCGACCTTTACCTCGCGCGCTCGCCGATCCACTTCACCGACCGGCTGGCAACGCCGCTCATTCTGCTGCAAGGGCTGGAGGACAAGGTCGTGCCGCCCAGCCAGGCCGAAAAGATGTTCGCGGCCGTGAAGGCCAAAGGGCTGCCGGTGGCGTATGTGCCGTTCGCCGGCGAACAACACGGCTTCCGCAAGGCCGAGAACATCAAGCGGGCGCTGGAGGCCGAGCTGTATTTCTATGCTCGCATCTTCGGCTTCGCGCTGGCCGATGCGATCGAACCGGTCACAATTGAGAACCTGAGCTGAGGACGCATCCGATGGAAGGGCCGATCACGATCGCCGGAGCTCGTGCCCTCTATGCCAGGGGCAGCAGCAGCCACGACTTCGACCATGTCCTGCGCGTGACGATGCTGGCCGAGCGCATCGCGCGCGCCGAAGGTGCAGATCTGGTCGTGGTGTGCACCGCAGCCCTGTTGCACGATATCGGGGAAAGCCGCGATCGCGAGCAACATCATCGGGTCGGCGCGGCTCTGGCGCGCGATCTGCTGCGCGATCAGCCGGCGGCGCTGGTGGATGCTGTGGCCCATGCCATTGAGGCGCACCGCTTCCGGACATCGCCTGATCCGCAGACGCTGGAGGCGCAGGTCGTCTTCGACGCGGACAAGCTGGACACCCTCGGTGCCATCGGCGTGGCGCGGGCCTGTGCCTATGCCGGAGAACACGGCAACGCGCTCTGGAATATGCCCTGGCGCGCCATCGCGGCCATGGGCAGCGACGCAGCCACCCAGCCGGTGGCCCTCGGCACAGCGTACACGCCAGGCCATGAGTTCGTCTACAAACTGTCCCGCATCGCCGATCGGCTGTACACTGCCACAGCACGCGCCATCGCGCGCGAACGCACCGCGTTCATGCAGGCGTTCTTCGACCGGCTGGATCAGGAGATGATGGGGATGGATTGAGCGCCCGAGCCGGGCACGGTCGGCCTGGCCTGTCGGCCAGGGAGATCGGACCGAGCGCGGGCGCGCAATGATTTAACGTTATGATGCAGGTCATAACACACCAGGTGTGTTTTTTCTAAAGTAGTCCCATGAGGCTGTCGGGCCGTGTGTGGCCCGGGGATGCCTGGCTTTGACGAAATTGCAGGCGTGCCAAAGTGATGGGGTAGCCCTGGTGGGGATGGGGCAACTCTGCCCCTATCCCGGCGGTTTGGCGCGCCAACACGAAATTCGGGAGATTGCGCGTGAACGAACAAGAGACAACCATCTCGCCTGAAACCATCGTTTCCACTCCGTGGCACCACCTCTCCATCGGCGATGCGCTGGATCTGCTGCATGTGCGCGAAGATCGCGGCCTGAGCAGCCAGGAAGCACAGAGGCGCCTGGCCATCTTCGGCCCCAACGAGCTCAAAGAAGCGCCCCGGCCCACCTTTCTGCAGCGGCTGCTCGATCAGTTCAAGGATTTTCTGATCCTCATCCTGATCGTGGCCAGCGTGATCTCGGTGCTCCTCGGCGACTACATCGAGGCCGGCGCGATCATGGCGATCGTCCTGCTCAACGCCATCCTGGGCGTCATCCAGGAATCCCGCGCTGAAGAGGCGCTGGCGGCACTCAAAAAGATGACTGCGCCCGAAGCCCAGGTCTTGCGCGACGGCCGCCGGCAGGCTGTGCCGGCGCGTGAACTCGTGCCCGGCGACATCGTCTTCCTGGAGACCGGCAACTACGTCCCCGCCGACGTGCGGCTGCTGGAATCGGTCAACCTGAAGATCGAAGAGGCCAGCCTGACCGGCGAATCGGTCTCGGTGCAAAAACGCGCCGAACTGATCCTGGATGGCAGCGCGGCCCTGGGCGATCGCAAGAACAGCGGCTTCAGCGGGACGACCGTCACCTACGGCCGCGGCCGCGGGCTGGTCGTCGCCACCGGCATGCAGACCCAGATCGGCAAGATCGCCGACCTGATCCAGAGCTTCGAGAACGAACCGACGCCGCTGCAGCGCAAGCTGGACGGCCTGGGCCGGACGTTGGGCATCGCCGCGCTGGCGATCTGTGCGCTGGTGTTCGTCGTGGGCATGGTGCGCTTCATGCTCAATCCCACGCCGGGCGTGACCCTGCTCGAGGAGGCGCTGGAGTTCTTCATCGTGGCCGTCAGCCTGGCGATCGCAGCCGTGCCCGAAGGCCTGCCGGCCGTGGTCACCATCTGTCTGGCCCTGGGCATGCAGCGCATGGTCGCGCGGCACGCGCTCCTGCGTGAGCTGCCGGCGGTCGAGGCGCTCGGCTCGGCCACGGTCATCTGCTCCGACAAGACCGGCACGCTGACCCAGAACGCCATGACGGTGGTGCAAGTTTACGCCGACGACACGCTCCTCGCCGTGACCGGCGAAGGCTACACGCCGCAGGGCGAATTCCTGGAGACCGACCGTCAGACCGAAAAACCGGTCGAGGCGGCCCGCTATCCCGGCGTCAGCCTCCTCCTGCGCGTCGGTCTGCTCTGCAACGACGCCAAGATCGAGCCGGATCGCACGGGCATGGCCCAGGAACCGTCGGGCGACGGCGCGGGCGGCAAGACGCGCTGGCGCATGGTGGGCGATCCGACCGAAGGCGCGCTGGTAGTGGTCGCGGGCAAAGCCGGCTACTGGCGCGAAGAGGTCGAGCGCGATCTGCCGCGCGTGGCCGAGATCCCGTTCGACTCCGAACGCAAGCGCATGACCACGATCCACGACATGCGCAGCTCGCGCTTTTCCACGGAAAAGGCTCGCTGGGAGCAATTGCTGGGCGAAAACCGCTACCTGGCGCTGGTGAAAGGCGCGCCGGACCTCGTGCTGGAGCTATGCACCCACATCTATCGCGACGGCAAAGTGGTACCGCTGACGGAGAAAGATCGCCAGGTGATCCTGGAGAAAAACGCGGCGCTTTCCTCCAACGCCCTGCGCGTCCTCGCGGCCGCGGTTCGGCCGCTGCCTGCAGTCCCGCAGGATGATGAACTGAACCCCGCCGTGGTCGAGCGCGACCTGATCTTCGTCGGCCTGTGGGGCATGATTGACCCGGCGCGGCCTGAAGTCAAGCCGGCCATCGCGGTCGCGCGCAACGCCGGCATCCGCACCGTGATGATCACCGGCGATTATCCGAACACTGCCGAGGCCATCGCGCGCGAGATCAACCTGCTGCGGCCCGGCGGCGCCGTGGTCACCGGCCATGAACTGGACGCCATGGACGACAAGACCATGAGCGAAGTGGCCAGCAAAGTGGATGTCTACGCGCGCGTGTCGCCGCAGCACAAGGTGCGCATCGTGGACGCTCTGAAGTCGCAGGGCCACATCGTGGCGATGACCGGCGACGGCGTGAACGACGCGCCGGCGCTCAAGCGGGCCGACATCGGCGTGGCGATGGGGATCACCGGCACCGACGTCAGCAAAGAGACGGCGGCCATGGTGCTCACCGATGACAACTACGCCTCCATCGTCTCGGCGGTGGAGGAAGGCCGCATCATCTACTCGAACATCCGCAAGTTCGTCTTCTTCCTCTTGTCGGCGAACGTGGGCGAGATCTTGATCATCTTCGTCGCCACGTTGCTCGGCTGGCCGCTGCCACTGACCGCGATCCAGCTCCTGGTGCTCAACCTGATCACCGACGGCGCGCCGGCGCTGGCCCTGGGCCTGGAGAAAGGCGACCCGGACATTATGGGACGGCCGCCGCGCCATCCCGATGAGCCAGTGATTGACCCGACCATGCGGTTGCGCATCCTCATCCAGGGCATCGTAGATACGATTGTCGTTCTGGCCGCATTCCGCATCGGCCTGCACTGGTATCCCGAAAACGTGCATCATGCGCAGACGATCGCCTTTGCCGTCCTGTCCATTTCCGAGCTGTTGCGCGCCTACTCTGCACGCTCCGAGTATCACTCGATCTTCCGAGTCGGCATCTTCACAAACAAGTACATGCAATATGCTGTGCTCAGCTCGTTAGCCATTCTGTTGGCGATCATCTATGTCCCGTTCCTGGATCCGATCTTCGATACAGCTTTTCTGAGCTTGAGGGATTGGCTCCTCATACTGCCGCTGCTCTTCGTGCCAGTGATTGCCGCAGAGGTGACCAAAGTCATCACTAAACGAAAAGTGGCGTTGGCCCAACCCGTCGTCGCATAGCCACCCGGACGTACAACGAGGCGAGAGGAGGATTCACGATGGGTGAACTCACCATACAACGAGGAAGGTTCTTCGAGGAATTTGCCGTCGGCGACAGCGTGACGACGGCCGGTCGCACGATCACCGAGGCGGATATCGTAAGTTTCGCAGCTCTCAGCGGCGACTGGAACGCCATCCACGCGGACGCCGAGTTCGCCAAGGGCACGTTGTTCGGCCAGCGCGTGGCGCACGGCCTGCTGGGGCTGGCGGTCGCCTCCGGGCTGGCCGTGCGCACCGGCTTCATCGAGGGCACGGTGATCGCCTTCCGGGAGATCGGCGAATGGAAGTTCAGCCGACCGGTCTTCATCGGCGACACGATTCACGTGCGCGCGACCGTGACCGAGACAAAGCCGATCCCCCGGCTGGGCGGCGGCAGCGTCTCCTTCAACGTCGAGGTCGTGAACCAAAACGGCCAGGTTGTCCAGCACGGGACATGGACGATGCTGGTGAAGAGCAGGGCGTGAAGCGTCAGGGGCCAAATCACGCCGCGTTGTACACCACTCGTCCCCGCTTCACCACGGTACGCACCAGATTCGTGCCGAACCGGTATGCCAGCATCCGGTAATCGTCGGCGTCGAGGAGCAACAGGTCGGCCAGCTTGCCCACCTCCAGGCTGCCGACCTGTGCGTCCAGGCCGATGGCACAAGCTGCGTTGATGGTGGCGGCGGTCAGCGCCTCGGCCGGCAGCAGGCGCATGGTGCGGCAGGCCAGCGCCAGGATGAATTGCATGCTCTCGCACCAACAGGTGCCGGGATTGAGGTCGGTGGCCAGCGCCAGCGCGCCCCCCTGGTCAATCAGGCCGCGCGCCGGGCTGTAATCGCGCTGGCCCAGGCCGAACGGCGTGCCGGGCAGGGCCACCCCGATCGTCTGGGAGCGCGCCAGCCGCGTGACATGTTCGGCCGGCGTGGTCACGATATGGTCGGCCGAGATCGCACCCAGCTCGATCGCCAGCAGCACGCCGCCCAGCGATGCGAACTCGTCCACATGGATCTTCAGCCCGAATCCTAGCTGCCGGGCAGCCGTCAGGATGCGCCGCGCTTGCGCCAGATCGAACGCCCCCATCTCGCAAAACACATCGCAGAAGAACGGCGATGCCGCCAAGCGGCTCCGGCCGATCTCCGACCCGGCCTGCGGACGGCCGATCCTCTGCCAGTGCGCCCGCGCTACCGGCAACAGTTCCTCAACGATCAAATCCACATAGGCTTCCGTGCGGCCCTGATATTCCGGCGGCACGGCGTGCGCTGCGAGGAAGGTGGGCACGAGATCCACGGGATGCGTCCGCTGTAAACCGGCAATCGAATCCAGTTGCTTCAGCTCATCCGACAGATTGAGGCCGTAGCCGGTCTTGGCTTCGGCCGTCGTTGTGCCGTGCGCCAGCATCCGATCGAGCCGGCCGCGGGTCTCGGCGACCAGCGTGGCGAGCGGGGCTGCGCGCGTCTCGGCCACGGTGCGCGCGATGCCGCCGCCGGCCGCCATGATCTGCATGTAGGTGGCACCGCCGATGCGCATCTCGAATTCGGCCGCGCGGTGGCCGACCCAGGGCAGATGCGTGTGCGGATCCACAAAACCGGGGATCACCGCACAGCCGCCGGCATCCAGCGTCGCCGCCGGCTCGACGGTCGCCGCCAGCGCATCGTTCGGGCCTACAGCCGCGATCCGCTCTCCGGCTACGGCCAGCGCGGCATGCGTCATCAGGCCCAGGTCGCGCATGGCTGCCCCACGCCGTGGGCCCGGTGGCCCGGCCAGCGTGGCCAGCTGGCCGATGTTGTAGATGAGAAGATCCGCGCGCATCCGGCACACCTCCGCGATACGTTGCCCTGCCGTATCTATTCAGCCTCACCCCTCCCCCTGTCCCCTTCCCTCTCCTGACCTCCGTCAGGAGAGGGAAGGGATGGGACCAGAAGGGGTTGGCGGGCG
>FWPU01002970.1_pt1 | contig 18570 bp, 19 predicted proteins | sample 2228361 | NCBI WGS metagenome assembly FWPU01 (sample SAMEA103939777, study PRJEB20133) | metagenome
CTGGTGGATTGCCGCAGGGCGGGAGTGCCGGTGGTGATGACGGTGCATAACTACCGCCTCGTGTGCCTGGACACCAAGATGGGCCAGGGCCATCAGATAAGGCTCAGGATCTGGTTTCCCCCGTGATACCATGTCTCCTGAGACGATTGCGTCAAAGAGGGAAAGCAACGAAGCTGGCACGTTACTTCGAAGTTCCGTGCCCGAGGTCCCTGTGACCAAGGCAAGCTTTTTTCCACGATTATGGATGGTCTCTATGCATTCCTTAGCTCCGGTGAAAAGGCGTGGAGAGGCAATGGCCTTGAAGATGCGTTCCTTTTCTGAGAGGAGGTGTTTGATCGCTTCATCTGACAAGTATTTGCCATGGCTAGAAAGAATGCCCCGCAGGGTCACCTCTCCCTTTTCTCCTTCCCTGACAAATATCTCGTTCTTGGTCACAGAGATGCCGCAGGTAGCAAAGATGTGTTTCCATGCCTCGTAGTGATAAGGCATACTGTCCGTAATAACCCCGTCCATATCAAATAGCACTGCCTTGTAGGAGCTACGTGGACTTTCCTTGTCCATATGGTGCATCCTGTCGCTTCTGGTGCCACCTCGGCTGGTAGAGTACACTGCTCGAACACCCGTTTCACGAGTGACTGCGTGATAATTATAGCCCCGGCCATGAGGGTGATAAACAGGCACCAGATACTTGACGAAACCTCTGTATATGTTGGCAGCCGTACTAATTACCTTCGAGACCCGTTTATGTCCTAAGGTGCGAATTGATCTTGGCTGAAACGTCTCTGTGGTGCAACTCGGCGATGACGGTACGCGATGTGGGGCCTTGACCGTGAGGACAAAAATGTGGCTTAAGGGTAGAAACAGCCCTTGCTCGGGTTATGAGAAAGGCTCAGTACGGAGCGGGCGTTCTGTGTAGGGGCGCACAGGGAGACGGAGATCGTACGTATGGAAAAAGTGTGGTTCAGCAATTCCTTAGGACAGAACTTGGCAGGATGTGTCCATATACCTTCTGAGCGTGCGACTATGGGTCCTACTGTTATCCTGTGTCACGGGATGATGTCCTCCAAGGACGGGAGAAAACAGATTGCGTTGGCTGAAGAACTCTGTGCCCTTGGATGTTCGGTCCTTCGATTTGATTTTTCCTTTTGCGGCGAATCAGAGGGTCGGTTTGAAGAAATTACCTTCAGCCAGGAAGTCGACGATCTTGCAAATGCAGTTGCTTGGGCGAGAGCACGGGGTGCCTCTCCTATTGGACTGGTCGGCTCCAGCATGGGAGGCGCAGTCGCCGTCTTGTACACTCAGAAGGATCCACACATAAGGGCCCTGGTAACTATTGCCGCAGTTGCGCACCCGTCTCGAATCGCTGAGGAGATGGAGTCACTGCAAGCGAACGTGAAACGCTGGAAAGAAGAAGGATATCAGCTCGGGGCCGAGGGAACGATAGGGCCTGCTTTCTTTGAAGAGATTGTGTGGCTCGATGTACTTGGGGCTGCGGCACAGATAGCGGTGCCGTGGCTGATCATACACGGGTCTGCTGATGAAGTGGTGCCGGTCGAGGATGCCCGCGATTTATTCGTGCGCGCCCAAGGTCGTAAGGAGCTCAAACTCATTTCTGGGGCAGATCACCGGTTTACACGACAGGATCATCTTGAGGAGGTGATCGGAGATGTCAAAGGGTGGTTTGCAAGGTACCTCCTCGGTCACAACTGACGTGAGGTGCCCTGGACCAACTGTGGCTGTAAAGAGCAATCCCCAAGATATGTACCGGGGGATAAGCCTTATTAGCGATCCGATTCACGGGTATATCCAATACACGAGCCATCCAGATGACTCGTGTCGAGAGGTTACCGAGAAAGACATACTGGACAATCCTTGGGTCCAGAGGCTTCGCAGGATTCATCAAGTGCAGAGTGCGTTCTGGGAGTACACTGCAGCGGAACAAAGTAGATTTCAGCACTCTTTGGGGGTGATGGCGCTCGCTGGAAGATTTGGTATACATCTTTATCCTACCTTGCAGCAGTGCTTTGGTCCAGTCCCTTCTCAGGCCTTTATCGAAGAACTTCTGAGGCTCACTGGCCTGCTCCACGACGTAGGTCATGGGCCATTTAGTCATTTCTTCGACATGAATTATCTTGATCGCTTTAATATCACGCATGAAGATATTGGACAGGCGATTGTACGCACTAAGCTGGGAACATTGATATCGGGCATTCGGAGGAGTCCTTCTGGGGTGTTTGAGCCAGGAGAGTCTATTGACCCCTTTTATGTGGCCTACCTGATAAAGCGGCCTCATGGACAAGAGCATGCCCGGGTGCCTGAATGGCTTCGGGCGCTTGCACCGGTGTTTTCTGGTATCTATACCGCGGATAACCTCGATTATGTGCTCAGGGATTCTTACATGGCAGGGGTTTCCGCAGACCTCGTGGATATCGATCGCCTTCTGTACTATTCCTTTTTCTCGCATAAGGGTATGACGTTGCATCAGTCTGGGGTCCCGGCACTAATCCGTTTTCTCAATGCACGACTCTATCTCTATATGAACATGTACTATCACCGTACCACGAGAGCTATCGATCTCCACCTTAAGGAGATCTTCAGCGACACGCTGGAAAAGGTGTTCCCTTACAATCCGCTCGAGCACCTCGACGAATACTTGCGACTTACCGAATGGTACCTTCTCGAAGAGGTCAATCGCTGGATACACGACATGACCGATTCACACAAGCAGCGATTGGGACGGAAATGGCAACGGGTGCTCCTACGTCAGCCTCGATGGAAACGGGCGTATGAGTATACTTTTTCGCTATCAGATTATGACGACACACACATCTTTGGCCTTATTCAAGATCCACAGATACTGGAGCAAAGGCTGCGAAGCGAGCTTCCGAAAAAACTCAAGGGCATGAAGCTACGAGTAGATCTGGCAAACCTTGACCCCCGTCCGATAAACCCTTTGGCAATGGGGGATGCTCAGATCTACATCTACAACGAGTCTAGCGGCAGTATCGAGGCAGGGATTTTAAAGGAGCTTTTTCGGTTTATACCTGCCCGCGTCATTCAGTGCCGCATATTTACACTCACTCATGACTATGATAGGGAGATTTCCGAGGCCTTTGGGAGGGTCTTTGGCCTTAACAAGAAACCCCACTTGGAGACCAACATCTAATTTGTAATGCATTGTTGTCGCACTATGGCACCTTTCTTACCTACGTGAGGTGCTGTGACCCAACCCCTTACGACAAATCCGAGAGGCACCCATGAAACTATCTGAACACCTCTATGCATATATTTGGACAGATATCAGGGCGAATAATTGCAATACCTATGTTGTTCGTTCTACGAGTACGATGCTTGTAGATCCAGGACATCGGGCCTTCCTTCCCAGGCTTTTTCAGTTAATGAAGAGGGATGGACTGGATCCCCGGCAGGTCAGCCTGGTGGTGCTTACCCACTGTCATCCGGACCACTTCGAAGGCGCAGAGGAATTTGCACGGTTTGGTGCACACATTGCTATGAACCGGCAGGAGACCGAATTCTTTAAGGAGATTGGCCCCTATTTTGCCAGGATGATGGGGCTTAACCTGCCAGAACTCGAGGTTGACCTCTACCTTGAAGAAGGAGATCTCGAGATCGGGACTCAGCACTTTGATGTGATTCATACTCCGGGCCATTCTCCTGGGGAAATGAGTTTGTTCTGGCGAGAAACAGGTGCACTTTTTTCAGGAGATGTGATCTTTCCTCAAGGTGTCGGACGGACAGATTTTCCTGGTGGTGATGGTGCGCTACTCAAAGCCAGCATTGGGCGACTACGCACCTGCCGCCCTACGATGTTGCTCGCAGGCCATGGCGAGATCCTTTCAGGCCGAAAGGATGTGGAGAGGAACTTCGATTACATCGAGCGGGCTTATTTCGATTATCTGTGATGTTCCTTCAGGCGCACAAGCAGTTGTTCTCTGAACGATTCGATCAATTGTGCTGAGGCCGCCTGCCAAAAGGAGGTTTTCTCTACAACAGGTATGATCGCCGATCCCCGGATCCCCTTTGACGCAAGCTCGTCGTAACAACGTGTTTGGGCTTCATTTCTCAGTTCGGACTGGCGCTTCACTACAGCTGCTTTGAGGCTGCACACAAGGTCCTGGAAGGCCTCAGGCGATATGTTCCCATGAACCGCCTGCAGTGCTTCGAGGAGTCGCGGTGTTTCCTCGAACGGCGAATATTCCTGAACGAGAAGGCGCATGCATAGCTGCCGTGCCTCTTCTCGATCAGGGGAAGCAATCCCCTCGATTTCCTTAAGGAGGACACTTGTCTGTTCGCGTTCGTTATGAATGAAACGGTACGTGAAAAGCCGTACGGAATCTTCTAACTCTTTTCGCTTGAGTGCTTTTTTCTCTTCGTCATTGAGTGTCATATGTTTTGTTTTTTCCATGATAAGATCGATGGTGCTCTTGATCTGGGTCATGACAGGTACCTTCTCGTTGCACGGGTGCATTGGTTGTGTCAGGGATTGGGAGCTTGTGGCGGCAGCTCTAGGATCCCTTGACCTGATTAGGTCTTCCTCAAAATACTGCTATGGGCAAGTGCCGTACTTCATGGACTGGTTCAGTGAAGTAAGATACTATACCACTTAAGATGCTGCTATCTCAAATCGCGCACCAGGCTGGATGACGCAGTAGGCAAGATTCGCTGCTATGTAACTTTTCTCCAGAGCCTACGATAGTATGAGACTTACTGTTTTGGGTTCAGGGACCCTTATCCCTGACGCACACAGGGGCTCTCCAGGGCTTGCCCTAGAGGCTGAAGGTTTATTGTGCTTTATGGACCTTGGTTCTGGAACGCTTTACAGGGCTCGACAGGCGGGTATTGACATAGAGCAGCTCGACTGCATACTTCTTACGCACCTACATCCTGACCATACAGGTGATCTTGTTCCTCTCCTTTTTGCATTCCATACCGGACCAATGGCGAGGAGGTCAAAACTCGTAATTGCAGGTCCGTGTGGAACCGCTGATTTTTTTGACCGACTCACTCATGCGTACGGTGACTGGATCGCGGCGACGGGCTACGAGCGGCAACTAAGAGAAATGGACCGAGACCAATGGGTGTATGGAAACATGTGTATTACGTGTGCGCCGGTTGCACACGGTACTCGGAGTGTGGGCTACCGGGTCGAGGATCAGCGTGGACGAGCCATTGTCTATTCTGGTGATACCGAATATTGCACCTCTCTAGTGGAGCTCGCTTCAGATGCCGATCTTGTGATCTTGGAATGTTCCTTTCCCGACGGCCAAGCTATGCCAGGGCATTTGACCCCTTCGCTTGCCGGCCAAATCGCTCGAGAAAGCAGGGCAAAGCGCTTGGTGCTGACGCATTTTTATCCGGCATGCGAGGGATACGATATAAGGGCTCAATGTGCTAGGGAATATTCAGGAGAGATCCTGGTGGCAGAGGATTTCATGACCTTGTGCGTGTAAGATCACTTCAGTACATGAGTTTGTTCATCAGTATATGAGTTTGTTTAGGGGATATTCGATAATACCTGATGCCCCATGTTTTTTTAGTTCGGGGATAAGATCACGCACCTTCCGCTCGTCGATCACCACTTCAACACTGTACCACCCTTTTGCAGTGAGCGTCGAAATCGTTGGTGTGTGGAGGGCTGGTAGGAGTTCGAGTATGTTTTTGAGTGTTTTTTCTGGAACGTTCATCTTGAGCCCGACCTTTTGCTCGGCCTCAATTGCCGACTGAAGAAGCAGGGCGAGGTTCTGTATTTTCTCCTTTTTCCAAGGCTGCTTCCAAGTGTTGTGATTCGCAATAAGTACCGTTGTCGATTCCAAGAGCACCTCTACGATGCGTAGCTTGTTTGCCCTCAGTGAATTGCCTGTTTCAGTAAGTTCGACGATTGCATCCGCCAAATCAGGAGGTTTCACCTCTGTTGCGCCCCATGAAAATTCCACGGTAGCTTTGATATGTTTCCTCTTGAGATACCTTCTTGTGAAATTGACGAGTTCTGTTGCGATCCGTTTGCCCTGCACATCTTCCACTGTCCTGATCCGCGATGACTCAGGTACGGCTAGAACCCATCGTACAGGTCTGAGCCCTGCCTTTGCATAAAGAAGAGAGGCAACCTCTATTACGCGCGCTCCTTGCTCCAGTATCCAATCTTTTCCTGTCAACCCTGCATCCAGCAGGCCATCCTGGACATAACGAGGTACCTCCTGAGCCCGTATCAGTAGGCAGCGTATCTGTGGGTCATCTATGTCAGGATAGTAGGTCCGCTCACCAACGGTAATGGTGAAACCGGCTTTCTTAAAAAGGTAAAAGGTGGCATCTTGAAGACTTCCTTTGGGCAATCCGAGCGTAATGTACTCTTGTTTCATCGAACAGTCCTGTTTAGGATACCATTTGGGTTCCAATGGCAGCGTAGCACGTCCCTTTTGGGTCGGCCCCCAGGTTATGAGTCCATTCTATGCACTGCTGCTCGACATTAGTGTTGACTTACGTTTGAATACCAGAATAGAAAGTGCAAACAATCCAATAAAAATGCACACGAATTGAGACTCGGATAGATGCAAGGGCCCGATATCGACGAATCCACGAGGATCGTCTCTGAGCAATTCGATAAGTGATCGTGTGATGGAATATATGAGGAGCGATATTGCCAAGAGCTCCCCATGGAACCGTTTGTGAGTACGGTACCACCACACAAGCAGAAAGATAATAAGGGCGTTTGCTGCCGAAATAAGTTGAGTCGGGTACAGAGGAATGTTCTTTACTCCAAGGCCAAGTGGGTTTTTGAAGGTAATACCCAATGGGAAATGAGGGCCGCACGGCTTGCCATAGCAGCAACCCGCTAAAAAGCATCCGATTCGGCCAAACATCAATCCGATAAGCACCGAAGGAATGATAATGTCGCTCACCTGCCAGAAATTGAGTTTGTGGATCTTGCAATATACCACGCTCGCACACATTGCGCCTAGAAATCCACCGTAAAAAACTAGACCTCCCTCCCAGAGTTTTAGTATTCTGAGAGGATCTCTGAGATATTCCCTATAGAATACGATGCAGTGAAAGAGTCGTGATCCAACGATGGAAGAAAGAAGAATCCAAAATGAGAGGTTAAGGATCTTTTCCGGGTCGAAGCCTGTTCGCTGGGCTTCACGCACGGCAAGAGTAATCCCTACCATGAATCCAATGGCAAGCATAACGCCATACGAATGGATACTGAATCCGAAAAAATGTACAAGAATGGGATGCATGTTCGGTGTGCTCCATAACCTGCGTACGGGATTAATGTAGTATATAGAAGAAAAGATTAACCGCGACCCCCCAGCGGCATGATCCGATCCCACTGGGGCGCGCTTTGCATGTGCTCATTGCATCTTGCAGCATGAGTGTTGATTATATTCTTCGGCAGGGAGAAATCAAATAAGGGTGTCACCAGATGAAGTGTAAGGAGGGGCGGCACAATGTACAAGAATGCACACGACCGACCATGGATCCAGGGTCCTATGCTCCGCGTTATCGTGCTGTTATTCACAGTGACAGCTGTTTTTGTGGTTTCTATTGCCAGAGGAGAGATCTACCAGTGGCAAGACCAGGAAGGGCAGGTCCATTTTACGGACGATCTGAGCAAGGTCCCTAAAGACATGAGGCGCAGGGTCCAGGTGCTGCCTCAGGAAGCAATACCAGCAGGACAACCCGAGGAGGTTGCCCCTGAAGAGGAGAAACTAGGGACTAAGGAGGACATTTCTCCTTCAGACGAGGATGCGTCGACGGGTGCAGATCTAGAAGAAGAAAAAGTGAGACTGGAGAAAAAGATCCAGGAGGATACAGAGGCACTCGAAGCCCTTTCCCGAGCCATAAATCGCATATATCCAATATGGAAAAGGGCTCCCTTGCAAAAGGAAAAGGAGCGGCTCGAGAAACAGATCGAAGAAGATAGAAGCCGGCTTGATAAGATTACGAGCCGATCTGGCTCAGTTCCTTGAGAAAGTGAAAGACAAGACGCACAGTCCTTGCATCATCCGTAGGGGATTCTATGAAAACCACTAGGCCGCTTCTACGACCAAAGCCTTTGGAGCCAGGTGATGTTATTGGACTGGTAGCGCCTTCAAGTCCGTTTCCCAGGGAATCGTTGGATAGGGGGATACGGTTCTTGGAGGCACATGGATTCCGCGTGCGTGTGGCACCAGCTGTTTTTGCACGGCACAGGGCATACTTGGCAGGCAGTGACATTCAGAGGGCTCAGCTACTCATGGATGTCGTGACCGATCCAGAAGTACGCGCCGTTATGGCGATTCGCGGTGGGTACGGGTCCTTGCGGATATTAGGACTGCTTCAGAGTGATGCTATTCGTCACAACCCAAAAATCTTTCTCGGCTATAGCGATGCAACCGCACTTTTGCTGTATCTGCTTGACCACTGCGGTCTTGTACCGTTTCATGGTCCCCTTGTGGTGGAAATGGGAGAGCCTATGTCTCGGCAGACCGAACAGTGGCTCATCAATGCCTTGACCTGGAAAAAACCCCTCGGGTCAGTACCACTCAAGGATGCTCTGTGGATCAAGAGAGGGAGCGCGTCTGGACCTTTGGTCGGTGGAAATTTGAGTGTCATATGCTCAAGCTTGGGTACACCATGGGAGATCCGTACGCAAGGCAGGCTGCTCTTTCTGGAGGAGTGTGGTGAGAAGCCCTTTAGAGTCGACAGGATGCTTACCCAGTTGCGTCTTGCAGGAAAATTGGACCAATCGGTAGGCCTCCTGTTTGGTCGTTTCTTACCGGAACCATCGGCACCCGTATCTGAGACTCGCTCTTATACTGAGGAGGTCATAGAGATCATCCTAGAAGTGACCAATGACTTCGAAGGTCCGGTCCTGGTAGGGCTCCCAGTTGGTCATGGGGTCGACGAAAATATCACGTTGCCGCTTGGGGTCGAGGCGAGCTTGGATGCAGACAACGCAGTACTTACCATAACGGAATCTGCTCTGCAGGGAGATTAGGGAGGCAGTGTACGACTTCTCGAAGCTGGATGCGCTGTTCAAAGAGAGAATCGGAAAGGACGGAGATGCCCCAGGTGCTGTTGCTCTTGTCAGGGCAAGCGGCCAACTGGTGTTTTATGGGGTTTATGGATACCGTCAGCTCTTCCCCGAGGAACTACCCATGACAGAGGACACGCTGTTCGATGTGGCCTCTCTTACAAAATCGGTAGCTACTGCTCTTGCAATACTGCAACTGTACAGCCGAGGTATCCTTGACCTTGACGAACGGTTATCCACGTACCTCCCCGACGTTGAAGACCCTTACAAGCGAGATATTACGATCAGAGATTTGCTCGCTCATACCTCAGGGCTACCTGCATGGCGACCTTACTACAAGGAGGTCGCTGCACGACCTAACCAGGTGGCCCCTTCAGAGATCTACCGGCGTATCCTGGAGGAACCATTGGAGACCCCGGTGGGGACCTGCGAGACCTATTCAGACCTGGGGTATATACTTCTCGGTTGGATCTTGGAAAGAGTGACGGGTGAAGCCATGGACGCCGTTTGTGGGCGTCTCGTGTTCGAGCCCCTCGGCCTACGAGCTACAAGGTTCCGAAAAAGCGTGCACCTGGGCAATGGAGAGGGAGAGAACCAATCGCGGCCCATAGCTTCTACCGAGTGGTGTCCATGGAGGGGCCGGATGTTAACGGGTGAAGTTCACGATGAAAATTGTTTTGTGATGGGAGGTGTAGCGGGTCATGCCGGGCTGTTTTCTACGGCCGAAGAATTGGACCGGATTGCAGTGGAGCTCATGAAAGGCTACCACGGTGACACCAGCTTGTTTCACCATGACAGCGTCAAGGTGTTTTTGAAACGACAGACGATAGTCAAGGGAGGTACATGGGGACTAGGATGGGATACCCCCTCCCCAACTTATTCAGCAGCAGGTAGATATTTTTCCAAGAACTCTTTTGGGCATACCGGTTTTACTGGAACATCGCTCTGGATGGATATGGATAAAGAGGTGACAGTGGTGTTGCTCACCAATAGAGTCCATCCAACAAGGGCTCGCGAAGGAATAAGGGAATTGCGGCCTGCTGTGCATAATACTGTGATGGAGTGCCTGGGACTGATCTAAATAAGAATAGTGTCGCGTAAGGTTGGGTATCGTACGACACTCGCGCGCACAGCCGGGCAGAGGGAAGCGTTGTGATGTCATCTGTTGGCGTGAGAGATTTACGTTTGCCCAGAAAGGTGCATATGCTTTCTATATGCGGCACTGGCATGGCGCCTCTTGCCCTCCTGTTCAAGGAGGCGGGAATTATGGTTACTGGCTCTGACCTTCATGCTTATCCACCTATGGGTACACTTCTTGAGAAAGCATTGATTCCCATCCGTATCGGATATAGGCCCGAGCATATCGATAGCGATGTGGATGCTGTTGTGGTGGGCAATGCGATCAGGAAGGACAATCCAGAGGTGGTGGAGATCCTTCGACGAGGGATTCCTTATTTTTCTTTGCCCCAGGCGCTTTCACATTTTTTCTTGCGAAAGCGCCGTCCGTTGGTTGTTGTAGGGACCCATGGCAAGACGACCTCTTCGGCACTACTTGCCTGGGTTCTTGAGTGGTGTCGTTGCGAGCCAGGATTCCTTATCGGCGGGGTGCCTGTAAATTTTGGCAAGAATAGCCAGTTAGGGAGTGGGGCGTACTTCGTCGTGGAAGGAGACGAATACGATTCTGCCTTTTTTGATAAGCAGCCCAAATTTCTCCATTATGGACCCTCTGCCGCCTTGTTTACGTCCTTGGAGTATGACCATGCGGATATCTATCCTACCTATGAATCTCTCAAGGAACAATTTGCCCGGTTTGTGCGTCTGCTACCAAGGCAAGGTCATCTTGTTGTATGCGCTGATTTTCCAGATGCGGTGGCACTTGCCACAATGGCTGGTTGTGTGGTCAAGACGTATGGGTTCAGTCCAGAAGCTCAATGGAAGGCCGTACTTTTAGATATGGGGCCTGAAGGAGTTGTGGCAGATATCTACCACAGAGGTGAGAAGATTACGACGATTACGTCTCCATTGCCAGGCCGTCACAACATACAGAACATCGTAGGTGTCGTTGCACTCTGTAGTTGCCTCTGCCTACCCATAGACGGAGTACGTAGGGCTATTGAGAAGTTTAAAGGTGTTGTTAAGAGGCAGGAAATCATTGGAGAGGCAGGAGGGATCGTCTTTATAAGTGATTTCGCCCATCATCCAACGGCCGTCCGAGAGACCATTGACGCTGTGAGAGCGAAATATCCTGGCCGACGACTTATCGCCGTCTTCGAGCCTCGAACGCATACGAGCAGAAGAAAGGTCTTTCAGAGAGAGTTTGCCGCCTCGTTTGAGAAGGCGGATGTAGCAATATGTTCAGAGACCTACAACAGTGAGGCGATACCGCACGAGGAAAGGTTTTCCCCTCGAGAATGGATGGAGACGCTTAGGCAGCGAGGTAAGGAAGCATATTGGTTTTCGACACCTGAAGAAATACGAACACACGTCATGAGGTTATGCAAGTCAGGCGACGTACTACTCGTCATGTCGAGCGGGCATTTCGAGGATCTTCCAAAACGACTGCTTGAGGAGGTATCCTTACAAAAGAGCGATGTGTTGAATACTGGGGACACGTAACGACTCATTGCAACCAAAAGACAAAGGGAATGCCGGTGACCTTACCGAGAGAAGATGAGGATCAGAGGATCCGGATCCTACAGTTCCTTGTAGATTTTGCCTGTCTGATTCTGTATCAGGAAGGGACCACCCTCGAGGAAGGGTTGAGAATCTCCGCAGGGGTAAAGAAGGTAGCATTGCGGTTGTTTCCCGATAAGGAACACACGTTTGACCTGATTTACGGAGCGAGGTTTCGTAGGATCCTCTCAGAGAGGTTCTTGCTCACGTGATAGCCGTTGACTCCTGGAACTTCAGCCATTTGTTCCTGTTCTTAGATGCATGACGCTGGGAGGCGTTTCCTTTCCTTCGCGCTTTTTCTTGGCTGGGCCGCGGGAAGCAGCAGGCTGTTTCTTGAGCACATCGACTTCTTCAGGAGTCAACAACGCAAGGTCTGAGACCCTTCCTGAACGGATCTGTTGATACATTTTTTGATATCGATCCAATTTATCAGTATGGGTCTTGATGATCTTTCGGGCATTCTCAATAAGCTCGACTAAGACCTCTTTCTCGACCTGGGTGCGGGAATAGCCCTTTTCATTGAAGAGAAGATCCAAGAGCCGCATCTCCCTCCTTATGTCAAACGGGATCATTTTTATCTGTTTTCTGAGCAAGCGTAGATTTATGCCCAACGGGTTCTTTGTGCGCTTGCTATTGCTCCTTCTAGCCATATATGATAACTCCTTAGAAACAGTGGAGATGGACAAGCAGTCCTGAAGTTTGTGTGCTTGGTTTGCTACTAGTTGCTATTGCAATACTTATGCCATGCCACTATTTATGTCCGGGTTCCTAGGTGTAAGAGCAGGTTGGGTGTCTCTGCCAACTAGTTAGATGAGAAAAATTTCACAATTGGACCCTTGCCGTGCAGAAAAAGTTTCCAGGTCACACTACCTCAGGCAAGGAACCTGAGAGGTGCCAAGAAGGAGTCAGAAGAAGAAGGAGGGTAATAACGATGAAGAGGAAGGGACGCCTTGTCGCGGCGTTGAGTCTCTGTGTGGGCTGTGGTCTTGCTTTTTCATATTTTGCTCTTGCCTATGCCCTGGAATCCGGAGAGATCAAAGGAAAAATAGAGCGGGTGTATGACAAGTTTAACAGAGACTACAACACGCTGGACTATAAGGGCGACACCACGTGGCGCGCATGGGGAAAGGATCTTAAAGCTTTGGGCTGGATAGTAGTGCAAGGGGACTCTGGTGAGCTAAAGGATTATCTCCTCTTGGTGATAGATACCAAGACTGAACTTCTTAATTCAGACCAAAGCAAGGCCACGTTTGCGGACCTTTCTGCGGGGAAAAGGGTTTGGGCATCCTATGCTATGGGCTACGACGCGCTCCATGCCTCAAAGGTAGTAATCGAACGATAACAAGTGACAAGTAGCAATCAACGAGCCCCACGGAACTTACTCTTACTTAATCTCTCTTCTTTTTTATTGCTTTGCGTACCACAACGAGGCCGTTTGGCGGTCCAGGGATTGCACCTTTGATGAGTAGGATGTTCTGGGAAGCCCTCACATCCATAATTTTTAGATTTTGCACTGTTGTTCGACTTGCGCCATGGCGGCCTGCCATGCGCGTTCCTTTTATCGTATGTTGGGGGAAACGGCATCCCACCGAGCCAGCATGACGGAAATATTCGTGGGTCCCGTGGCTCCCTGGAAAGCCGCGGAAATTGTGGCGTTTCATTACGCCGGTAAATCCTCTCCCCTTTGCTATGCCTGTCACGTCCACAAAATCGCCTGACTTGAACATGGCTACCGTAATCTCTTGGCCGGGAGTGAACGAGGCAGCTTCTTCGGGGGTGAGCCGGAATTCGCGAAGTGTTCTCAGAAAGGTGCCCTTGCCCACCCCTTTGGCGAGATGGCCTCGTTCAGGCAAAGTGAGCTTCTTTTCTAACGTTTTTTCATAGCCGAGCTGCACTGCACAGTACTTGTCTTTCTCAAGCGTCTTTATTTGTGTCACATAGCACGGCCCTGCGGCAACCACCGTAATTGGGACACGGTTGCCCTCAGAGTCGAAGATCTGTGTCATTCCTACCTTTTTTCCTAGGATACCCATTGGCATGGCTGGCGCCTTTCCTTGCATAACGACAGATGTATTGGTACGTTTACATTTGCTCTCTGTGGTCATTCCGCTCCGACGTACAGAAATAATAATCCTAGTAGGCAGACTAGCTAAAGTCAACCACGTATGCGGTACACAGACAAAAAGGATCCTTTCTGGCTGAAGGCAAAACAAGAAGGCTACCGTTCAAGAGCTGCCTATAAGCTTCTTGAAATCCAAAAACAGTATCATGTGTTCCAAAAAGGGAACAAAGTGGTAGATCTTGGCTGTGCTCCAGGTGGCTGGCTTCAGGTAATTGCACAGGCAGTTGGACCTCGTGGACTGGTGGTTGGGCTTGACCTCAATGAGGTTGAACCACTTCCATATTCGAATGTTCATGTGATTACAGGAGACATTTTCAGCGAAGAGACCAGAGCCTTGATCAGGGCACGTCTCCAGGGTTGGGCTGATGTGGTCACTTCAGATATGTCCCCACACCTTTCGGGCATAGCCTTTAGGGATCATTACCTCTCTTGTCAGCTGGTCAACGCAGGCCTTGACCTCTGCAGGTTACTGCTTAGGTCTGGTGGTACCTATCTGGCCAAGGCGTTCCAGGGAGAAGGAATCGAGGGGCTTTATAGAGAAGTTCAACTGCTGTTTAAGGAAGTAAAGAGGATTAGACCCCACGCATCGAAAAAGGGATCATCTGAAATCTATCTCCTTGGAAGGGGATTCTCCGGCCCAAAGAAGACGTAAAGGTACTCTCTCTATCCGGCTCCAGTGACTATATCCCCAGCCACTATTACTGCTAAGAAAAGAGGTGTTTGTTGTTGCTATTATATAGGAGTATTTGTTCTTCGGTACTTAATTTTATCTTTGTGATCCCACTTCGACAAACAGCACAACGGCTTTCGGAACAGAACTGGCAAGAGTGGCAATCGGCGCACGGATACTTTTTGTTGCCTGAATCTGGATATTTTCCTGCCGTAACTCCTTTACAGGTAGTGTCACAGCTCATTGGTTTACTCGTAGTTCCTAGCCTATTATACTAACTAGTGTAGATGAGTTTGCAATGAAAAGCGAGGCCGGTCTACTATGCCTATGACTATTACAGAGAAGATCCTGGCTGACCATGCTGGCCGATCCAAGGTGGTGGCAGGTGAACTTATTACGGTACGCGTTGATGTGGCATTGGCAAACGATGTAACTGGCCCGCTTGCTATTGAGCGATTCTACGAGACCGGTGCAAGAACGGTCTTTGATCCCAGCAAGATCGTGCTTGTCGCTGACCATTTTACGCCTAATAAGGACATTGAGAGTGCGAATCAATGCAAGAAGATCCGCGACTTTGCTCGTCAGCACGGCCTTGTCCACTATTTTGAGGGTGGAGACGCAGGAGTGGAGCACGCCCTTCTGCCTGAAAAGGGATATATCCTTCCTGGGTATGTGATTATTGGAGCTGACAGCCATACATGTACCTACGGCGCCTTTGGCGCCTTTGCCACCGGGGTGGGCAGTACGGACCTTGCTGCAGTAATGGCACTGGGCGAGATCTGGCTGAAGGTACCTGAGAGCATACGAGTTGTCTTCCAGGGGACGCTTCCTCAATGGGTAGAAGCAAAGGATCTCATTCTCCATGTAATAGGTGATTTCGGTGTTGACGGCGCTCGGTACTGTGCTGTGGAGTTTTGTGGCGAAACCATCGAGCAATTGAGCATGGCAGGGAGGATGACCATAGCTAACATGGCAGTGGAGATGGGTGCAAAGAACGGAATCTTTGAGCCGTCTGGCAAGGTAGTGGAGTATTTGGCTGAAAGGGGCATTGAGGCACAAGGGGTCTTTTACCACAGTGATGCTGAGGCTACGTATCGGGAAACGCGACTGTATGACGTGCGTACGTTGACGCCTCGTATAGCACTGCCTTTTTCTCCAGGCAACGTGGTCGGAATTGAGGAAGTCGACAGCATTCCAATTGATCAGGCAGTTATCGGATCGTGTACCAATGGTCGTATAGAGGACCTTAGGAGTGCTGCAAAGGTCCTCAAAGGGAGAAAAGTGGCGCCTGGCGTCAGGCTCCTCGTCATCCCTGCTACACAGGAGTGTTATAGAAGTGCTCTCCGAGAAGGATTGCTTGAGATCTTTCTTTCCGCTGGTGCTGTGGTATGCCCACCGACGTGTGGTCCGTGTTTGGGTGGCCATATGGGCATATTGGCAGACTCAGAACGGGCCGTAGCTACCACCAATCGAAATTTCCCAGGTAGGATGGGAGGATTGAACAGTGAGGTCTACTTGGCCAACCCCGCGGTTGCAGCTGCCAGTGCAGTGCTAGGTCATCTGGGGAGCCCAGAAGAGCTGATGTAAGACGACATACGGGACAGTGTGACAAAAGGGATCGGCCATGGAATTTCAAGGGAGGATATGGAAGTTCGGCTCGAACGTTGATACCGACACTATTATTCCAGCACGGTATCTTGTCACCACCGACCCTATTGCCCTAGCAGCCCATTGTATGGAAGGTATCGATAGGGACTTTCCGAAAAAGTGTGCTAAGGATGATATTATCGTTGCTGGATCGAATTTCGGGTGTGGCTCCTCCAGGGAGCATGCGCCATTAGCTATCAAAGGGCTTGGGATTCGCTGCGTGATTGCCGAAAGTTTTGCACGGATTTTTTACAGGAACGCAATCAATGTAGGGCTTGCTGCGGTTGAGGTAGCAGTACAAACCGTAGATGCACTCCATCAAGGCGATGTGGTTGCTGTAGACCTGAGCAAAGGGATTCTCAAAAACCTGACAACACGTGAAGATCATCCCTTGCGTCCTATCCCTGATTTCATGAAGGAATTGCTGCAAGCAGGTGGACTCTTGCCCTATGTGAGAAAACGGCGTTTGGAACTGCATGGGGAGTGACCCTGCCATTGGTTTCCTTCTAACGAGCACGATTGTCTTCCGAAAATGAAAAAAGCGCTACGAGTGACCGTATTGGCTGGAGACGGTATTGGACCTGAAGTGGTCAGAGTGGGAATTGATGTCCTTAAAGCCGTTGCAGAGCTGTGGTCTATTTCAGTTTCCTTTGAAGAAGGGTTGATTGGGGCAAGGGCCCTTGAGCACTGTGGTGTCCCCTTGCCTCAAGACACATTGGACAAGGTCAACAGGAGCGATGCTGTATTGCTGGGGGCTGTTGGGGACCAACGGTGGGTAGAACGTGATTACGCGCTCCGACCTGAGAAGGGACTGCTGGATCTACGAAAGCACATGAGGCTGTACGCCAATCTTCGGCCTGTCCGAGTGTATCCACAGTTGCTTCATGTTTCTTCGTTCAGGCCTGAGCGGGTTGAGGGGACCGATGTCCTTATTGTTCGGGAATTGATTGGTGGAGTTTACTTTGGAGAGCCACGGGGCATAGAAACGACGCACGGGGGCGAACAAAGGGCGTTCAACACGATGGAATACTCTACTGGCCAGATCGAACGGGTTGCCCGCCTTGCGTATTCGCTTGCAATGAAGAGAACCAAAAGGCTCACCTCCGTAGACAAAGCGAACGTACTGGAAGTGAGTCTTTTGTGGCGAAAGGTGGTTACGAGCGTTGCCTCGGAGTATCCTGAAGTAACGTTGCAGCATATGCTGGTCGACAATTGTGCTATGCAGCTCGTTCGCGACCCTAGGCAGTTCGATGTGATCCTCACGGAAAATCTTTTCGGGGATATCTTAAGTGACGAGGCTGCCATGATTCCTGGATCTATTGGTATGCTTCCCTCGGCGAGTCTTGGAGACAACGGCTCAGCCCTGTACGAGCCTGTTCATGGGAGTGCACCAGACATAGAAGGGAAAGACCTTGCCAACCCTATTGCAACGATACTGAGCATTGCGATGCTATGTCGGTATTCGCTTGCCTGCGAGTCAGCGGCTAACCTCATTGAAGAGGCCGTCTCGAGTACACTCGATGAGGGCTATCGTACGAGAGACATCTACTCTGGGGGAGACCGTGTGGTAGGCACCCAAGAGATGGGAAAGCGGATCCTGGAACACATGTACGACTGTGCACATAGAAGAGCGCAATGAAAAAAGTAAAGCTCGATATCGAGTACGACGGGACATGCTACCATGGGTGGCAGTACCAACCAAATGCACCTACGATCCAGGAGTGCATTGAGAACGCCATTTTTGCAGTAACTGGCGAGCGCACCAGGGTAATAGGGGCAGGCAGAACAGACGCAGGTGTTCATGCCCATGGACAGGTGGCGCATGTGTGTACTCGAACCCGGCTCAGCCCCTCGGTTCTTCAGCGGGCCCTCAATAGTGTCCTTCCCAGAGACATTGTCATTACAGGGGCAACCGAGGTTCCAGAGGACTTTCATGCGCGCAAAGATGCTACAAGGAAGCGATATGAATACTGGGTGTGGAATGTCAGCGTTCCCTCTGCATTTTACTACAGGTACTGCTGGCACATCTCGTGGCCTTTGGACGTGGAACGAATGAGAGAAGCTGCTCAATTCTTCCTGGGTGAGCATGATTTCTCTTCTTTTCGTGCGTCTGATGCGCCGGTAGGGCAGTCCCCTGTCCGACATGTGTACCAATTCGAGATAAAGAAGTATGCAGACGGCCGAATGCTATTTGGTGTCGAGGCAAATGGATTTCTTATATCTATGGTAAGGACTATGGTTGGAACCTTGGTTGAGGTTGGAAGCGGCAAGAAGCACGCATCCGATATACCTTTGATCATACATGCACGGGATCGAAGAGCAGCAGGGATGACGGCACCTTCGCGGGCATTGTTTCTGCAGTGGGTATCATATGCCCCAGAAGCAAGGAGTAGTCTGAAATCGAAATCCTCTGGGCCGTCTAGG
>FWPU01008003.1_pt1 | contig 18565 bp, 16 predicted proteins | sample 2228361 | NCBI WGS metagenome assembly FWPU01 (sample SAMEA103939777, study PRJEB20133) | metagenome
CCAACCCCGCCCACCCCGCCCACGCCGCCGTCGCCCGAAGCCAAAGTTGCCACGAAGCCCTCGCGCCTTGAGGACATCGAGCAGCGACTGGAAGACATCGCCGAGCAGATTGAACAGGTTTCTGAGCGGATGAGCGAAGAGGACCTTTCGCCCGATGAGATTGACCGCCTTGCCAGCGACTTGAGCCAGTTGACGCAGCGGCAGGCGGAGTTAGCGCGGGAGCGGGCGCGGCGGCGACATCAGCAAGAATAAAGAAGTCGCACTCGTGTTCTGTCAGGGGAGGATTGACGGGTTGAAAAAGGGAGGGCAAGGCGCCCGCCGCGCCGAGGGAGTTCGGCAGGAGCCTCACTCTCCCACCGGTCAATCCTCCCTTGACAGAACACTCGTTACATTGGAGTGATTCGGTGCATCTAATAGAATAAAGAGGCAACAGACGCGGCGAACTTCCGAAACTCTTGCGGCGTCTAAACAGTAGAGCCATGTAGAGATGACAGCAGGGGGACAGACGGAGTTAGTGATTGTGATGCACACTCTCAGTCGTAAAAGGCAGAAGAAGAGTTTTGTCATTCCGGTTTGCTTGATTGTGTTAGGGATCTTGTGGACGGGCAACATGATTCTGTCCGCATGGCGGTTGGAGATTGGGCCCAACGAGGGGTTTTCGATGTCACCCACGTTCGGCGATGGCGCGGTTTACGTGGTGCAAGTGCGCCCTCCACAGATCCAGCGTGGAGACATTGTAGAAGCGCGCATCGCTACGGACGGGAGTGTGAGCCGGGTGGTGAAACGAGTGGTCGAAGTGCAAGAGGAGAAGGTCTTCCTCGAAGGGGACAACAAGCAGGAAACGTGGCGCGGGTGGCTGCCAGCGTCAGCCGTTGAGGGCAAAGTCGTGGCAGTGCTGTGGCGCGGACGTTCTGACCCATCGCAGGTTGCCATCGCCCAGACCGCAAAACCACAGAATCAGAGGCTCAGGCTGACCAATTGATAGATAAACGAACCGCTGACCTCAAGCCAGTAAACGGGCAGGAGCGCCTCTCCCGCCCGTTTGCGTTTTTACTCATTGACAATCGCCCGCGCGCGTCATTATAATTCCACTTGAAGCGCAAACGCCGCGCTCACGTCCTGTCGGCGTGTGCGCTACTTTCTGGGGCGATGGGGCTTTACTGATGTGGCTTTTCTTCGATAGAGACATAGAATTCTACCCTGACGGCGCGCTGGACAAGAACCAAGTCAACGTGCTCTCGGCGAATCGTGACCTGGAGGCTATGATCATCACGCAAATCATGGGGCGTGGCATCAAAGACCGGCGTGTTCTCGCCGCCATGCGTAAAGTGCCACGCCGCGAATTTGTTCCCGAAGAATTCCGCGACCGCGCCTACGAAGACACGCCGCTGCCCATCGGCGAAGGGCAGACGATTTCGCAGCCCTACATCGTCGCCTTCATGAGTGAACAACTCCACCTGAATCCCACCGACCGAGTGCTTGAAATCGGCACGGGTTGCGGCTACCAAACGGCAGTTTTGGCGGAACTGGTGGCGGAAGTTTACTCCGTCGAAATCATCTCGCGTCTCGCGCAGCAGGCGTGGCGCACGCTGGAGCGTCTTGGCTACCGCAACGTTCACGTCCGGCGCGGCGACGGCTACAACGGCTGGGCGGAACACGCGCCCTACGACGCCATCATCGTCACCTGCGCCCCCCCCTACGTCCCGCCGCCTCTCGTCGCCCAACTCAAAGAAGGCGGCATCCTGGCAATCCCCATCGGCGACCAATCTTCCCAACAACTCCATCTGCTGCGAAAGACCGAGGGCAAACTCCGCCAGGTGGCGACAATTCCCGTGCTGTTTGTGCCGATGACCGGCGAAGCCGAAGAGGAGAGGAAGTAAGGGGGGAACGACAACTTTAAATGAGGCTCTCTTTTCTTTCCCCTTGTCCCCTCTTACTTCCCCCTACTTCCCCTTACTGCCTCCATTACGAGGTGGCGGCATCTCCCTGACGCGAACGTTCCGAAACGAGAGATCCGTCGTCGGATCGTGCCCCTGCAAACTGATGGCGCCGGGTTTGGCGCGGAAGCTCTGTCGGGCGTTGTCGTTGGGCGGGCGGGTGTCGGTGAAATCGCTGACCTGAGTGCCGTTGACCCACACCGCGAAATGGTTGCCGTGCGCGACGATGGTTTTGGTGAACCACTCGCGGTCGTTGGCCACGACCTTCCGCGCAGGCTGCCGTCCGTAAATCCCGCCCGTGCCGAAGTCCACCGGCTTCGTGCGGTCATCGCCCTGCCACTGATTGCGAATCTGGCTTTCGTAGCCGCTCCAGAATCTCCCTGCGTCCGCACGAAAGAACACGCCGCTGTTGAGGTGGTCGCCGTTGGAGATGACGTCCAATTGCAGCACGAAATCGCCCCACGTCCGCTCCGTCTGCAAATCGCCCGGACCGTTCTTCACGTTGAGGACCCCTTCGGGCGTGACGGAGTAAACCGACCTGCCACCGGCTAACTTCCACCCCGTCAGGTCTTTGCCGTTGAAAATGCTCTCCAATCCGAGCGGCTGCAACTTGACGTCGCGGAAGCGCACTGTGCCCTTGCCGTTGTATTGCAGCGCAATCGTGCCGCGCCCATGTTTCGAGTCGCGCACCTCAACGGTTGTCTTCCCGTCCACTGTCACCTTGAGATGGTCGCCCTGTGCCAGCATCTCAAACGCCGTCCACTTGCCGACGGACTTCACCTTCACTTTCGTTTTCGCAACGTTGTTGATGCTGCCCGTTTGCCACGACGGGTGCGCATCGTAAACGTTCACCTCGTAAGCGTTATCACCATTGATCTCACCCGACGTCGGGCAGCGCAGAAAGATGCCGCTATTTGCCTGGTCGTCAATCCATACCTCTGCCTTCAGCGCAAAATCCGCGAACTCCGTCGTCGTGCTCAACATCCCCGCCCCGCCGGAAGAAACGGAAATCACCCCACCCTTCACCTGCCACTGCGCCTCCCCGCGTGGCTGCCAGCCGAAATTCGTCTCGCCATCGAAGAGCAGAATCCAACCGCCGCTGATTTCCTTCGGCGTCAGCGTGTTGGGTTGTGTTGCTGCATTGCACACGGCAGAAATCAAACCGACCAGTATGAACGTAAATTTGATTGAGTGACGCATAAATCCCTCCTAATGAACGTTGAGATGACGACTTGCTGACTTCGCATTAGTATATCACAATTCATTTTCTTACGCCCTACTGTTCTGTCAAGGGAGGATTGACGGGTTGAAAAAGGGAGGGCAAGGCTCCCGCCGCGCCGAGGGAGTTCGGCGGGAGCCTCACTCTCCCACCGGTCAATCCTCCCTTGACGGAACACTACTCGGCAAGCCTGTGCTATAATAAAGGCGGTGAGCACAATGGCGAAAGCCATAACTACAGCTTTTGATCCACCGACTCAATGCTTAGTTCCTCTATTCAACCCGCGCACCCAACGCTGGCGGCAGCATTTCCAGTGGAGCAGCGATGGCACACGCATCGTCGACAAAACCGCGTGTGGACGCGCGACAGTCGAAGCATTGCAGTTGAATCATCCCGTTGCGGTTCGCGCACGGCAGAAGTGGGTAGAATCAGGCTGGTAGTCTCCAAAGGATTAACCTTAATTGTCCCTCCAAACAAAGGTGATTCTATGCTTGCTCCCATCGTGCTAACCAAGTTGAAAGAAATCGTCGGCGCGGGAAACGTGCTCACCGGCGAAGACGAACGGTTGAGTTATTCCTACGACGCGACGCCGCAACTGGAACATCTGCCAGAGGCGGTGGTTGTGCCGTCTTCGACGGAAGAGGTGGCTGCGGTGCTGCGCGTGGCGAATGAGGAGGGGTTTCACGTCGTTCCGCGCGGCGCGGGGACGGGACTCAGCGGCGGTTCGGTGCCGGTGGAGAATTCCATTGTGTTGCTGATGAACCGCTTCAATCGCTTGCTTGAGATAGACACCGCCAACCTGACGGCTCTGGTGGAGCCGGGCGTCGTCACTGCCAAACTGCATGAAGCCGTCGAAGCGCAGGGGTTGTTCTATCCGCCCGACCCCGGCAGCATGAAGGTCAGCACCATCGGCGGCAACGTCGCCGAGAACGCGGGCGGGCTGCGCGGGCTGAAATACGGCGTGACCAAAGACTACGTGATGGGGCTGGAAGTCGTGCTGCCGACGGGCGACGTGCTGTGGACGGGCGGCAAGTGCGTGAAGGATGTGGCGGGTTATAACCTCAAGCAGGTGTTCGTTGGGTCGGAGGGAACGCTGGGCGTGTTCACCAAGATTCTGCTCAAACTCATCCCCAAACCACTGGCGAAAAAAACGCTGGTCGCCTACTTCCGCACGCTCGCAGACGCGGGCGCGACGGTTTCCGCCATCATCGCTGCGCACATCATCCCCGCGACGATGGAGTTGCTGGACAACGTGACGCTGCGCTGCGTCGAAGCCTACGCAAAGTTGGGGCTGCTGACGGACATGGAAGCGATGTTGCTCGTGGAAGTGGACGGGCACCCCGCCGCGATTGCGGAAGAGGCGGAGCGCATCATGCGCCTCTGCGAGGAGAACAACTCGGCAACGGTCACGTTAGCGAAGGACGCGCAGGAAGCCGACCGTTTGACAGCGGCGCGGCGTTCGGCGTTTGCCGCGCTTGCCCGCGCCCGGCACGCGGCGATTCTCGAAGACGCCACCGTTCCGCGCAGTGAGTTAGTGCCGATGCTGGAAGCCATTCAGCGCATCGCGCAGAAATACGACGTTCCCATCGGAACGTTCGGGCACGCCGGCGACGGCAACCTCCACCCGACCGCGCTGATTGACCCGCTCAACCAAGATGAACTCCATCGAGCCGAGCACGCCTTCGAGGACATCTTCGACGCCGCGATTTCGTTGGGCGGCACCATCACCGGCGAACACGGCGTCGGGCTGGCGAAGCGGAAATTCCTTCCCCGACGGGTCGGCGCGCCCGGCATCGAGTTGATGGAAAAACTCCGCGCTGTCGTCGACCCGAAGGGCGTGTTAAACCCCGGCAAGGTCATCGAGGGAAAGGTTCGCTGCGAAGCAGTTTAGTCACGCGCCGAGCCGTCGTCGCCTTCCACAAGGTTTGCCAACGTCGTCGTGCGGTAGAACTCAAGTATCTGCCCACAGATTCCGCGCCAGCGCGCGCTGCGGCGGCAGAGGATGGCGTGCGGGGGGCACCTTGCCCCGCTTTTGGCTCAGTGTTCCATCTCCTCTAATCCGTCCACCGCGTCCACGACCTCGTAGAGCGAAATCTCACGCGTGGTCTTCGCCAACTGAAAGCCGCCGCCCGGTCCTTTGACGGAACGCACGAACTTATGCCGCACAAGGTCGTGCAGAATTTTCGTGACGAACGGAGCGGGAATGCCTTCTCGCTGCGAAAGTTCCTTCGCCCCGATCAGTTGCCCTTCGCCTTCACTTGCCAGCCGCGCCAGAGCGCGCAGAGCGTAGCCGCAGGCATGTGAGTAAAGCAACGCGCTCACCACCTTTTTCGGAATTGAAGGTCGGCTCATGTTCAAGAGTTGTGCAAAGTCATCGTGGCAAGGGCGTCTCGCCCGTGAAATAGGGGCAGAATGCCCCTGCCACCGCACAACTCTTGAACATGAGCCTTGAAGGTCAATTGACCCTCTACTTCTTCTATTTTGTCATCTTTGACGGCGCGGAAAAATTACGTGCCTCTGCCAGAGAAGTTTCGCAACCTACCAGTGGGAACCGTGTTCGATTACACGGCAGACACGACACGCAACTGGCAGAACATCGTCAAGGTCGTGCCCGACTCCGAAGCGGAGAGCGGCATCACCAACCGCCTTGAACTCTCGGACGAGGACATGAAGAAATACGAACTCCCGATGCCGTGGGGCTTGTGCGACCAACTCAACAAAAAGAGCGGCGGCGGCGCGAGCATCAAACCCGAAGACGTTCCCGGTTCGGGCTATCACTGGTACAAGATGGGCACGTTCACCATCGGTGCGTCGTATTACCTCTACTTCTTCTGGAGTTGGATTATTCAGGTGGACGTTGACGACGTGGTGGACGCCAACCGCCCCAATCAGAAGTTCGACGTGTGGGCGCGCATCAAGTTTGAAGGTCCCGGCTTCCCGCACGGCGCGGCGAAGGACAAAAACGCGATTTGTGTGGAAAGAGTTGTCCTTGTGAAGGTGGGGATAAAATGAAAGGAGTTGGTCATACCGATTCATCGGCACCACGCCGCATGAAAATTCGTAATCGTAATCTTACTCGTAATCGTAATCGCGTCGTTTGCTGAAACGTAGTTTCAGACGCTTCGTCTAAAGGACGAGTAAGATTACGAGTTAAGATTACGATTACGATTATTTTCGGAGGAGGCTCTTCTACTTCCCAGCAATCAGGACAGGTTCACCTGCGTCAATGGCGAACTTGGCGATGATCAGGTCAAGGTAATAGCGTTTGCCTTCCGCGCTGTTTCGCACCTTTTCCGCTGCATAGAAGCCGGGCAGCCCTTCCTTCCAGTATCGCTCTATCTCCAACTCTCGCCCCCCAGAGCGCGCTTTGAGCGTTTGCAGCCGACGCTCAAGGGATGCTTGTGCTGCCGTGAGTCCCTCTTTGAAAACGCGGTGCATCTCTTTGTAGTCCCACGATACCAGCCGCGCTCGCTCGTCGGGGAACGTGGCAGACCAATCCAATATGCCGTCGGCGTCCGCATCTACGCGATAAGTGTCAAAGAAGCCGTTGTTGTTGGCGTCCTCGTAACGCCAGCGCACGTCTGCCCGCCCGTCGTTATTGTCATCGGCGTCCAGCCAGCCGAACTCCGCGCCGCGAAGGTGGAGGCGGTGATCAATGTCAGAGTAATAGAGCCGCAGTCGCCCGCTGCCGTCGTTGTCCACCTCGTAACGTTTGTTGAACGTTCCGCAGGACGGTCCGCCCACCTGTGGGAAGTGCGCCGAACCGTGAGCGATGACACCTTCCCACCGTTCGTGGACGCGCTCGCCGCCCACGGGGTTGACGTTGTTGTCATTCTCGTCCCAACACAACAGGGCGCGGCTCCACACCGACTCTTCCGCGACCTTGCGAGCGCGTTTCCAGTCCACGCAGGTCAGCCCGCCCCCGCCGCGCAAGGGCAAGGCCATCGCATACTCGTTAGGAACTTGGACGTTGCCCAGAGCGGTGACGGAGAAGTCGTAATCGTACTTTGACTCCGGCGTGGCGTCGTTGTCCACGTCAAAGCTGTAACGCAGAGAGCGCAAGGCGCAATCTGTCCCTTCAAAGCGGACGGCTATCTCCGAGTCGCCGTCGCCGTCCACGTCATAGAAACAGAACGGATTCTCAAACCGCGAAATCCAGCGCCGCTGGATTTCGTTGTAATATCCCATGCAGAAGAACTGGTCGCCGCTGAAATCGCATTTCCACTGGCACGCGCCCTGATGGTATTCGTAGTTGAAGAGATGCCACGTTTGGTTATCGTCGTCCAAATCGCGGATGACCACGCAGGTCATGTCGCGGGACGACCAGACGTTGGAGGTGAGCAGATAGAGCGTCATGGTATCGCCATCGCCGTCGGCGTCCCCATCGTCGTAATCCACAACGCGGTCGCACTCTCCATCCCCGCCGTAGTCCACCACCCAGCAATCGCTGTTGGTATCCGGTCGGGCATCTCTGGGCATCGCGTCATCATCTTCATCCAGACCAGCGACCACGTTCCGTCCCTCGCGCCAGACCAGCACATCCGGGTCGCCATCTTTGTCCGTGTCCAGTTTCAGCGTGTCTTTCTCGTCCAACGCTCGCGCCTGACGCATGACGCCCTCATCGCCAAAAACCACAGCGACGACTTTTTCCAAACCAATCATCGCCGCTCGCGTCTTGCGCTGTTCAGCCTGTCCCAGCGGTGCGAGCGCAAGGGCGAGAAGGAGTAGTGATGGCGTTGGCCATGCTTGATTTGCGGTCATGTTTTCCTCTGAAAATCGTCGTCGTCCTCGTCGTCGGACGTTTTTGAGGTTCGAGAATGAGGACGACGACGAGGACGACGATTTTCATTCGGCGTGGTGCCGACAGGTCGGCATGAGGGATTCCCTCAAAAAACGTGGCGCAGACAATCCGTGTCTGCAGGCAAGATTGCCTGCGTCACGTTTTCATAGTGTATCACAACTGCCCGAAGCACGACAAGTCGCCTTGCTTTTCAATCTCCTCCTCCTGTGTTATAATCAAGAATCACTATGGACCTGATTACCAGCCATGTCGGGGCGGACTTTGACGCGCTGGCTTCGATGGTGGCGGCGCAACGGCTGTATCCGGAGGCGGTTGCCGCGTTTTCGGGCAGCGTGGACCGCAACGTGCGGGAGTTTATCAGCCTGTTTGAAGAGGAGTTGGACGTTCGCCGCCCCAGCGAGGTGGAGGTCGAGCGGGTGACGCGCCTCGTCCTGGTGGACGTGCAGAACCCTCAGCGATTGGGCGCGTTTGCAAGGCTCTTTGATAATCCAAATATCGTCGTGCACGTTTACGACCACCATCCGAGCGCGGAGGGTGAGTCCAATACGCAATACGCAATACGCGATACGCAATTTCAGGTCGTCACCGCCGAAGTCGGCGCGACCATCACGCTCTTGCTACGACTGCTGCGCGAGCGGGGCATCACGCCGACACCGACGCAGGCGACGCTGTTTGCGCTGGGGATTTACGAGGAGACGGGCGGGCTGATTTTTTCGCATACGACCGTCGAAGACGTGAGAGCGGTGGCGGACTTGATGGAGTGGGGCGCAGATTTGGACATCGTGGCGTCCTACCTGAGTCGCTCGTTCACGGAGCGTCAGCGCAAACTGCTGAACGAACTGATTCTCAACACGGAATACCACAAAGTGCAGGGCGTTCACGTCGCCATCGCGCAGGCGACGACGGACGAATACGTGGACGAAATTGCGCTGCTCGCGCACCGTCTGTGCGACATCGAAAACGTCGGCGCGGTGTTTGGGCTGATTCAGACGAACGGCTCGGTGTTCGTCGTCGGGCGCAGCAAGGTGGACGCGATTGACGTGGGGCAAGTACTGGAACGTCTGGGCGGCGGCGGGCATCACCGCGCGGCGTCCGCGCTGCTGAAGAGGTCGCGTCTCGACAAGGTGCGGCGGCAACTGTTAGGCGTGCTGACGGAGGAAATCCAGCCGCAAGCCGTCGCGGAGGACATCATGTCTTCGCCTGTGCGCACGATTCGCCCGGACACGACGGTGGAGGAAGCCAGCCGCGTCATGCTGCGCTACGGGCACGGCGGGCTGACGGTGGTGGACCACGGCAAGGTCGTGGGCGTGGTCACGCGCAAGGACGTTGACAAAGCGCGTCACCACGATTTGCACGCCGCGCCCGTGAAGGCATTGATGAACCGCGACGTGCCCACCGCGCAGCCGCATACGTCGGTGCTGGAATTGGAGGAGTTGCTGGTCACGTCGGACGTCGGGCGCGTGCCGATTGTGGACGGTGAGCAAATCGTCGGCATCGTCACGCGCGCTGACATTCTGCGAGCGCGCTATGGGCGACAACTGCCGATTTCGCGCCGACCCGTTGAGCGCATCACATTAGAAAGCGAGAACGTCGCTGACCTGATGAGACAGCGGCTGCCCGAATGGACTTATGACCTGCTCGTGCAAGTCGGCAATCTGGGCGAGCGGTTGAACATGCCTTGCTTCGTCGTCGGCGGGTTCGTGCGCGATCTGCTGTTAGGCGAGCCGAACTTTGACGTTGACGTTCTCGTCGAAGGGGATGGCATTGCCTTAGCGCAGGAGTTAGGCAAAGAACTCAACGCCAAGAAAATCACGCCGCACCATCGCTTCGGCACGGCGGTCATCGTGCTGCCGGTGGATTTGAAAATTGACGTAGCGACGGCGCGCACGGAGTTTTACGAATACCCTGCCGCGCTGCCACAAGTGGAATACGCGACGGTCAAAGAGGACATGTTCCGACGCGATTTCACCATCAACGCGATGGCGGTGCAACTTAACCCCGAACATTTCGGACAGTTATTGGACTTTTACGGCGGGCGGGAAGACTTGCGACACGGCGTCGTGCGCGTGCTGCACAACCTGAGTTTCGTCGAAGACCCGACGCGGGTTTTGCGGGCGGTGCGGTTTGAGCAGCGATACGGCTTTCGGATGGACCGCGGCACCGAAGCCCTCATCGCCGAATCCGTCGGGCGCGAACTGTTCACGCGCCTGACCGAAGACCGCATGAGGGAAGAACTGATTCTGATTCTCGAAGAACCCGACCCGATTCCCGCGCTGCACCGTCTGTCGCACCTTGACGTGCTCAAGCACGTTCACGAACGCCTCGCGTTCGACGAAGAAGTCTACGCCATGTTGGAGCGCGTCCGCGAGGCGATTGCGTGGTTCAAGAAAACGCAAGACGGGATACGCAAGACGCAATACTGGCTTGTTTACCTCATGCCGCTCCTCCGCGATATGAGTTTGACCGACGTGCGGCAGTTCTGCCTGCGGCTGAAAATTGAGGGCGAGAACTCTGACGTGCTGTTTGAGTCAAAGGAATCCGCCGACGCGCTGGTACAATCTTTGAAAGGGAACGCTTCCCGATGGCAGTTACGGCAGACCTTGCTCGGCGTGTCGCCCGAAGTGCTGCTGTTCACGTGGGCGAAAGCCAACGGCCCGGCGGTGGCGGAACGAATTCAACTGTTCTTCTGCGAACTGAAAGACGCGCGGGCGGATGTGACCGGCGATGACCTGATGCGTTTGGACTACGAATCAGGACCGGGGTTCCGACGCGCTCTGGACGAGGCGCTGCGCGTCAAACTCGACTGTGGCGCCAGTCGGGAGGAGCAACTGCGGGCGGCGTTGGACGTGCTGTCGCGTGAAACGGTCGCTGTTTAGTGCAGGGCGGCGGGAACGTCTCAGCGTCGTGCCACGGTGGATGCTATTATGGATGAGTCTTTGATACCAAAAATCTGGAACCTGATTTTCGTCTTTCCCCTGCTGATTGTCGGGTTGTCCATTCACGAAGCCGCCCACGCATGGTCCGCCTATAAGTTAGGCGACGACACAGCGCAGCGGCAGGGGCGGCTCACGCTCAATCCGCTCGTGCACATTGACCCATTCGGGTTGGTGTTTATGGTTTTCTCGTGGTTGAGCGGGGTGGGATTCGGCTGGGCGAAGCCGGTGCCCGTCGACATGAGGCAACTGCGGCATCCGTTCCGCGACATGGCCATCGTTGCGGCGGCAGGACCGATTTCCAACGTGCTGCAAGCGTTCGCGTGGCTGGGGATTCTGTTCGTTGTGAAGATGATATTTGGGATTGAATTGATTGCGGAAAACGTTGAGGCACCACAATCCTTCCCGGGCTTGTTCGCGTTCTGGGGAGTGCACGGGATACTGCTCAACCTCTTCTTAGCAGCGTTCAACATGATTCCCATCCCGCCTTTGGACGGCAGCCGCATTGCCGTCGCGCTCATGCCGACAGAGCAAAAGGCGTTCATCATGAGTCTGGAGCCGTACGGATTTATGATCCTGTTCGGGTTGATGTATTTTGGCATTATGAATCAGATCGCCCAACCCGTAGTGGCAGTGTCTAAGTTCGCGCTGCAGTTGGTGGGGTTTTGAAGCGAGGAGAAAAGGGGATGGCACGTCTTTGACGAGGATGACGAGGGGTGCAGGACGTAAAATTTGCAACCCCCGTAAGGAGGCGCTGCTCCGACGGATGATGGTCAGGAGGCAAGGGGCGAATTTTACGTCCTGCGCCCCGCGGGAGCCCTCATTCCGCCGAATCGAATTCGGCGTCTAAGACGGCTACAAAGCCTGCTAAAAGCAGGCTGAACCGCAAACGAGTCTGCTTCCGCAGACTTTCGTTCTGGGGTCTTAGCCTTACAGCGCGAAGCGGAAGCGCGTCGGCACGCCGAAGCCGAAATCGAACGTCTGCAGGCGGAGTTGGCGGCGCTGCGCGGAAAAGGCAAAAGAGGCAATAAGGCATGAAGCGCGGAGGGAAGAACAACAGAACAGGGTGAATCATTATGGCCAAAGGTCGCATCCTCAGCGGTATGCGCCCGACGGGACGATTGCATCTGGGCAATCTCGAAGGCGCGCTGCGCAACTGGGTCAACTTGCAGAGCGAGTATGAGTGCTTCTTCGTGTCCGTCAACTGGCACGCGCTGACGACGGGTTACGAGGACACCAGCGAGTTGCGCGCGCTCGTCCGCGACAACGTGATAGACTGGTTGAGCCTGGGCATTGACCCCCAGAAAAGCGTGGTGTTCGTGCAGTCGGAGGTCAAGCAGCACGCGGAGTTATATCTGCTGTTGGGGATGCTGTCGGGCGTCGGCTGGTTGGAGCGCTGCACGACCTACAAGGACTGGTTGGACAACGGCTTCGAGCCGAACTACGGGTTGCTCGGCTACCCCGTGCTCCAAACGGCGGACATCGTGATTTACAAAGCGGACACGGTGCCGGTGGGGCGCGACCAGTTGCAACACCTTGAGATGGCGCGGGAGTTGGTGCGGCGGTTCAACCACCTTTACGGCGAGGTGCTGGTGGAGCCGCAGGCGAAGTTGACCGAGTTCCCCTACGTGCCGGGGATAGATGGGCGGAAGATGAGCAAGTCCTACCGCAACGAAATTCTCATCGCCGAGAAGCCCGAGGTCATTCAGCAGAAAGTGCGCCGGTTTTTCACCGACCCGCAGAAACTGCGGCGCGGCGACCCGGGGCGACCGGAGATTTGTCCCGTGTTCGCGCTGCACAACATTTACACTCGCGCTGAAACGGAGGAGATTGCCGCCGCTTGTCGCAGCGGCGCGCTGGGCTGCGTGGAGTGCAAGGGCAAGTTGAGCCAGAGCCTCATCGAAACCCTCGCGCCCGCCCGCGAACGCCGCGCGCAATTGGAGCGCAACCCGAAGGAGATAGATGACATCTTAACAGACGGAAACCGACGTGCCCGAGAAGTCGCAGAGCAGACGATGCAAGAGGTCAGAGAAGCGATGAAAATATGAATGGAATCATGGAGTGATGGAGTGTTGGAGTATTGGAGAATGTCTCCACCGTTCAACCCTCCATCGCCCCATTACTCCAGGAGATGCAGCCCCCATGACAGCCACCATCACCGCAGAAAAAGCAAGGACGGTTTCGTCGAAGGTGTATGACCGGTTCAACGGGCATCCGATACGATTGCCGATTTTTGAGGGTCCGTTGGACTTGCTGCTGTATTTAGTCAAGGAGAATCGCTACGACATCCTTGACATCCCCATCGCTGAAATCACCGACCAGTATCTGCGGTATCTCCGTTTGATGGAGATGCTGGACCTTGACATTGCGGGGGAGTTTCTCGTCATGGCGGCGACGCTGATGGTGATGAAATCGCGGATGCTGCTGCCGCCCGAGGAAGACGAGAAAACGGAGAGCGAAGAGTCCGGCGTCGACCCGCAAGAGGAACTGGCGCGGCGGTTGTTGGAGTACGAGAAATACCGCGAAGCCAGCGAATCGCTGCGTGCCTCCCACGACCTGCGCGCGCAGATGTTCGAGCGCCCGCCCAACGGACACGGGAACGGGCATCAGAACGATGCGCTGCTGATGAAGCACATCTCCACCTTCGATTTATTGAAGGTGTTTGAGGAGGTGCTGCAACGCGCCGCTGACCGTCCGCCCGCGCTGGTGCGCCGCGACCTGTTCACCGTGCCGCAGCGCATTAGAACGATTGAGGAACGTTTGCGGCATCATCCCGACGGTCTGACCTTCTGGGAACTGTGTGACGACTGCGAAGTCAAAATCGAAGTCGTCGTGACTTTCCTCGCCGTGCTGGAACTCGTCCGCCGCTTGCGGGCGATTGTTCAGCAGGAAGAAATCTTCGGCGAGATTCGCATAAAGAGCGTGAAACGTGAAGCGTGAAACGTGATACAAAGATGCAAGGATGCAAAGATGCAACGGCTTGTATCCCTGTATCCTTGCATCCCTGCATCCCGTTTCACGTTTCACGTTTCACGCTTGAGATAGAATCGTGCCTACCGATACCTTGAGCGACCTCATCGAAGCCCTGCTGTTCGCGTCAGAAGAGCCGCTGACGGCGAAGCGGATTGCTGACATCGCGCAGGCGAAGGAACGCGAGGTGGAGGAGGCGCTGCACCTGCTGATGGAGGAGCGCGACCGGTTTGGCGGTCTGCGCGTCATTCCCGTTGCGGGCGGTTATCGGATGGTGACGAAGCCCCAGTTTGCCGCGCAGGTGGCGAAGTTGCGCCCGCAGCCGCGCGCGCGGCTCTCGCGGGCGGCGTTGGAAACGCTGACAATTGTGGCGTATCGTCAGCCTATCACGCGGGCGGAGATTGATTTCCTGCGCGGCGTGGATTCATCGGGCGCGTTGGATACACTCATAGAGCGCAACCTGATTGAAGTCGTCGGGCAGAAGGAGACCGCCGGGCGTCCACGATTGTACGGGACGACGCAGCAGTTTTTGGACCACTTCGCCTTGCGCGGTCTGGACGACCTGCCGCCGCTCAGTGAAACCGATTTGAGCCAGGTTCCGCGCGGGCTGTTTGAGCGCAAACGTGAAGTCGTATCACAGAATCACCAAGAACCAGTGGAACAACTATCGTAGCGCCGACATCCTGTCGGCATGATGCAGGCTGGAAACCTGCGCTACATTTTGGGGAAATGATGCGAACCGCCAAACTTTGCTGGACGTTGCTGGTCATCGCGCTCTGGTTTCCGCCGCTCCGGGCAGAAGCCAAAAAGCGTCGCACGTCTAAAGCCGCCCCACGCGCTCACACGACGCCCCCGCGCCGCACTTCACGGTCCTTTTCACGTTCAATGATAAGACCGTCGTTGTTTATTCCTGCCCTGTCGGAGGTTTCCGCGAAAGCAGCGATATTGATGGATGCCCAGTCGGGTCAAATCCTTTTTGAGCGCAACGCCGATACGCCGATGTATCCCGCGAGTTGTACCAAGATTCTGACCGCTCTGCTCGCGTTGGAGCGTGGAAGATTGGACGACAAAGTAAAAGCCAGCCAGCGCGCCAGCGAGACGGTCCCCAGCCACATCGAACTCCAGCCGGGCGAAACGTTGACGCTCAAGCAGCTGCTTTACGCGCTGATGCTCAAGTCGGCGAACGATGCCGCCGTCGCCATCGCAGAGCATATCAGCGGTTCGGTGGAGAAGTTTGCGGATTTGATGAATGAGCGAGCGCGGGAACTCGGCTGCATGAACACCCATTTCGTGACCCCCAACGGCTTGCACGACAAGCGGCATTATACGACAGCGCACGACCTCGCGCTGATGGCGCGGGCGGCGATGCAGCGTGAGGATTTCCGAGAAATTGTCAATGCACGCTCCGCGCAGATGCCGTGGGCAGGCAAACCGTGGCAGCGCGTCGTTTACAACAAGAACAAACTCCTCTCGCTGTTTGAAGGCGCGGACGGTGTGAAGACCGGTTTCACGACTCCGGCGGGTCGTTGCTTTGTCGGCTCGGCGACGCGCAACGGCTGGCAACTCATCGCCGTCGTGCTGCGCTGCGACAATATCTATCAGGACGCAGCGGGACTCCTGACCTACGGCTTCAAGAACTTTCATCCAGTGTCCCTCGTCAAAGAAGGCGAAAGCGTGTCCAGCGTGAAAGTTGCGGACGGAACGGCGGAGACGTGCCGCGTCATCACGGCGGATGACATCATCATTCCCTACCCCAAGAATCGCGAGCCAATCGTCGAACGTCACATTGCTTGGAAGTCGTTAAAGGCTCCCGTCAACAAAGGCAAAGAAGCGGGGACGCTGACGGTGCTGGTGGACGGCAAAATCGTGGGGCAGGTTCCGGTGGTCACGGCGGAGTCGGTTGCGCTCAAGCCGCCGCCAACCTTGTGGGTCAAGTGGGGCGGTTGGGGCGCGTTGGGCTTACTGATTGTGGGAGGATATGGAGCGGTTGCAAAAAATCATCGCGAACGCCGGCGTCGCCTCGCGGCGCTCCGCCGAGCGATTGATTGAGCAAGGGCGCGTGCGCGTGGACGGGCGCGTGGTGACGACGCTCGGCACGCAGGTCGACCCCCACACGTCGGTGATCGAAGTGGACGGCAAGCGCGTCACGGTAGACGTGGCGCGCATTTGCATTTTGTTGAACAAGCCGCGCGGCTGCGTGACCACGCGACGCGACCCGCAGGGGCGACCCACGGTGATGGATTGGCTGCCGAAAGAGTATCAGCACTTGCATCCCGTCGGGCGGCTGGACTTTGACACGGAAGGTTTGCTGCTGCTGACCAATGACGGCGAGTTGACGAACGCGCTGACGCACCCGCGTCACGAAGTCCGCAAGACCTATCGCGCTCGCGTGCGCGGACGCATCAGCCGCGATGCCCTGAAACAGTTGGAGCGCGGCGTCGTCCTAAGCGCAAGCGGCGAGGACGGACCCACCGCGCCAGCGCGGGTCAAGGTGATTGCACAGAACGAGCGAGTGAGCGTCATCGAGATTGAAATTCACGAAGGGCGCAAGCGTCAGGTGCGGCGGATGTGCGAGGTCGTTGGTCATCCCGTCCTTGCGCTCAAGCGCGTGCGCATCGGCGATTTAACGCTGGGCAAACTCAAACCGGGCGAGTATCGGCGGCTGACGGAAGAGGAAATTGGGAGATTGAGGAAATTGGGAAATGAGGAAAGGTGAATAGTCAATGAACTCAACCCTTAACCCTCAACCCTCAACCCTCAATCCTCTCCCGCTGTCCGTCCGCTTGCAGCGTCTGTTCTTGTGTTTGCGTCAGCCGATGGTAGTGGCTGCGTGGGCGGTCACGGTGTTCTTTGCCATTGTGGTTGTGAAACGGTTGCTGCCGTTAGGCGTGCCGGGCGAGGGGCAATGGGTGTGGGCGTACCGCGACACGGTGGCGTCGGCGCTCACCGCTCTGCTGCCGCTGCTCACGTTCGTGGTCATCGTGACGGTGTGGGCTTTCGTCTATGAGCAGAGCGAACGGGGCGATTTGCGTGGTCGGTGGGCGGCGTTGCTGTTTTTCGTTTTTGGCGCGATGGCGCTGCGCGTCACCGTGCAGAGCGTCAATCCACCGCAAACGCAGGGCGCGTCCTATGTTGCCTGGACGATTGTGAGTCGCGTGTCCACAACGTATTTTGCCGATGCGCTCCCGATACGCAACGTCTCTGAGTTTCTGCGCACGTTCCCAGAGCGGCAGCGCAAATCGGACTGGCACGTGAAGACGCACCCGCCGGGGACGATTCTCTTTTTCTATCTGGTCAACCGCGCTGTGCATAAGTCGCCCGGCTTGGCAAACGCGCTGACGCGACTGATGGGCTGGGGCAGCGGCGATGGACTATCCGAACTGCGCGAGCAGGTTCAAGGCAACACGGGCGTGCGTCTCAATGACGACACCGATTTGGTAGGCGCGGCGGCGGCAGGTTATCTGCTGCCTCTCATCGGAAGTCTGGGAATTCTGCCGCTCTTTCTCTTGACGCGACGACTGTTTGATGAACGCACAGCTTGGGCAGCAACGTTACTGGGTTTGGTGGCGCCAAGTTTCAACGTCTTCTTTCCCGTTGTGGATCAGGTCTATCTCACGCTGGCGATTACGGTAATGTGGCTGCTGGCGAACGGCTTGGGTCGGCAGCAGGGGGAAGTTGGGAAATTGGGAGATTGGGAAATGGCAGCGGCGGGAGTGGTGTTGGCGTTGGGGCTGTTTATGACGTTCTCCTTTTTAGCGCTGCTGTTTCTCTGTGTCCTTTGGATTGGCATTGCGTCATGTCGGCAACGCAACGTTTTGCTGAAGCGACTTGTCCCCTTTGTCGCCGGACTGATGTTGCCGTTAATCCTATTGTATTTGCTCTTTGGCTTAAATCTGGTGACGGTCCTCAAAATTGCGCTGACGGCGCACGGCGGCGTGACGGAGCGGCGGTGGCGCGGCGTGTGGCTGGCGGGGAATCTGATAGATTTCTTTGTCTTCATCGGACTACCCATTGCGCTGCTTTTTATGGTATCATGTTGGCATTGCGTCAAACAGTGGTTTCGAGCCGCGAACGTGAGTGAGCGCTCTCCTGCCGATGCTCTGCTGTTATCTTACGTCGTGACGCTTTTGCTGTTGGACGTTTCCGGCGTCGTGCGCGGCGAGGTGGCGCGTATCTGGATGTTTCTCATGCCCGCGCCGCTGGTATGGGCGGCGCGTCTGGCGGTGTCGGATGAACAACGCGGCGGATTGCGCGTGGGGATTCTCAGCAGCGCAGCGTTGCTGCAGACGCTCGTGTTGCAGAGAGAGGTGTGGTTTGTGAGACCGTGGTGAAGGTCAATGGGTCAACGGGTCAATGAGTCAATGGGTCAGTGAAGAAGATTCGTTGACTCATTGACTCATTGACTCATTGACCCTTCAGGCGGCGCGGCGCACTTTGCCTGCTTTGATACAGGATGTGCAGACGCGGACGCGACGGACGGTGCCGCCGATGTTGGCTTTCACCGTTTGCAGGTTGGGCAGGTTGCGCGTTTTGGTGCGGCGGTGCGAGTGACTGACCAGCATCCCCGTTTGCGCGCCTTTGCCGCAGACAGAACATTTTTGAGCCATGACGTTTCTCTCCAATACTCTCAAGAGTTACGCGGTTGCTTCCACCGCTTTTAACCCCACCCCCAGCCCCTCCCCGCGTGCGGGGAGGGGATGGAGGG
>FWPU01004960.1_pt1 | contig 18559 bp, 14 predicted proteins | sample 2228361 | NCBI WGS metagenome assembly FWPU01 (sample SAMEA103939777, study PRJEB20133) | metagenome
GGATTGACAAGTTCTCAATATGACGGAGAAAAGTTGAGCCGATATGTGGCCTCTGGTCTTGTTCTGTCAGGCATATCGTTTCTCAGTTCAAATTTGTTGTACTTTTTAACAAAGCTCCTGCTTGTTCGTGTTCTTCCAGTTGACTCGTATGGACTGGTGGCGTATGTGTGGACAGTGGGTACAACCATTGGCTTCCTAATAATGATGGGCCGAGAGCAGGAGGCACTAGTCCAGATTCCTGCAGCTGATTCAAGCCAATATAGAATGGAATGGAGATATCTGGTGAGAAGTTTTATCGTGATGTCAGTAATGGGTCTGCTTCCAATCACTGTACTACGGTTATTTTTTCTGATTGACGACATCATATGGGGGGTCATTGGAATGGCAATCACGCATGTCTTCTTTCAGATGGCATCATACACTGTATTTTCACGTAAGATGTTCGGTATGCATGCAGTTCTGAACATTGTTGCACATGGTGGTAATCTCTTGTTGCTATTTCTACTGTATCTCATCTATCCAATGGATGCATTCCGTACAATTGGCGTATTTATTACGTTTCAATGGTTATCATTTGCAGTTATCTACTCAATTATAAAACAAGACAGATCCGCTAGAACTGAAACAAGAGTATCTCATCCGTTGACTACAAGATCAGTATGGGGTTTCAGACGCTTCTCTAGAAACACCGCCAATTACTTCTTTGTAGATATTGTAGCGACTATAGTTCCTATCACAGGACTACTTGTCCTAGAGATATATTGGAACTTCACGGCAGTAGCACTCTTTGCCTTCGCTCTGTTAATCTACAGAGTCACAAGGATCTTTTCAACTGTTGTGTTCATGTTCTTCTCACCCATTCAGGTCGAGTCATATTCATCAGACAGCCCAACTTATGCAAGAGCATTCCAGGATAGCCTTGGCCTGAGTATATTATTTCAGGGGCTGCTCACACTAGTAGTCTGCATCTTTTCTCAACCAATCGTGCTCATATTGGCCGGTCCGGAATACATACCTTCAGTAGTACTTCTAGTGATCTTGTTGGCAGCCGGAATTTATGACTCTCTATACCAAGTCGCGGCCTCAGTACTCAGGACATCATCTCATTCAAATTGGTTGTTTAGAGCTAACTGTTACGTCTTCGCAGTAAATGTCTTCTTGACATTATTACTCGTACCAATGTATGGTGTCATTGGTGCAGCAATATCCTTTGGTGCCACTGTAGTTGCACAGGGTATCCTATCCTCTGCGTATCTCTACAAAAACCGGGGTGTATATCCATCAGAGATGAGAACCGCATCAACCGTGATCAGGTCCATCATATGGTGTACACTGATGACAGTCTTAGTCATGATGATACCACAGATGACTATTGAACTATCAATTATCTATCTGCTAATATTATCACTTGTGTTCATCTTTGTGGGGCGTTCACTTCAGCTCTTCAAACTCTCATCTATCATAGAACTTGTCAGATCACTTGGGAAAAGATGATTCTTATACATGCGTCGCGTGTCTGCCTCATCACTCTGTGCTGTCTGCAGAATCATATCTCCTGCGCATGGACTCGCTCTTAGAACGTTCTGAGAGTAGACTTGTCCATCCGGGTGGGGGGATAAAGTGGGACTTGATGTCCGTTGGTTGAATATCTATACTATAGTGAGACAACATACCAAGTAGAGAGTCCTTCGGAGCCTCTGTGATCATTGGAAAGGCACTGGAATTATAACCCATGAGCTGGATGCATCCATCGTCTACAGCCAATGGATTGTCACCTAGTACAATTATACCGGTTGGACGGGGAGTGGGATTAAGCGGACCATCATATTCCCCACCAATAATACCATCTACAAAAGAGATGAATTTTCGTTGCGGAGTAGTCAAGACTCTACCACAACGATCCGTAAATATTAGACACTTGCATAGGTCATGAGCAACTCGCCACATTGTATCGTTGCCATGCCATGAACCGCTACGTCCTGAGACTATCGCATCTGTTGTGAATAACACCCTGAGAATGCCTGGTATAAACAGCCGTTCATGTAACTCGGACATAACTCTTCTCAGTGGTGCCAAGACAGGAGCGTACTCGTCACCATGTGGTGGTGGGCCAGCCCTATAATGTGGCAACCAGTATCTTGGAAGGACCACCCCAACCATATTTTTCATGGCAAGGGTGACGCCAAGTTTCTTGTGTGTCTTGAGTTTTGCTACTGATATTATACAGTCAGCATCGAGTGCAGTCTTTGCAATGGGATATAGATGATGACCCTTGGTGTGGATCTTTGAAGGGCCCTTACGCGACCTGACAAGTTGAGTTGATCTGAGACGTCTAAACGACCCTGGCGGCAGTTCATCAAAAGAACTGAATTGCCTCATGTCAACCCAACGGTACCCCTTAGGATCACCGCTCAATGTCTGTCTTATCAACAATGATAGATTTAGTCGACCAATTCCAAATCGGCAGACCTGTTTCAGTCGTTCAGGTCTCAGATCCATTAACTTGATCCTGTACCCCATAGACGCATACCATTCAACAAGTCCCTTAATTCCAGTTTCAGTGCAGAGTCTATCAAAATCAGTCAAGTCAACTGGGCCGTCTGCAATTGTTATCTCCCCAGAACCCTTGAGTGCAATAATGCAGTAGTCAACTATAGGCCTTAGAAATGCACCCTGGACTACAGTGGCCTGTGATTGTTCTTGTGAGAGCCATGCACTATCTAATACGAGATTGGGTTTTATGAGTACTCTCTGTCCAGGTGAGATCCATACTCCAAAGGGATTCCAATTGGGACTGCCGATGTTTGGCTTATCCAGACCACATTGGATCATGAGTTGTCTGAATGTGTCGTAGATGGCATTATCGCCGGTTTCTCTGAAAGGACACTCGGGATATTTATAGTCTGGATGAAAAGGAACCGTCTGATCATAGCTGGTGATGTCGGTCTTGATGTAACTAAATGCACAGAAACTATGTTTGTTGTTCAATTTACTATCTGCACACCCAAGACTGCAAATTTGTTTTAGATACGAGTGGTACTATTCTGTGAGTGGCTCATAAAGATACCACATAGATGGGGAATCTTGCCGTATGTATTTGCGTAATGAGATGCATAAGTACTATGAGTCACTGCTATTCGTAACATATGTGCCTATTAGTTAGTGGGGGTGACATTATTCATCGAGCGTTACTTGATGATGTCATCATAGCAAAATAGCATTTTCTTAGACGTTTGGAGGACCCAAGTAATATTCCTCATATAGTACAATAAGGTCATAATCATACAATCTGAAATGAATCATTGTTGGATAGTAATAATCTTTTACCCTTGTTATATTTTCAATTTGGTAGCTAAAACCTGTAATTATCAAAGAGATAGAATACTGCTCAATTATGGCAGTCCGTTCCATCCAACTCAGACCTTCGGAGTCATACAGTCTTGCCATCATGATATAATCTGGAATGTCGGAATATCTTCGTTCTGCAAATAGAACCTTGTTCTTGACAATGAGATCAAATAGGCGTCCTTGTCCACCCGAATTTGGATACGCAATCACGGCCTGCTCGCTTATATTGGCTTTGACCCATTGTGCAAGTGCGTAAACGTGAAACGTGTCCTCATCGAGTTCTGAAAAACTTCGATATGGACTCGGATATGTGGCGACCCATGCTTGCATTGCAATACCAGGAACAAGGATCAGTGCAACAAAAATGACCTGTGAGTCTCTCGAAGTGATTGAACGTCCGACTCGTGATACGTTTCGTTTAGACCAATCTAAGAGTACATCGAGTCCCTCTGCAGATATGAGACACATGGGTATTACAAGATAATATATTGCTCTCGGAAACACAATGATTGGCAACAAAAGTAAAACTAGCTAAGATAGATTCTGAGATCCGAGTTATGTTTCCACGTCCTGCCTGCAAACACGCCAATAATCAAAATTGGAATAACGGCAAGGTCCATCCCAAATTCAAGGCCCTGCATCTGGGGATAGATGTAGTTAAGCCATGCTGTGATTGGGTCTACTGAGTTGGTTGTCGACTCAAGGCTCTTTCGTGAAAACTCTTGAAACATACCATTAAACAGCGGGTTTGCAAAAATGTACAGGACAATTACAACCAACAATGCAGCCAGTATGGATTCAAAAAGGAGTTCGGCCCTGTGGAACCAATTTTGATTGTTCATAATAATAATGCGTCGTAGTCCGAATACCATCAAGAGCGCAACCATGAACACTAATGTAATGATATGCGTGAGTGCAGCTGCTGTTGCGATCATTACAAAAAACAGAGTGGATATGCCAGGACGCCAATCGGATACCATACCTCGTGTATAAATGAGTATCATGAGACCTGCAATGAATAGGTATCCCAGAGAAGTTCCTATAGAACCAATGCGAGATATCTCCCTTCCAGATATGAACAGGATGATCACACTCGCCAATGTTGCAACACGATAGTCATTGGTGATCCGTTTAGCCGTGGTATAGGTGACCATTGGCCATATCATTCCAATAGATGCCCACATGACAATGTAGGCCTGTGCATACTCTACAAATACATAAGGATTCAGGGAACTTTGCAGCCCACATATTGCACCACATGTCAATGTCATGAAGCTTAGAAAGAATTCAGCTCCTTGTAGATAGAAGTTATTTACATTACTGCCCGGATATGTGTCACTGACATGTGAGTAGTTGAGGATCTCAAGAAATGAAGTGAAATGAATTGCCCGGTCCCAGCCCTGCACCAAGGGTACTATTGATTCATAGAGGAGGGATAATGCAAAGAATGCTAACACAGATAGCATCACTATACGAGTTGTTATAGACTGACTTTCTCTCTTCAGAAGACTTGTTATTATTGTCCTTCGCTTACTTTTAACATGCAGAATAACAGAGAGAACCACTAAAAATGTGAAGGTCACGGCTGCAACGTTTTGACTAAAAATATACGCCCATGAATAGAGGTATCCCAACACTATAATTATTGAAATGTAGAGGAGAAGACCAAGACTAAGTCTTTCACTCTGACTATAATTCGGTGATAGTACAGCATCAGCAAAGAGATATGACGAGATTATGAAGAGTACCAAGACCACCAAAGCAACAGACAGAACTAGACTCATTCAGACACACTCCTTTCATTATATGCGGGTAAATCGGCCTTATTCATCGCAGAAGCGGTGAAATTGTCATCGTCAACTATAAGGAACACTGTTACATACCACCAGATCAGCAGAAGAAGCAGTAGTGACAAAATAGCTCTTGGACCCAGCAGAGGTATCAATAGCAAAAGAGGAACAGCTCCCACTACAACCAAGATAGACCTTGTTCTCATGTTGTTGTCTTCGCCCGTGTCTTGTTTTTCGTTCTTCTGTCTAATCAGTAATAGACCACATGTACCCGCTGCGACCCCTGTGAGCACTTGAGGAACTAGATAGATTTGATTGGACCATACAGTATTCAGTGTATCGAAGAGTTGTGTGAATACAAGTAGAGTAATGAATAGAACGAGAAGGATATTCATTTTGGAGGAGTTGTTGACTTCGGTCATGACGGTCACGAACCTCTTGGACATTCATTTGTTTGATTGTCTTGCATGTTTTTCTTTACGATACCATTCGACAAATCTGGAGATACCCTCGGTAATTTTTACTCTCGGTTCATATCTGAGCAATCGTATTGCCTTGTTGATGTCCGCATATGTCACTCTCACATCGCCCGTTCTGGCGGGTAGCCATTCCACATCGATATTTATCCCGGTTGTTTGGATTATAATATCCACGAGCGAGTCAAGTCTTGTTGGAGACGAATTACCAAGATTGAAGATATCGTATCGAGTCGGATAGTCAATGGCTGCGATGACACCATTGATTATGTCATCAATATATGTATAGTCACGTGCACTGTCAGGTTGCCCATATACCTGTAGAGTCTTATCAGATAACACCTTTCTCACAAAGGTGTGGATTGCCATATCAGGTCGTTGTCTTGGCCCGTAGACTGTAAAGAATCGGAGTACTACACATTCAATACCATATACAGAACAGTACGCATGTGCCATCATCTCAGTCATTATCTTGGATGCTGCATAGGGCGACTGCGGAGACATGGTCTTGTCATCTTCTCTAAATGGAACATCAGATCTATCGCCATATACTGAAGATGAGGACGCAAGAATTACTCGTGGAATGTTCATCATTCGGCAAGTCTCGAAGATATTTTGTGTGCCACGGACATTGTTATCAAACGTCGCATCTGGACGTTCCACAGAGGGTATTACACCAGGTCTTGCGGCAAGATGAACGACTGTGTCTATCTTAACACGTTCTGCGATCTTTATGAGAGCAGAGAGGTCACGGATATCACCCTCTACGAGTTCAAACCTTGAATTCTGCATACACACAGATATGTTTTGTCGCTTGATCTCCGGTGCATAATAGTCACTGAAGTTATCAAGACATATAATATGATAGTCTCCATTAACTAACATCTTCTCACAGAGATGACTGCCAATGAAACCAGCACCTCCTGTGATGAGTATTGTCCGCATTAGGCAGCACCGTAATTTATGTGTCTGAGCTTGAGGTTTCAAACAATAGTTATATATATGTTATTGAGAGCGCCGCCCAAAGCCACAGTAGTTCGTGAATTGGGATGTATGTGATGTGTCGACATCCAAGAGAGCAGATCATACAAGAGTACTGATGGTCGTACCACTTCTTCCCCCCGAATATGCAGGTGGTGGGCAACAGGCCATTGAACTCTCGAAACGGCTCATACACAGAGATGTGTCTGTTGTTGCTCTTGCAGGCACTAACAGCATAGGCACTTCTAAGATCTATAGACAGACCGTATCGCAAATACCAACTTACCGTGTCCGAAGAGGGGCAATGCGTGGACTTGTCACAGATCTCATCTACATACTGAGATTTGCTATTGTATTATTTCAACTGATACGCCACTGTGACATAGTTCACTTTCATGGTCTGCGAACATATCCTTTGATCGGAGTACCCATTGCACGTATTCTTCGTAAGAAGACTATCGGTAAGATCACACTAATGGGCACAGATGACCCTGTGACTATTCGCAGGAGCAGACTCGGAGCACTCAGGCTACGGATAATCCGTTCACTTGACATAATTATCTCATTGACCCATGAGGCAGAACGCGCATGTCGTGCATGTCATATTGATGATGCGCACATAAGACGAATTCCCAATGGTGTCGACTGTGAGTTATTTACTCCTGCAATAGAGGACGAGAAGACCATGCTCCGCCAGAAACTTGCACTTCCAGATGGACCCCTGATTCTCTTCACGGGAATTCTATCATACCGTAAAGGCGTCGACTTGTTGATAGATGCAATGCGGCGAATTGATCATGTTTTTCCGGATTGCAGACTAATTTTAGTGGGGCCCAATCAGCGTTCTCAAAACCCGCTTGTAGATGAGCAACTCGTCGACACTCTGAGAGGGATGAGGAATGTCATCATGACGGGTTTTGTTGCCAGTGCAGTGGACTACATACGCGCTGCGGATATCTTTGTTCTTCCAACGCGGAGAGAGGGACTATCAAATGCACTACTTGAGGCCATGAGTTCAGGACTACCCGCTGTAGTGACAGACCTACCATGGCTGAGTGATATAGGAATGAACGGAAGACACTTTATCGCATTTCAGGTGGGATCTACAGAGTCACTTACAAAGGCGCTAGTGTTGTTATTGAGTGATCGGGACTTAAGATTCAGAATGGGACAGTTGGCGCGACACAGAATAGAAGAGTCATTCTGTATTGTACAGACCACCGTAAAATACCACGAACTGTATGCTCAGCTACTCACCTGAACTCGTGTGAGAACAAGCATAGGCATCTGCGTTTGGTTTATCTATATCTCAAATAGGACAAAACCTACTCTGGAGGACACTCTGTTGAGTATAATTATAATTGGAGCGGGTTATGTAGGACTCAGCTTCGGTACGGTACTAGCATCTCATTTTGACGTCACTCTTGTTGATATTGACAAGAACAAGGTCGTACACATCAATAAAGGTCACACTCCAATACATGAGGACAGACTGGAATTGCTGCTTAAGAATGCAATCGAAGCAGGTAGACTAAAGAGTGTGACACCAGACGAACTCACAGGTAAGACGGATATCTTCGTCATATGTGTGGACACCCCAGATTCAGATGATGGTTATCCAGATCTCTCGAGAATCGAGTCTGCCTTGGATCTGATAGAGAAAAAGATCAATGACATGTGTGATGACAAGGTCTTGATAGTTGTTCGTAGTACAGTACCACCTGGTACTTCGAGGAGTATATTAGACAGACTTCGAAAGAGATTTCCCAACAGGAATATTGGTGTCATATTTCAACCCGAGTTTCTACGACAGGGGTGGGCTATCCGAGACCTACTTGAACCAGACAGAGTCATAATTGGTGCGTCTGACCCAGAGGCGGCTGAGCAGTGGATCTCAATCATCAAAGAGCTGTTTGTTAAGAAGGACACACCTATACTACGTATGTCAATGGAGTCAGCGGAGTTGTCCAAATATGTTGCAAACTGCTTTCTGGCCACAAAGGTCTCATTTGCAAATGAGATTGCTACAATTGCTGAACGAATACCAGGTGTAGATGTAGATGATGTGATCAATGGTGTGGTTCACGACCACAGAATACACCCGAGTCACATGCGACCTGGCCTTGGTTTTGGAGGCTCGTGTCTTCCAAAAGATCTGAATGGACTTGTGTCTTTTGCACATAGAATCGGTGCGCCTGTTGAACTACTCGAGTCCGTAAAGAAAATCAACAAGAATGTCACAGAGAGGTTACTTCGTTTAATGCCACGTCCTGTCACAGAATATGTGGATAAGAAGGTGGCAGTTCTTGGTGTGGCATTTAAGGCGGGTACAGATGATACGAGATCGTCACCCAGTCTAGAACTCATAAGACATCTTGAAAAGGCGGCGGGTATTGTGGTCTCTGTACATGATCCAGTGGTTGATCTTGAGAGACTCCGGGTCAAAGAGAGATATAAGTATAGGATATGCAAAAATGTCATAGACTGTGTATCAAATGCAGAATTATTGTTTATAATGACTGATTGGCCGGAGTATTATGAAATGGGTCTTGAAAGTATTGTGAAACCGATGAAAGTCAGGGCAGTCATAGATGGCCGACGAATGTTTGTCAAATCTGAAAGGTCGAGCGATATTTACTATCGCGCCGTGGGAATGTATGTTCATGAATAGAGCCTATGCATTACTATCTGCCAGACCTGTGTAGTTGTATGAATAGATCAAGAAGACCATCTGTGATCACCGGCCAGCTAAACCTGGTGAGCGCCGTGAGATCGATTTGCTGATTCAATGCACGCATACTGACCTCTACAAAACTCTCATGATTAAAGGCATAGATGAAGATCCCCTCAAGTTCTTGAGAGATCTTCTCATGTGTTGGTATTCTTGAGGCAATCACAGGGATCCCACATGCCATATACTCAAGTATCTTCATAGGAAAGGACGTGTTGAAGAGTGGAGTCCATGGTAAATGGCATATACCCACATCAATATCGGATATTATGTGGGGTATTTCGTCATGAGGAAAAGGTCCGACAAAGTGCACATTAGACAGTTTATGTTCTTCTGCCATCCGCATCAATTCTCGCTTATAGTCACCAGCTCCAACAAGGACAAGATGCCATTCAGGTCCAAGCTTTTCTCTAAAGAAGGAGGCGGCCTCCAAGAGAAAATCTAGTCTTCTAGACTGACTGATACCACCTACATAACCAATGATCTTAGAGTCCGTCGGGATCTGAAGTTGTCGCCGGAGTGTGCCTCGTGGTCGGGGTGTGAAGGCGGTCATATCAATTCCTGAGGGAGAGATATGAACCGGACGGCGAGTGACCAGTCCTAGTTGTCTATAATAATCCTTCAAGCCTTCTGTGATGAATGCGACACCATCCACCCACCGGATCAGATTCTTTTCCACAATTAATGCAGCAGTCAGTACTATTCTCTTGAGATATTTCGGTATCTTTCCACTCTTACCAGCCATCAGTATCCAGGGGCTTCTAATATCATAGATCACTTTTGTTCGTCTAGAGAATAACGTTCGAAATAAGAGCGCGGCCAGCGTTGAAGACGAGGGATATAGTGTATGAATGACATCGATAGGCACTCTTCGTTGCTCGTGAACCAGATTTAGAAGTGCCCAAATGAAGTACTTGAGATTTCCCAGTAGTGTATACAGATCTGTGTGTGATTGTCGGACTGTGAACCGTGTGGTACGTCCATCATTATAACCACTAGATATTAGTGCAGTGAGTGAGATCCCCCGTTTATTGCAGAATGCCTCCAATACTCCCCGCAGATATGTAGAGAGAGCCATATGTTCGCTAAGACTCACATTTTGCATTACTACCAATCGCATAATCATAATCTCCTTATAAAAGTCAATTAGCAAGTCATTTTTGATAGATACCCAAGAATAATACTTATTTCAACCACTCTTTGAGAGTCACTCATTAGTCAAAAGAGTGACGTAGTAGTTGTTAATAGTTGTGATGATGCTTGCATTTAATGAGGCACAGACAATTGGCTATATGATATCACAAGTTCCAAGAGAAATTAATGGGAACTTGGTCAAAGTCTGCATTGTGGATGATGGTTCCACAGATAATACTGTAGAAGTGGCCATGAGGGCAGGAGCAGACTACATATGGCGTCATACACGAAATCGAGGGGTATCCGCCGCTTTTAAGACGGGTGTGAAAAAGGCATTGAAGATCGGTGCAGACGTGATTGTGAATATGGATGCAGATGGACAGTTTACCCCTGCTGAGATACCTGCACTTGTCAGACCAATCATAGCTGGTCATGCAGATATCGTTCTCGGTTCAAGGTTTCTCAATAATATCCCTAAGTCAATGCCTATTGTAAAGCGTGTAGGAAACCAGATACTGGGACGAATTATTAGTCTGCTCTCAGGAAAGAAGATCTATGATACTCAGTGTGGTTTTAGGGCATTTACGAAAAGGGCAGCAATGTCAGTGCGGATACGGGGGCTATTCACCTATACACAAGAGATGATTCTTCGCGCCATATTTAGAGGCGTGAGGATTGTTGAGCAGCCCATATCCGTCAGATACTTTGCAAATCGAAGATCTAGAGTTGTGCGAAATATCGTAGATTATGCCATAAGAGTGATAGGAGTCATTCTAGTGACGCTGATCTCTGAATACGCCCGGTATATGGCACTAGTCCTATTATCAGTACTTTTTTCAAGCGTTCTATTCTATCTGGTGTCCCCAGTGTGGTCACCTTGAGATAGTCACATGTGGCACGTTCACAAGGATAGAACGCAGATAATGGAACTCTCAAACGGAGATCAATAATTATTGAGACTTGAAACAGGATGCGGATAACATGGCAATGACTATCAAGACGGCTGTTATCACAGGTTGTGCAGGATTCATAGGTAGCCATCTTACAGACTCGTTGTTAAGACAAGGAATCAGCGTCTTCGGAATAGACTCGCTTCGCACGGGCAACCTCATGAATCTCGAGTCGGCAATGGGGAGTCCACGGTTCACATTCATCAATTCGGATGTACGTTCTCCGGACTTGATTGGGAGAGTTCCAACTTCAGTTGATGTGATATTTCATCTTGCGGCAATATCCTCTGTAAAGATGAGTATTGAGAATCCAATTTACGTGAATGATGTGAATGTGACAGGAACAATCAACATGCTAAATATTGCAGTGGAACGTGGAGCACGATTTGTATTTAGTTCAAGTGCTGCAGTCTATGGACAGGCCCAGTCCTCGCCAATAGTAGAGGAGAGCCCTATATCGCCCCTCAGTCCTTATGCAGCGTCTAAGATAGCAGCCGAACAGTATGTACGTGCATTTCAGAACTCTTTTGGAATAGATTCAACAATACTGCGATACTTCAATGTATATGGCCCAAGACAGGCAGAGTCAGAGTATAGTGGTGTTGTCTCCATCTTCATAAACAGACTTTTACATGACCAGCCAATTATCATTAATGGTGATGGGAAGCAGACTCGCAGCTTCATATATGTTGATGATGTTGTACAGGCAACACGGTTGGCAGCAACAGAACCACGTGCCTCAGGTCAGATCATCAATGTGGGGGGCAACAGAGCTTTCACTGTGGAATGGCTAGTGAGAACCCTCAGAGAGAACATTCCTGAGAGTAGGTCCGAAGTCATATATGGAGCAGACCGTGTGGGTGATATAAGATACAGTCAATGTTCAATGGAACGAGCCAGACGGCTACTCGACTTCGAACCCACCGTTTCAATTGAAGAGGGCCTCATGCGAACTGTTGAGTGGTATCGTTGCCGGTCAAGTGATTGTCAGAGTGAGTGATATTCGGTCTGCCACCCCGTCTTCTGTACGAAGTGTCACTATCACTAGATATGTCACAAGTATGACACCCTGTGGAAGATATGCAGTCACGAGTGGGACTGTACCATAGGTATCGCCCGGTCCGACATTCCCCACATCCAGTGTGAAAGTCTTGTTAGAGGGATATACTGCGGGTGTGATCTCAGAGCCATGCCATTTGACAGTGAAGTTCCCTGTGACAACGGTGATGTCTACATACAGATGATGACTGACATTGTCATTGTTCTTAAGGTTTAGAACAAGTTGACTGAAAGTACCCGACTTGATGCTCATCGGACTAAAGCTGGCACTCTCAAATCCCACTGCGCCCGCTTCAACCACAGTCTGATTCAAAAGACCAAACATATCATAGTATGCCTCTACGATTGTACTGCCAAGTGCCACTCTCTGGCCAGTCTCAGCATCAACGAGACCAACACCACCAAGTTTCTCTATCACGCGATTCTTGGAGGTCTCCACTACGAGAAATACCGGTACAACAAAGAAGATCTATCCGCCCAATGAATAGAGGAGTATGTTTCCGTACCTATGTTGTCCCCATAGTGCAAGCCGTGTTCTCACACGATCGTTTGTTTCAAACGCCTGCACAGCAGCAGTGGGGCCCAGCAATGTGGAGACACCAGTCTCACCAGATCCATAGAAGACCAGCCTTCCGAAGTTCTTGTCGCCACAACCCATGACGTATATCCCTGCGAGATTTCGTCCTGGCGAGTTACGAAACTCGGCGGTATATATTGCAACAAAGTAGTCTTCGCCACCAATCCTCATTATTATGTATCGCGTGTCTGAACCCTCAGGAGACTGATGGAAGTCAACACCACTTCGCCATACGAACCCGTTTGATACATGATATACAAATGCCACACTCAACTGTCGTTCGTACATGCCCTCTGGCCATTTCATCTGAGACTGGAGCCATGCTGGAGTGTCCTGCCACGTGTAGTAGTGCTTGTAGGTGAGAACAATAAAATTGTCCGCACCCAAGCTAGGTTGACGATAGAATGTGAATTCACCATTCTCTACATTGACAAGTACCACACCCAGAAATCGCATATATGCCTCCTTAGCATAACCAGTTGCCAGACGGTAGTCTATAAAGACCGACACTGCATAGTAGATTCTGCCTACAGGATCCACTACAATATAGGGATCAGAGTCAGTCACCAGTCCCTGCAACAAGATGGAGTTCACACGTTGTTCTGCATCTCTCTGCACAAGAATGCCGAGAGTCTGTCCTGCGAAGGACCAGCCATCGGGGCCCATTGTCACAATATACCACCATGACTCAAAACCACTCAGAGTGTAATCTGGTACACCGGAGAATGATACATTACCAACCTCATCAAATCCGGGAACACTGACGAAGACCGTACGATGAAAACCCCGTCCCTCGCCATAATAGAAGGCCACCCTCTGTGTTCGGTTCAGAAGAATGACAAGGTCATCTCCCTCGACTATGTCACCACTATAGGCATCAATGACAAGAAGGCCCTCGGTATGTGTATAATAGAGATGTTCATTGATAAAACTCGTTGTGATAGTGGGTGTATCGAATGTGAGTGGCGCAATCCAATACTCATGGCCTTTTAGATAGACGATGTCCGAGTCTGCCAGCTGCATCCAATTCGTACCAATCTGATTCTTCATCTTGAGATAACTAGCGGTCTGATCCCACTGGCGAACAGTAGTCAGTGATTCAACCTCACTCTGAGGTGTTGCATTGATTGTGAGGTCGGTGAGTGTCTTTGTCTCCATCTGTTGGAGACCTGTAGCCCAACTGGTAACGGCAATCTCTTTCTTTGTCTCCATGTTGAACTTCCAAGGTATGTACTTGTCCCCCTCCATCTGAATACCATAGTATAACGCCTGAATCACTGGTAACATTAACACGAGTACTATCATAACACCTGCTGTCACCATGTATCTCCTGGGCGAACCTGCAAAAGGAATCATGCCACCAATCTTTAATCGGCGTAACTCATCATTGATACTGGACTGGTCTTCTGTGAGAACGTTACTGTGCCGTCTATATTCGCTTTTGTCAATGGCTCCACTCTCATACTCCTGTCTCAGTGATATCAGCTCCCCCTGAAGACGTACGAGTTCCTCCTCGAGCTGTGTGATCTTCATTTTTCGTCGGGCCTGAGCATCACCTAGACGAACTCGCACTATCAGCAGAAACAGCGCACCAAAAAGACTGGCACCAATTGTAACAATGACTGCAGCGTATGACATCCACGTGCCTGCATTCACAACCCACATTGGTACACTCAGAAATTCGATCATGGAGATGCAGGTAATTACGAGTGCACCCTTTGCCATTATTATGTAGATATCACGGTCTGGGGTCACTATGTCTGTCACTATGCTCATCACAAGACGTGCTGCAGAGAATATGAGAAATGTACCAAGTAGTCCAAACCAGATCTGGTATGCCTCTAAGGCCGGCATCAGACTGATTATTACCTCCTCAGAGATATCTGGTGTAAAAGGAAGACTGAACAACACAGACAGTTGCCCAGAAGTCATTGAGATAGACCCCTCATCTAAAAATACCATCAAGAGTGCAATCTTAGTGCCTGTGAGTGAGACCCCGCCTATACTGAGATAAAAGATGAATAACGCAACTGCCTCCACTACACGCCAGACGATTGTCAGTCTGAATGACAGACGTCGACGAATGCCTTGTGGCAAGCGAGATATGACTGATAAAAAGGGGATCAGAGTCCATCTGCTGGGTATCGTCAGCATACTCAAGATGGTAAGAATCAGAGCTGCGTCAAACAGTCTGTTGTTAAGAGTCCATGTATTCCAGTAGCTCAATCCTGCCTTCGATACGTACGTATTCTGAAGTATGGTCAGATTTAGGTACCATGAGTATATACCTAGAGCAACCAATACAGATATTGGCACTATAACAAGCAAAATGAACAGTCTTGATATACGATACATGCCCATCAACCTGTGTATTAACAAATGAAGTGGGACGTATATTGTAATAAGAGTTTGCCAACTCACTCTCACAAGACTTGTCATAAACAAGTTCAGCACATGCAGTCTGACCGATCGAAATGAATAGACTACCAGTGGGTTATCACATAGATGTCCTAATTATGAATAATTATCAGTCCTTGGCGGATTCCAACCTAATGCATTAGTATCGCCATTTTGAGAATTCATTGTCAATGGCCGCTATTTCGATATTAATATGAGGTACGTTGTCACGACAGTGTATATGGCCCGTCCGCGCTGGTTTGTTCAGCTTCTCAAAAGTGTGTTTCCAACAAGACACCTAATAGCTAAGATGACCCGTATGCCAGTGATTGGCAAAATTGTTGACAAGATGTTATTTGATGGGGACGACATAATCTATCTCCCACGGGACAGCATCGTCCGACAGCGGATTCAGGTCGGAAGAGATATTGTACAGCCAACTGACATGGTATTGCCATCTCAAGTCATTCACCACTTCATAGACCAGGCGGAGTATCATTGGATCATGAACTTCTGTATATGTCGTGACGCCATGAAGTGCAAAGACTATCCTATTGAATATGGATGTCTGTTTCTTGGTGCAGCAGCCATGGGAATAAATCCACAGCTGGGTCGAAGAGTCACCCGCGAGGAGGCTCATGAGTACATCAGGAGGTGTGATGAGGCAGGACTTGTACACCTGATTGGGAGGAATCGACTAGATGCAGTTTGGCTAAATGTGTCACCTGGTAACAGACTGTTGACTGTATGCAACTGCTGTCCATGTTGTTGTCTATGGCGAATGCTTCCACATCTCAACCCACAGATTGGACGAAAGGTGACTAAGATGCCCAGTGTAAATGTATACGTGACAGATCGTTGTGTGGGCTGTGGTACCTGTGTCAATAGCAAGATATGCTTCGTAGATGCAATCCATATTATTACTAACAAGAGAGCAGTCATAGACGAACAGTGTAGAGGATGCGGCAGATGCGTGGAGGTATGCCCGCAGCACGCCATCGAACTAACAATAGATGTTCCAGAATCTGTAAAACATTCAATAGAGCGGGTATCGTCAGCGGTAGATGTGAGATGAACTGTATAGCCCACGTTCTCTGGACGGATCTTGATGAAATAGTAGATGCATGTCCCAATTTTTAGCTAATCGACAGTCTTTTGAATACACTACAGAGCAGTATGGTGCATCTCATACATCAATATACATAGCGATTTGCATTTTTGAGTGGATTGACTATGGTAACAAAGATAGTTGTTGTTGGAATGGGATATGTTGGCATCCCTGCTGCTGCATTGTTAGCTGATGTAGATGGTTATGATGTCACTGGACTTCAACGAAGGTCTAAGCGGTCAGGGTGGAAGATCGATGTTCTGAATAGTGGAAAGTCACCCTTTGAGGGAGTGGAGCCAGGTCTGGATGAACTGATTGCACGTGTTGTGAAGAAGGGTACGTTCAGAGTCACAGATGATGTCGAAGTCCTGAGAGATACAGATATCATTCTCATTGACGTACAGACGCCGACTGATGCACAGAATATACCACAGTATCTCTCTCTTCGAGAGGTGAGTAGTCAGATTGGCAAACGAATAAGACCGGGAGTGATGGTAGTTGTAGAGTCAACAGTTGCTCCGGGCACAACACAGAATGTTGTCCAGAAGATAATTGAGAGAGAGTCTGGTCTTAAGGCAGGTGTAGACTTTGATCTCGTATTCTCATACGAACGAGTCATGCCCGGTAGACTGATAGAATACATAGTCAATATGCCCCGTGTGGTTGGGGGAATAAACGAACAGAGTACCCGACGTGCCGTCGAGATGTATTCCAAGATAGTAAAGGCGGAGATTCATACGACTGACACTCTGACTGCAGAACTTGCCAAGACAATAGAGAACGCTTACAGAGACGTGAACATCGCATTTGCAAATGAGATGGCAATGGTGTGCGAGAGCTTTGGTGTTGACGTCTACGAGATAATCCGCATAGTCAATGCACGACATGACCGACATATGCACATTCCTGGAGCGGGTGTTGGTGGACACTGTCTGCCCAAGGACCCATGGTTACTCCGGTATGGACTGTACGAGTATGGTTCATACAAGATGGAACCTGAGATAATCTCACTTGCAAGAAGAATAAACAATCACATGCCAATTCACACAACAAACCTTGTGGAGAACGCGCTTCTCTCCAGACAGATAGATCCCCATGATGCTATAGTAGTGATACTGGGACTGGCATATCTAGAGAACTCGGATGACACAAGAAACACACCAGCTGCTGCGGTAGAGACTGCTCTCCAGAGTAAGGGCGCAAAGATACGTCTTCATGATCCATATGTCCGTCAGTGGGCATTCAGCGAACATCCAGTCTATCGGGATGTATATGAGGCTGCAAAAGGCGCAGACTGTCTAGTCCTAGTGACACGCCATCAGGAGTATTTCACACTCGATCTCGATCGACTCAAGAGTGTGATGCGTACACCAATCATTGTAGATGGGCGAAATGTATTTGACAGAGTGGCTATTGAGGCAAAGGGCTTTGAATATCGAAGCATTGGTAAAGCGGGTATAAGAAGAATGTAGCTGGCATGTGCACCATGCACATAACCAGCCATCATTTTTATCAAGAACCGAACTTCTCAGTGATTCCCGCGTAACCAAGCAATAGTGGCATGACATCAATACCACGAATAGTGTGCAATGCACCATTTACAGCATCAAACTCAGAGAAACGCATCACGTTGTCGGGGCGAATAAAACGGCTCCAGATGACGATTGGTACTGGGTCACAAGTATGTTCGCCAACGGTCACTGGGGTCGTGTGGTCTGCTGTCACTGCCATGACCACGCTATCACCAACACTATCTACAATCTTACCAACGATTGTATCAGTACGCTCGATAGCAAGTACCTTCTGTGCAGCGTTGTGATCATGGCTGGCGTTATCTGTGGCTTTGATATGAATGAACACATAGTCATATCCGGTTTTCACAGCCTCCACTGCACGGTCTGCAATTCCCTCATAGTTAGTATCGATTGTTCCAGTCTGACCAGGGACAGTCAGATGGTCCATACCGACATACTTTGCAGTACCCAGATATAGCGCACCACCAGCAATC
>FWPU01008006.1_pt1 | contig 18549 bp, 19 predicted proteins | sample 2228361 | NCBI WGS metagenome assembly FWPU01 (sample SAMEA103939777, study PRJEB20133) | metagenome
TGCTTTTATTTCTTTGATAATCAAATTAATATCTACCTTATTATAAAATTTTTCTTTAACTAATTAGTTTATTATATTATAATTTTCATTCAAGCTATTGATCAAATTATAGGAGAAAAATAAAAGATAGAAGCATATAAGATATGATTAACATTAAGGTAATTATTGCATCAGAAAGGAGAAGGGGTAATTGTGAATTATTGGGAAAATATGCTGAAAAATTATCTAATGAAAAAATTCAAGTAAAGTTTGTATATTTAAAACATTTTGATATAAAATTATGCCAGGGATGTATGTTATGCGTTTTTAAGAATACAAGATGTAAGCTCGAAGATGATTTTTATAAATTTAAAGAGATAATAAATGATGCAGATGCTTTGCTTCTTATATCCCCTACATATATTAACCATACCGGGGAAGTTGAAATTAGTAATGGATAGATTTTTATGTATGTATGGGATGGTAAAGGATTTAAAAATTAGACCTGCTATAAGTATTGCAGTATCATCCCCAATTGATTGGAATCAATTTCAATTACCATTGATGAATATTTTTTTAATGCAGTTAGGATGTCGTGAAATTGGGGTCAGGTCTTTAATTTTTAATTTGGATTATGTAAACCAGATTCTAATTTGAAAAGCAAGTTTGGAGGCTTATTTTACTGATCCAATTTTTTGGAAATTAAAGACCTGGCACCTTGTTAATTAGATTGTATTATCATTAGAAGAAAAGCTAGATGTTTTTCTTACTAAATTAGTCTGATGGAACTTTCCTAATTTAATTAGCAATTATCAGATGAAATTATCGCACAGGCATGTTTTTGCAAATCTTATTATATATGTACCAAAAATATATTTTTTATTTATAAAGCTATGAATATCATATATAGAGGTAATAACAAATCAATTAAATCAATGTATATTAATTATATGGCAAGCATACAAGAAGAAAATAAACGGTAATTAGTATTGGTACATTACAGAATGTAAGTGGATTAAGGGAAAAGCTTGTCCTGTAGTGCTGAAATATATTGGAAATACTGAAAAGATGCCAAAAATGCTTATGCAATCAGATTCTTTAGAGAGGTTAAGAATAAAGGGTTATGAGCATGGAATTGTTTATTGTCTTTATAGAATAGCTAAGGAATCAGGGATAGTGGATATTTTAAAGAAACATTTTCATCTCAAGAGAGGGATGGTTTGGCTGTAGCAGAGAGTCTGTTGATAATAAGCGCATATAGAGCATGCAAGGCTGCGAGCAAGGGAGCATTTAGAGAATGGGCAGAAGCAATAACATTACTACATGTTATGGGAGTTGAGGCACATCTGATGACATCTCAGCATTTTTGGCAGCAGATGGATAAGGTAAAGCAGGAAGAGATAGAGCAAGTGGGAGAGGAAATTGCAAAGGCATTGATAAAGAAAATGGGGATAAGTTTATTATTATATGATGCAACTAATTTTTTTTCATTCATAGCTACAGATAATAAGGGGAACACACTATACCAGCATGGGAGGGATAAGCAGAAGAGAGATGATTTAGAGCAATTTAATTTAGCGCTATTGACATCTCGTAGTGATTATATTCCATTATTATCTGAGGTATATGATGGCAATATTGCTGATGTAAAATCATTTCATACATTGATTTGCAGGTTAAGGAAAAGGCATTCTTTCTTAACAGGGGGAATAGAAGATCTTATGTTGGTATTTGATAAAGGGAATTATTCCAAAGGAATAAAGAAAGAATTGCAAGATACGAATTTAAAATGGGTGGGGGCATTATCGGTAGGGATAAATTCTGAATATGCTCAAATAAAAAAAGATAAATTTCATAGGATAGAACTGAGCAATGGCAAGAGCATATACTGTTTTCGGATGGAGGAAGATATCTGGCAACAAAGAATGGCTATAGAGATAGTGTTGAGTAAAAAATTATATCAAGGGCAGGTGAGAGGATTTAAGGAGGTTTTGGAAAAAGCAATTTACTATCTGAAATCAATAGACGGAAGTAGGAAAAAAATAGATAATGTAACAAGAGAATTAAGAAACTTGCTACCGAAAGAGCATGTAAAAGAAGTACTTATTCCTAAAATTACATTTGAGGGTGATACAGGCGAACTGGTATATTGACAAACAAGTTTATAGCTATCTCTTATAAAAGAAAATTTTGGAAGAAAAGTACTTTTTTCTTCCAACTTAGATTGGACTGATAGAGAAATTATAGAAGCCTATTATGGATTGGGAGGAATAGAAAATTATTTTAGAATATTAAAAGATCCTTTTTACCTTTCAGTAGTGCAGCAGTATCATTGGACTGATCAAAAAATTAAAGTTCATGTATTTACATGTCTTGTAGGGCTTATTCTTACATCTTTGCTATATAAAAAGTTGCAAGATAATCAAATTACTATCTTTACGATACAAATTCTTTATAAATTATCTAAGATAAGAGAATCACTCATAATATAAATGAGTGGTCTAAAAGGAAAACCTCGCGTTCGACGAAAATTGGAGGAAATGGACATGCAATCTAAAAGAATTTATTAATTATTGAGGGTTTAGTATATACAATTCATTCTGCTCTTAAATTATCTTGCTGAGCATATTTTACCCTCATTTTCCTGCAAAAAGTAGGAAACTTACGTTAGATACTATTATTGATTATTATTAACGGTATTGTTTCAACCCATTATGAAGCCCATTTCTTTTTACAAGTAGAGTTAATCTATTTTGTTCTTTTACCCTCACTTGTTGTTTCAGAATGTTTCTTTATTTTTCTCTTGGGACTTTTTCTGATATTGTCAAAAATTTGCCTTTCCCCAATTTCCACTATTTCAGGAGTTGTTTGTGCTGTGTAATATCGTTTATACTTCTTAGTTAAATCAAGTTTTTGCTAAAGCTGATCCCACCTTATCTTTTTTTTATCTTATCCAGAATTTTTAGTGATAAATCTAAAAACATCTCTTTTAATTCTTTAATATCTACCTCAACTAACATATCTACTTGCCATCTATCTATTTCGTCAGGGAAGTCCTTAACCTCTCTTAAGGCAGCACAAAACCAATAAAGGTCAAATCCTGGATCTTTTTGTTTCGCCATTACCATCAATGTTTCTATCTTCTCGGTTTTTAAAATAAAGTAGAGATCAATAGCATCTCTATGTTTCCATCGCCCAAAAAAGGTTAGCAACTTATCAACAACAAGATCATTATAGTCATTTATTTTAATTCCTAATTCTGAAATTTGTGGTTCATTAAACCGAAAGGGCAAATCGTAAGCAAAATGAAGTATTGTGCTTTCGCCTTCCTTCTCAATTTCATACTCTACGAAGGACTCAAATCTACGGATGATTCTAAGGGCGTATTGTTTTTTAACAAGTTTTTCTTCCAAAGTTTTTGTAAAGGGAAGAATCAGTTCCAGTTTGGATGTAAAGAAGTCCAAGTCATATGAGCGTCTATGTGCTAAATAGAATTCAGAAAGGGCAGTGCCTCCAGTTAAATAAAAGAAGGATGTATCACTGATCTTACTCAACTCAACCAATAGATTTCTCTGAATGGGTAAAAGAATCCCTTTACCTTTTAAAATGTTCAAAATAATCCTCCCATAATTTTCTAACCCTTTTGGGTAAATTAAGTTCAGGAAGTAATATTCTTACCTCTTCCCAGTCGAGTTCAGCAACATCCTCAGCCCTCCCATTAGATAATACTTCACTAATATACCACTTCCTCTGCCAAGGGTCATCTAGATCAATCTCTTTATCTGTTGACCAGATAATATATTTTTTAGGTTTTATCTTCATAAGTTATATCTCGATAATGTGCAAAATAAACAATCATTCCATCCTCTTTAATCATTTTCTAACAGGATCTTATCAAGATCATCATCTTTAATTATACACTTATGAAGCTTTTTAGCATAGCCATTATATTACTATAGTCATAAGAGGGCTTATCTCAAAATAACCTAACTCGTTCACGCACGAAGTACTCTGCTTGTTTATCAAAATAAAATTAGGTTTTAAAATTTTCATCATTTGCCTCAAATTCTCCTGTTACACAATTTTATATTTTAATTATTTATTACCTATTGTCAAGCATTTAAGTCAAGCGGTAGACAATCCTCAGTAGATGGTTTTTTAGCTCAGGTATAGAACTTTAGGTGCGTACAAGTATCGCAGTATAAGATTTTTGGTGTGTAAGTAAAAGACATACAAGAACCATCAACTCTGTGGTGGGACAGGATGTCCATGTTTAAGTAATTTTTTATTAAGCTACGCTCAATTATAAGTCATAAAGATTAAAAGAGATTTTTATATTGTCCAAGTTTGATAATTCCTATGACATGCTTACCTGAGACAAAAATATCAACATTTTTAAATCCTATATCGGCGACACTAACAGCAAAATAACCAATTGCAAAAGCAGACACTGAGATAATGCTAATTTCAAAACAACTGACACAAATAAGCGCGATACTAAAAACACTTATGGCTAACTTGGGGAAGCGAACAGCAGCAGGTCCAGATAGTCTTATGGCTCGGATAAATCCGAAATCCACAAATTCTGATGCGTGTGTCCCAATAGCAATTAATCCTTTTGCGTATCGGGTTTTACCGGCAGGCTTATCAAATTTGGGATTAACTGAGAGCAAAAGCAGTCCAAGTATTTTTATTTTTGATTCATGCTGATACTTAATTGAGTTAAAAACAGTCAGTTTTCTAGCAGTAAAATCCTTAAATTTTTTCAGGAGTGTGATTTTTTGAGTTGAATGTTGTATGCCTTTTGTTTCTTTTATCTAGTCACTTTTAAGTCAAGGTATCAGATAAAAAAAGGAAAAAGGGCTTTGTATTGAGGAACCTGTCGTTAATTTTCTTTATTTCTCTGGAGGTGCTTTTACTAACTTTCCGATTTGGGGAAAGCGACATTTTTCTAATCTTTGTAAGAAGTTTTTCGTTTATGTAGGTATTAATGAATCAAATGCTTTCTACTGATGCGCGGATATAACTACAACTTCGCGACAGTTTCGCCAGAACACAGAGGCGTACTCCAGCCTGATTAGCAGGCTGCATTCCTTAAGTATACCACGTATACCTCCACCAGCAAGGAAATCTTTAAAGTTGGGATAGTGGTCGCGTCCGAATGTTCTCTCCACAATGCGTATAGCAATTCCACCTGCATTCTTCGGAAGCGGGGCTGCTGAGTCAATAATGATTGCCTTTTTGGCAACGCGTAGTGCTTCTGTTAGGATACGGATCTGCTGTGGACGTGGCAGCTCGTGCATAATCATTAACATCGTAGCGTAATCAAAAGAATGATCTCCGAAGGTGCTCAAGTCAGTAGCATCTTTATGTACGAACGTCACATCCTGAAAGGGATTGGATTTACGAGCAAATTCCAACATGCGAAGTGAAAGGTCAAGTCCCACCGCACGACAGTGTTTCTGTTCCTTGAGGGCAAAGCACAGAATGCCCGTACCACAGCCTATGTCCAGAACTGATGATCCCTCAGCGATGAGGTCTACGGTTACTTGACGCGCTTCGGCTAGTTGTGGATCGAAAAGTTTATGATAGATAGCTCCATAGTATATCAAACTCTTATCTTCTGGCATAGTAAAATCTCCTTTTTTAGAACCGCTTTACAGCTGGGGTATCTAAACATGAGAAGCAAATCCTCAAAGTAGATTATCATAGGATTCATAAAATTTCAAGTACATGCATTTATTCTTCAAAGCCATTCTTCTGAAAATATCTCTGCACTACGGAGACTAACTGTAACAACCTTAACAGGGACCTTATATTTGGCTATTTTTAATTACTGCTGCAAAATAGCAACCGATCCTCTACAACAAGGGACTTCTATTACCATTATAGTTAAAGTATTAATTTTTCAACATATTTTATGGTCTTCATTAAGTTTTGCATATGCAATTAGGGACAAATCTTTAATTTTTACTTAAGATTATGTAAACCAGATTCTAATTTAGAAAGTAAGTCTGGGAGCTTATTTTACAGATCCAATTTTTTGGAAATTAAAGACCTGGCACTTTTTTAATAAGATTGTATTATCATTAGAAGAAAAGTGGATGCTTTTCTTACCAAATTAATTTGGTGGATACACATTGTTTGCTTAGTTACTCTTGTGCTTTTACTATAAGAATTATTTCCTTATTACAGTTTTCGTTTAGATTATTAAAATTTTTAGACATATTCACCTTAGGTGTTGTTATAATTTAAGCTGAAATTATTGACTAATAGCTGTAGTTATACATCCTGTTGTTATTTTAGAGCTTATAGAAGGAAATTAATCCGGGAGCTTATGCATATAAATAAGTGTGATATAGGCTTCATTTTTAAAAAGGTGCCAGGTTTTGCATATCCAATAATTTGAATAGCTGAAATTAGCTTGTAGCAATGATTTTATTATGCCAAGCTGGTTTACATAATCTAAATTAAAAATTAAAGACTTGACCCCTCACGAATGGGTATGTAAAATATTAAATTGCTGATTTGATAGAGAGAAACAAAAGGAGAAATGATTTTTATGATTAATAAAACCAAAATTTTTTTTTCACAAACAAAGATAATATTTCCTTTATTTGTTTTCCTGTTCAATATTTTTTTATTTGATTATAAAAGCTTAGCAGAAAAGCCAAGAATTGTTTTATCTATGCAAGTTAGCAATACAAAAGTACCTTTAAATCGTAATTTAGAATTAACAATTGTTTTAAAATGGAGTAATGATATAAATAGATATGAAATAATCAAGATTGAAGAACCTGTTTTAACTAATTTTAAAATAATTGGAAGTGCTGTCTCAAGTCGTTCAGAAGCTGGGAAAGGTAAAACTAATTTTATAAAAGAATATATCTATACTTTAAAACCACAGAGCTTAGGGATGGGTTATATAGATAGCGTGCTTGTTAGGGTGAGAGATAATGTAGATGGGATAACAGAAAATCTGGAAACACAAAGAATATCAGTCGAGATCATAGATCCTATTCCTGAAGGGACTAAAGTAACACGTAGGCAAGTATATGTTGTATTAGGCATATTGGTTGCTTTGAGTATAATAGGAATTAGCTTCTTGCTATATAGAAGTAAAAAGTATAAAGATAAACAAGAAATTATAGCAAAACCTGTTCCTATTGAAAAAACTTTTTTAGATAATATGAAGAATATGTTTAATCTTCGGAGTCCAGATTTAAGAGAGGACTTTTTTAATTTGTCTAAATTAATTAGAAGTTATTTAAAAGATAAATTTTCAATTCCAGCTCTTGAATTAACTACTGAAGAAGTTATTTCGGCTTTAGAAAAAGCTTCTTTGGAAGAAAATCAAATAAATAATTTAAAAAAGATATTAATCCGAACAGATGAAATAAAATTTTCAGGAAAAGAAGGGACTATTGAAGAAATTACACAATTTTATACATTATTTGAGAGTTTATTGGAAAAATATTATTATGAAGCTGAGCAAATGTATAAGCAAGAAGATAAAGCTTGAGATAAAGAAAATAATTTAAAGAAAAAAAATACCAAGATATAAAACCATAATGAAATAAAATCGTCAAAAAATATTATAATTAATGTGGGAGGATAAAAGTGAGCGTAATGAATAAAGACATACAAGCGATCAATGAGATGATACATAGGGAAAGTGCGTTTGTGGATAAGTTGTTAAATGAGATAAGCAAGGTTATAGTGGGGCAGAAGTATATGGTAGAGCGATTATTAATAGCATTGTTGAGTAATGGGCATGTATTGCTTGAAGGTGTACCGGGTTTAGCAAAAACTTTGGCAGTAAGGACATTATCCAGAGCTATACAAACTAAATTTCAGCGAATTCAGTTTACACCTGATTTATTACCGGCAGATATAATAGGTACTTTGGTTTATGATCAGAAGACTGGTGAATTTAAGACCAAGAAAGGACCTATATTTGCCAATTTGATATTGGCAGATGAGATAAACCGTTCTCCGGCAAAAGTTCAAAGCGCATTGTTAGAAGCTATGATGGAAAGACAAGTAACAATAGGAGAGAATACATATCCATTAGGCGACCCATTTATGGTATTAGCAACCCAAAATCCTATTGAACAGGAAGGTACTTATCCACTTCCGGAAGCTCAAATAGACAGATTTATGTTAAAACTTTCAATAGGTTATCCAAATAAGGAAGAGGAACTAAAAATCATGAGATTAAATGCTACTGGTAGATTACCTGAACCCGAGCCTGTAATTACACCTGAAGAAATTATTAAGGCGCGTGAAGTAGTTTCGCAGATATATATAGATGAGAAAATAGAAAAATATATAATAGATATAGTATTTGCCACAAGACAACCTAAAGAATATAAATTAGATGAGCTTGGCGATTTAATAGCGTATGGAGCATCACCACGTGCTTCAATATATTTATCTCAAGCAAGCAAAGCTAATGCATTTTTAAGAAGAAGGGGATATGTTACTCCTGAAGATGTTAGAACAGTGGGGATGGATGTTCTGAGACATAGGGTAATAGTTACCTACGAAGCAGAAGCAGAAGAGATTACATCTGAAGATGTTGTTCGCAAAGTGCTTAACCATATTGAAGTTCCTTAATCATCCTTTAAATATTTATTCTTATTCTATGATTGCTAAAGAAATATTAAAAAAAGTCAAGCGGCTTGAAATAGTAACACGAGGTTTAGTTAATGATGTTTTTTCCGGAGAATATCATTCTGTTTTTAAGGGGCGTGGGATGGATTTTGCTGAAGTAAGAGAGTATCAATATGGTGATGATATAAGGACAATAGATTGGAATGTAACAGCAAGGATGGGACATCCTTATGTAAAAATTTTTCAAGAAGAAAGGGAATTAACGGTTATGTTAATGGTAGATTTAAGTTCATCAGCTAATTTTGGAACTTTTGAACAAATGAAAGGTGAAATAGCTGCTGAAATATGCGCTTTACTTGCTTTTTCAGCAATTAAGAATAATGATAAAGTAGGATTAATAATTTTTACTGATAAAATAGAAAAATATATTCCACCTAAGAAAGGTAAAACTCATGTTCTTAGGTTATTGCGTGAGATGCTTTATTATAGACCTGCTGGTGGTAAAACAAGCATATCTACTGCACTTGAATTTCTTAACCGTGTTGCCAAAAGAAGAAGTGTTGTATTCTTAATATCTGATTTTATTTCAAGTGGATATGAAAGAGATTTGAGAATAGCTAATAAAAAACATGATATTGTATCTATTACTATAACAGACAAGAGAGAAATAGAATTACCGGATGTAGGTTATGTTGAATTAGAAGATGCAGAGAGTGGTGAAATTTTTGTAATAGATACAAGTGATAAGAAGATACGTTCTTCATTTTACGCTTTATCTACAAATAAAATGGATGAATTATTACATAATTTTAAATCTATGAATGTAGATTATGTTAATATTTTTACTGATAAACCATATGTAGAACCTTTAATAAAATTTTTTAGGATGCGTGCAAGAAGATTAAGAAGATAAGTGAGGTGTTTAAGAATGAAAAGGTGTGTAGTTTTATTAATTTTAGTGTTATTAATTTTTTCTATAAATTGTAATAGAAAAGAAGAAAAACGCGTTTCAGGAGAAAAGGTAAGAGAATATGCAAATGAATTATATAATAAATATCTTTTTAATCAAGCGATAGAACAGTATAGATTTTATATTAATAATTATGATTTATCAGATAAAGAGAAAGCTAATATAATATTTCGGATAGCTGAGATTTATTTTGATAAATTAAACGATTATCAGAATGCTTTAGCAGAATATTTAAAGATAAAAATATTATATTCAGATAGTGAAATAATAAATGATGTTAATAAGAGGATAATTGAATGCCTTGAAAGGTTAGAGAGACCTGAAGATGCAAAACAAGCATTAGATGAAACTATTAATTTAGAAGAGAAGGAAAAAAAGAAATCTGAAGGTATTGTAATTGCTAAAATAGGGGAAAGGAATATTACTCAAAATGAGCTTGATTTTGAATTAAGTAGGTTTCCACCTGAGATAAGAAGTCAATTTTCAGACAAAAATAAGAAGATAGACTTGCTGCGTAGTTATATAGCTACTGAATTAATGTATGATTCTGCTAAAAGGGCAGGATATGATAAAGATAAAGATGTTATAGAAAGCGTCTATCAAGCTAAAAAAACATTGATGGTTCAAAAATTAGTTCAGGAAAGATTAAAAGATAAAATAAAGATTGAACCTCAAGATCTTGAGCTATATTATCAAGCAAATAAAGATAGATATGTAGAAAAAGATAAAGATGGAAAAGTTATTAAGCAACTAACTTATCAAGAAGCCCAAAATAAGGTAGCTCAAGATTTATTTCAGGAGAAATGGCATAGAGCATATGCTGAACTGATTTCATCTTTGCTTAAAGCTGAGAATGTAAAAATATATGATGATCTTATTAAATAGTAGCAATTGAAGTAGATTAATTTATGAAATATTTAAGAAATATTTTATTCATATATTTGATAATACAAATTTTAATAGGCGAAGTAGCATCTAATGGAAAAATAGAATTAAATTCTAAAGTTGATAGATCAAAGATTACCATTGGAGACCTTATAACTTATTCTATAATAATTAAGAGGGATAAAGATGTAGAGATTATATTACCGTCTCTTGGTGCTAATTTAGGACAATTTGAGATAAGGGATTATAAGATATATGATAAGCGAAAGGAAGATAACAAGATAATTGAGCAAGTGGATTATATAATATCTACTTTTGATATTGGGGAATATGAGATACCATCTGTAGAAATAAAATATAAGATAAAAGGTAGCAAAGAAGAGGGAATATTAAAGACAGATAAAATAGTTATAACAGTAGAAAGTGTAAAACCGAGTGAGGCTGGAGATATAAGAGAGATTAAGCCACCTGTAGAGATCCCTTATAATTGGAAGCCATTAATATATTGGGCATTAATAGTATTAGGCTTAATTATAATTGCAATTGCGGTAGTATATATTGTTAAGCGTAGGAAAAGGATTAAAGAAATAATGCCTCAATTCATTGAGGCAATTATACCTCCTCATGAATTAGCGTATCAGCGATTAAAGAAATTAGAAGAATCTGAATTATTAGTAGATGGTAAGGTAAAACAGTATTATATTGAGATTTCTGAGATAATAAGAAAATATATAGAAGGACGTTACAGTATAATAGCAATGGAATTAACAACAACTGATTTAATTATAAGGATGAACGGAGATGGTATATCACCTGATCATATAGCAATGTTTGAAGAATTCCTTAACAAGTGTGATTTAGTCAAATTTGCTAAATACATACCAACTGATGTGGAGAATAATGATATAATGAAATTAGCTTTAGACATAATAGATAAAACAAAGATGGAGGTTAAAGAAGGATTAGCTTCTACTGGGGAACAACAAGGTGAAAATTTTAAAAAAGATAATTTATTAAGACAAACGATAACAGAAGAAAAAGGGAAAGAAGAGAATATATAATGAAGAGATATGTGGAGATTTGCTGATTTATATTTTTTATATGGATTAATTTTAATTCCGATATTAATTTATTTTCATATAAAGAAAGGAGGAAGGAGTTCACCGACAGTAATTTATTCTAATGTGGGCTTAGCTAAAGCAGCTGGGAAATCGAAATGGAAAAGGGAAAGTAATATTTTATTTGTTTTAAGAATGATAGTGATAGTTCTTGTAATAATAGCATTAGCGCGTCCTCAAGCAGGTAGTAAGCAAGAAGAGGTTACGACTGAAGGTATAGATATCATAATAGCTTTAGATATATCAAGTTCTATGTTAGCGGAGGATTTTAAACCCAAAAACAGGTTAGAAGTTGCTAAGATAGTAGCAAAGGATTTTGTAAAAGGGAGGAAAAGTGATCGTATAGGGATGGTAGTTTTTGCAGGACAGAGCTATACTCAATGTCCGCTAACGCTTGATTATGGAGTTTTACTATCGTTAATAGATGAAGTTAAGATAGGGATGGTTGAAGATGGAACTGCTATAGGTATGGCAATAGCCAATGCTGTGAATAGATTAAGAGATAGTAAAGCTAAAAGCAAAGTTATTATTTTGTTAACAGATGGACGCAATAATAGAGGTGAATTGGCTCCTCTTACCGCAGCTGAATTAGCAAGAGCATTAAATATTTGGATTTATACAATAGGAACTGGAGGTAAAGGGATGGCACTTTATCCAATCGAAGATCCTATTTTCGGGAAAAGATATGTTCAATTACCTGTTGAAATAGATGAAGAATTGCTTCAACAAATTGCTAATAGAACTAATGGAAAATATTTTAGAGCAGTTGATAAAAAAAGCCTGGAATTTATATTTAACGAAATTAGTAAAATGGAAAAAACAAAAATAGAAGTGAAAGAATATACGCAATATAATGAATTATTTGTTCCTTTTTTGATAGTAGCTGTTATTTTGTTTGGAACAGAAATTATTTTAGCTAACACAATATTTAGGAAAATACCATAGAAAGAGGAGTAAGTAAATGTTCAGATTTGCTAATAGCGAGGCATTATATGCATTAATAATTATTCCATTGATTATATTATTTTTTATTTATGTTAGGCATGCAAAAAATAAAGCAATTCAAAAATTTGGTAATCTTAAATTAATGAAAAAACTTATGCTAACATATAGTTCAGGAAGACAAAATGTTAAGATGATATTAATTGTTTTTGCAATTTTATTATTTATTCTATCATTAGCGAGACCACAAATAGGAACCAGATTGGAAGAGGTAAAAAGGAAAGGAGTGGATATATTAGTAGCAGTTGATGTCTCGTTATCGATGAAAGCTGAAGATATTAAGCCGAATAGATTAGAGAGAGCCAAATATGCGGTAGTAAAATTAATAGATAAACTTCAAGGAGATAGAATTGGGATAATTGTATTTTCAGGGCAAGCATTTGTCTTATGTCCACTTACATTAGATTATAGTGCGGCGAAAATGTTTTTAGATATAATAGATACTAATATAGTTCCTGTACCGGGAACAGCTATTGGAGCAGCTATAGAAAAGGCAATAGATTCTTTTGTACGATCTGAGAGAAAATTTAAAATATTAATTATAATAACAGATGGTGAAGATACTATTTCTGATCCATTGAAGATGGCAGAAGTTGCTGAAAAAGAAGGAATTATTATTTATACAGTAGGGATAGGTACACCACAAGGTGTACCTATCCCATTGTATGATAAGTTAGGTTATCAAAGTGGTTATAAAAAAGATAAAGAAGGTAATGTAGTTACTACTAAATTGGATGAGCTTACATTGCAAAAGATTGCTCTTCAAACTAATGGTAAATATTATAATGTTTCGTCATCTGATATTGACTTGGATAAAATTTATAATGAAATAAATAAAATGGAGAAAAAGGAATTAGCATCGCGTGTTTACTCGCATTATGAAGATAGATACCAATATTTATTAGCTACTGCTTTTATATTATTATTGATTGAAATGTTAATCCCAGAAAGAAAAAGAATTAAGATAAAGAAGATAGATTTATATCAAAATATTTAAATTAAGCATCATGAATAAAAAATGGTTTGAATATAATATGAATAAGATTAAAGTAAAAATGGTATTTAAAAAGTTAATATTTTATTGTGTTATTCTTGTAATGTTTTTATTTAACAATGAGTTAGTTATGGCAAATAGCGTACGTGCGAAGGTAAAAGATGGTAATAAACTATATTACCAGAAAAAATACGACCAGGCATTAACTAAATACCAGGATGCTTTATTGTCAGAACCTAAGAATGAACGTATAGAATTTAATGTTGCAAATTCTTTATATATGAAGAAAAAGTATGAAGATGCCTTAAAATCATATCAGAAGGTTATAGGAAGCAAAGATATAGCTCTTGAGCAGCAAGCGTATTTTAATATAGGGAATACATTTTATAGGATGGGTAAATTACCTGAAAGTATATTAGCATATCAACAAGCATTGAAATTAAATCCGGATGATATGGATGCAAAATATAATCTTGAATATGTAAGGAAAAAATTAAAGCAGCAAATGGAGAAGCAGCAGCAACAACAGCAGCAGCAGCAGGGTCAAAGAACTGATCAAAAGGATAAGCAGCAGGAAGATAAATCGCAAGCTCAGTCTAATGAAGAAAAAGAACAACAAAAAGAGGAACAAAAGCAAGCTCAAACACAAACTCAACAAAAAGAACTTAGCAAAGAAGAAGCAGAAAGAATTCTTAATGCATTAAAATATGATGAGAAAGATATTCAGAAGAAAAGAAAAATGATTCCAGGAGGTGAATATAAAGTAGAAAAAGATTGGTAATGTTTAAAGGTTAGGTATGCTTGATAAGAAGTTATTAATTTTATTAGCAATATATTTATTAGCTAATGTTTATGCATATTCTGATGAAGTAGAGCTAAATATGTATGTAGATAAGAATGTAGTAGAAGTTAATCAACAATTCGTTGTAACAATTGAATTGTCTGGGTCGGAAGCTCAACGTTTGTCGCTTCCTAATATGCCTGATTTATCTTCATTTGCTAATTATTTAGGTAGTGATACTTCTCAAAGTATTCAAATAATAAATGGTAGGATGTCAGCATCTAAAAGTTCTAATAATTATTATATTGCGAGGGTTGAAGGGGATTATCAGATACCGAGTGTAAGTATAACTTATAAAGATAAAGTATATAAATCTAATTCAATAAGCATAAAGGTGGTAAAAGGTACAGTGCAAGGAGCTGCACCGTCAGGAATACGACCTAAAGAAGGGGAAATGTCGGTTGAAGAGGCTTCTGTGGAAAGTGTTTTTTTACAGGCAGAAGTTGATAAAAAGGAAGTATATGTTAATCAGCCAATAATTGTTTTTTATAAATTATATACAAGAGTCAATGTGACTGGCTATAATATAATTAAACTACCTTCTTTAGTTGGTTTTTGGAGTGAAGAATTTGATATGCCAAAGCAAGTAAAAACTTATGAGAAGATAATAAATGGGGAAAAATATGTTGTTGGGGAGTTAAAGAAATTAGCAGTTTTTCCTACCGAAGCAGGTGATAAAGAAATTGATCCAATGGAAATAGAAGTAGAATTAAGAGTGGTTGAACGTAAAAAATATCGTAGTCCATTTGATAGTTTTTTTGATGATGATTTCTTTTTTGGGAAAACCATAAGGAAGAAAATATTAAGCAAACCGATTATTATCAAGGTTAAACCATTACCTATAAACAGAAGACCTAAAGAATTTGAAGGTGCTGTAGGTAATTTAAAAATGAATGCTTATATAGATAAAGAGCAGGTAAATGTAAACGATGCTGTTTCATTAAAAGTTAGAATAGAAGGTAGTGGTAATATAAAAATTTTGCAAGAACCTAAGATAGACTTTCCAGCAGATTTTGATAAATATGAACCTAAGGTTAATTTATCAATTGATCGTTCTGGCAATGAGATAAAGGGATATAAGGAATTTGAATATGTATTAATTCCTAGATTAGTTGGAAAATATACAATAAAGCCATTTAAATATAGTTATTTTAATCCATTTACAGGAGAATATAAAATATTAAATTCTTCTGAATTTATAATAAATGTAAAAGCAGGGAGGGATTATGAGCAATACGGTATGAAAGGATTGTCAAAAGAAGAGATAAAAATCATTGGACGTGATATTAGGTTTATTAAATTATCCAGCAGTGAATTTAAGCTTATTGGTGATTATTTATTTAAGAGATTGTATTTTAAAATAATACTTATTTTGCCGTTTGTAGCATTATTAATAGCTATTTATTACAAGCATAAATTGAATTTATTAGCTGATAATATCGCTTATGCCAGAAGTAGAAAAGCATCGCAGGAGGCGAAGAAAAGATTAAGTTATGCGAAAAAGATAATAAAATTAGAAAAGCAAAAAGAATTTTATGCAGAAGTATCACGCGCACTTTTAGGATATATAGCTGATAAACTTAATTTATCAGCAGCTGGTTTAATAAGTGATGAAGTAGCTGATAAACTAAAGCAATATTCTGTAGATCTTGAGACAATAAGTGCATTTATGAATATTTTAAGCAGATGTGATTATCAAAGATTTGCTTCTTCTAATTCTACAATAGAGGAAATGAAGTCAACATATGAAGAAGCAAAAAATATTATAATTAAGTTGGAAAATATAAAGTTTTAATAGTTATGATGGTAAAGGATTTAATTAAGGATACAATAATAGTCATAATTTTTGGTGGAATAATATTGGGGATTGTATGGGGAGGTAGTAAGCAATGCGATTATTTATTTCAAGAGGGAAATAAATTATATCAAGCAGGAGAATATAATAGAGCATTGGAAAAATATAATGAAATAGTTCAGATGAATTACGAAAGTGCTGAGTTATATTATAACATCGGGAATTGTTACTTTAAATTAGGTAAGTATGCAGAGGCTATTTTGAATTATGAGCGTGGATTAAGAATTAATCCTAATGATGAAGATATACAGTTCAATTTACAGATGGTTAATATGCATATTGTGGATAAGGTACAAAAGATACCGGAGTTATTCTATATAAGTATACTAAAGAAATTATGTTCTAAGTTAACATTTAATCAATTAACAATAATAAATGTAATAATGTATATTTTAATAATTATTTTAATAATTATGATTTTATTTGTGAAAGGCATAAGGTTAAGAAGTTCATTAAGTGTATTGATATGGATAGGTGGTGTATTAATAATGATATTTATAGGCTTATTTATTTATAAATATATAGTAATGTATGAGAAGGAAGGGATAGTGATGTCACCTGAGGTAATGGTAAAGAGTGCGCCTGATATGAATGCAATAGAATTGTTTGCAATACATGAGGGACTAAAAGTAAATGTATTGGTAAAAAGGGGAGATTGGTATGAAATAAAATTGCCTGATGGGAAAGAAGGTTGGGTAAAGGTAAATGATATAGAAATAATATAATATTATAATTTACTTTCTTTAGCTAATTTAACGAAGTATTCAAAAGAGCGATTGTAAGTTTTTTCAGCAGCTTCAGGGAAACAGCAAGCAGGAAGTTCTTTGTTTCTTAGATGATATCTTAAACATTCGCAGCATTTACCTTTACGAGAACATGGTTCATAGCTACAATTACAAAAAGATAAATTTTTATCTTCAGTACATTCCATTATAATTTCCTTTTATTATAATATTTAAGAGGCTGATTTTAATAATAAAAAAAAATATAAAATCAGCCTCCTGGTATGCTTTTAAATAATTATTGTGATTGATATTTATTCCATTTTTCTTCTAATTTAGGATCAGCAATTGTTTCAAGTATATAATCACAGTATTCTCTACCGGTAGCGCCTGTAGAACGACCTGTCATTACCAATTTCTTTTCATATTGGCCACATATATCAAGCGCCATTTCTAACTTATTAGCTAAATCAGGATAACCAAGATGATTAAGAAGCATAGCACCAGCTTTTGTTACACTTGATGGATCCGCATATTGAGCTCTCCCTTCAGTTACCATACGAGGTGCAGAACCATGAATAGCTTCAAACATTGCATATTTTTTCCCTATATTTGCGCTACCAGCTGTTCCTACTCCACCCTGAAATTCAGCAGCTTCATCTGTAATTATATCACCATATAAATTAGGTAATGCAAATACTTGAAATTCAGTTCTTCTCTTTGTGTCAATTAATTTAGCTGTCATTATATCAATAAACCAATCATCTGCTTGAATATCAGGATACTCTTTAGCAATTCTATAAAATGTTTTCAAGAATAATCCATCTGTAGTTTTAACAACATTAGCTTTTGTAATAGCTGTTACTCTTTTTTTACCTGTTTTTTTTGCATGCTCAAATGCAAGTCTTATTATTCTGTCACTTCCTGGTTCTGTAATTAATTTAAAATCAATAGCTAAACCTGGTATAACTTCTAAACCAAATGGACCTAATGCATAAACATCTTCAGTATTTTCTCTGAAGAATATCCAATCTATACCTTGTGATGGTACCCTTACCGGTCTTACATTAGCAAACAAATCTAATTCTTTTCTTATTGCAACATTAGCACTTTCTACATTAGGCCATGGGTCGCCTGCTTTGGGTGTTGTTGTCGGTCCTTTTAATAAAATATGACATTTCTTTATCTCTTCTAATACATCATCTGGAATTGCTTTCTTCACTTCTGCTCTTCTTTCTATTGTTAATCCTTCAATTGTCCGAAATTCTATCTTGCCAGATTTAACCTCATCTTCTAATAATATCTCTAATACTCTTTGTGCTTCAGCTGTTATATATGGTCCTATCCCATCTCCTCCAATTACTCCTATAATTACTGGCTTTAGTTTACTGTAATCAACCCATTCTGTTTCTTTTATGATAGTTTCATATCGTGATAATTGCTTTTCTAAAATTCCTGCAAAATGTTCCTGAGCTTTCTTAATTTCGCTCTTCCACTTTTTTTCCTTGGGCATAATACCTCCTTTTTATTTTTTTAATCAGCTTAAATTATATTATATAGTAAAAAA